>Ga0114974_10000386_pt1 | contig 37832 bp, 54 predicted proteins | sample S_130206_EF_Meta_FD_87318 | JGI IMG/M metagenome (GOLD analysis project Ga0114974, IMG submission 87318) | Freshwater microbial communities from Lake Simoncouche, Canada to study carbon cycling - S_130206_EF_MetaG | ecosystem: Environmental > Aquatic > Freshwater > Lake | place: Lake... | reverse complement strand
GTCATGTTTTAGTGTATGTGCTTTCAATTCTTCTTCAGTTGTTAATTCTTCTTCGGTTGTTAATTCTTTAACATAATTAAAGAAACTTAAAGAGAACTTATGCTCTGGAAATTCCTCTAGGATCACAGCGCACCAACTAGATGCTAATTCTAATTTGGTGATTGTGTATTCTTTGCCAACCTCTAGAAGCTCATTAGCATCTTTGACAATGTTAACAAACCAGAACATAGTTGTTCCTCTGAAAGTTACTTTACTGCCGATCTTGGGCCATTGTTTCATATTAATCAAATCTGTTGGTGCTCTCTCTGGGTTGCATGTACTTTGCTAGAACTACGAAATTATCCAAATCATATTCTTTGGCAAAGTCAATTGCTTCTTTTTCTGATTTGAATGTTCTCCAAACAGCTACTGGTTCTCCGTTTTTATAAGATGGAGTTTTTAGTTTGCCTTTTTCTGTTACTTTGCGAATGAAATATTCTTTGTTCATAATATTTTCTAAAATGTTCTCCACTGTTCTAATTTTTTATCAACAACGCAATTGTTATCATTAAGAAATTTTTCTACTTTAGATGCTCTATATAACCATTGCTGTATTGAATTCTGAATGCCAAACAAGTCTTTGTCATTCTTTAAAACACCTTGCATATACAAATGTTCAAGATATTTCATACTTCGAATAACCTCATGCATGAAATGAAGTTCGGCCTTTTTTGCTTCGATGAGCTTATCTATTTTTTTAGTTTCCATAGATTATTTCAAATGTATAACCATCTAATTCTTTATATGTTGGATATAAAGCTTTTACTTCACGATCAACTGCTTCTCTATCTTTACGATCAAACTCATAAGAACCACAAAGCCTTTTACCGCTTTTGGTTCTTGAATCTTTTTTGTAAATGTTAATAATAAAAATCATTTGGATAATTGCTTGCTATGAATCTTAACAGATTCTACGCTATTGTCAATCATTTTAAAAATCCCACTAAAGCCTACTGTGCTGATGATGACTCCGACGATTACTCCGACAAAAAATGTTTTCATAATTAAATTTCTACAGTGCGATGTTCGGGTGTTCTCAAAAGTTGTGTGTATGTGTGCGTTATTTTAGTGACTGACCATTTAAGTTTCGGACGTTCTTTTTTACAAATTTCCAACTTATCAAATGCTTCTTGTTCGCTTCGAGCTATTGAAGCAGTCCATAACGCATCACCCAAAAGATATTCAATTAAATATTCTTCGTAATTTCGATTGTTCATAATTCACTTATTTAAAATCTCTACTAGTTTCTTCTTGGCAAGATTAATTTTATTATAAAGTGTTCGTGGTGATTTACCTGTTTTCTCTGCAAGAGTTTTTATTTCTTCTCCGTTTAAATAAACGCTAACAAGAAGTTTTTTTGTATCTTTGTCCAGATAATTTAATGCTAAATGTAATTTTTCGTATCGTTCGTCGTCAATCGTTGATTCTGTCTTTTGTAGTAAAGATACAACATCATATACTTCACTATCAAATGATACAGGACATCGATTATACGAACGTCTGAAATTACATGCTTCGAACTTAACAATAGTAGATGCCCATGCTATGAACGCAGTCTCCGAATCGAAATTATCGTATTTTCTCCACATTGTCAATGATGCTCTCTGGAATATATCTTCCGCATCAGCAGATGTACGAATATTAGAATTTATAATACGAACCAACATAACTCTATTGGTTCGTATGTTCTCTTCGAATTCAGCTAAACGATTCATGCTTCTACTCTAGTCTAGAAGAAGTCTCTTTGCAAGAAGAATCTAAACAATTTTTCGCATGTAGTTGTACACGCTGTGTACACAATCTTATGTAATTCATGCTGTCCTCTACATTCTTGTATTCCAACTGATCAGCATAGAATGCATCTAAATTATTTTGTGTGGTTTTGATGATTGTTTTCAGATCATCAATAAGTTCTGATTTATGATTCTCCACAAGGTGTTTTGTTGTTTTCCTCTGCACACTCAGAACACAGTGTTGTGATCCATCCGCCGCCACATCGCTTACCTTTGTCACCACAGAATTCACAAATACTTCCACTCATGAGTTCCGCCATTTCGATCACTCCTTTTACATATGGAGTAGTATTGTCTGCATAAATTCTAAGTGTTGCGAATTTTGATTTTACTTGACATATAACAGGAAGCTCTGATTTAGCCTTTTCGTATTCTTCTTCAAGCTTGAGAACAAATTCAGGATCTTTGTCATTGTGTTTAGCATACTCCCAACGACCCAATGCTTGTTTATAACGAGATACAATCAAACTGAATGTATTTTCAAGTAGTAATTTCCATCCATATGCACACTCAATTCCAAAATGACTAATAGGTTCATTTGAATCTGGTTTAGGAAAAAGGTAATCGTATTTTTTTTGTAAATCTTCAAACATATAATTATCTGATTAAAACAAACAATGCAGCAACGACAGCAATTAAAATAATAATATAAGTTCTTGGATTTTTCCAAAGACTAATAGGAGGCTCTATGGGTGGTACAGGTGTTGGTTCTGGTGGTACAACTGGTGGTGTGGGTGTAGGTTCTGGTGTAGGTGTTACAACAGGCACAACTGGTTCGGGTGTAGGTGGTACAACTGGATCTGGTGTCGGAACTGGATCTGGTGTGTTATCATCTTCCACATCAGTGTCACAGGTTTCTGTTAATCTGATAGTCCAGAAATCATAACTATCCACTCCGTAAAAGTATTCCATAGGAATATAGCAATAACCTTTATCACCCCAGTATTTTCCCCATGAATTCTGTACGATCATGTATTCTTTACCATCGTCATCAACACGATAACCAACAGCAAGCATACAGTGACCACCAATTAGTTTTTCTTTTGTTTTATCAGGAATCGGAATAATCCCCTTTGCTCTCATTCCGAGAGACATAAAAGATTGATACAACTGTAATCCAAACACAAATGGATATCCTTCATTCAAGCATTTAACGAAATTGTTTTTATTCGTGTCGTCCAACTTTAGATATTCTAATGTTTGATGTTTTACTGCATCATCCCAGACTTGTTGCGGAGGCATTTCTGCGAATTTAGTAATATCATAGGGCCATGTTTTTTCCATGGTTACTCCACTTGTGACAGTGCTTTTCAATGCATTTCTTACACTGGCACCAGAATCAACCTCTGCTTGTAATGTTAGCCGACGAGTGGCAAAGTATGTAAATAATGGAGATGGCAACCAATTCGTGAGATTGTTCTTCTTACGAACAAAATCAAAAAGTTCCGTCACACCAAATGCAGTACATGCACCCAAGTCACCTTGATTTCTGATCGTTGTTGTGTCTGATCGTAAATCAATAGGAAAGATTGGTGTATCGATTACCGTAGGTGCTGCTGCATATAGATGATCCCTATCATCCGGATCGCCAACATTACATCCAAGACCAATAGGTTTTTTTTCAAGTGTCATATGTTTTCAGATTATACACAAACATAATCACATGTCAAATTATAATTTAAAAACTAACACGAAATATAACACACCACACATTTTCCACTCTGGTCATTCCTAATTGAATATTATGCATGATGAACAGCATCAGCACAAAACACCAAATTGACGAATTAGTTTTGTTCATGTTATATTTTGGTTGATCAGATTCCGTATTTTATTTTAGCTAATAAGAATAATTTGGGCCTTGTGACGATATGTGTATGCATCCGAATTCCGTTAAATTCCTTATCGGTGATTATTATTTTAAAACCCATGGAAGTACGGAATTTTCTAGAATATTTGAGAATGCCACGAAACGACAAACTATCAAAATTCATTCCTTGTTCAAGTAACCATTCTCTAAATCCACTCAAAAAATTAATATAATTGATAGTGATAATATCACCCATCTTCACTTTAGAAACCATATTTGATTTTATTCATGAATAACGTTTTCTCGTCGAGAACCTTACATTTAAAGCAAGTTGCAAATGAGAACAGAATATCAATTCCGAATATTTTCGACACAGCGTCCACGTCATTCATATCAAATTTATACATCTCTTTGTTGGTAAATTCTGCAACTGCTTTATGAAATGCCTTCTTATCTATTGTTACGTATTTGTTCATCAATGATAAGGTTTGTCTACAAATTCAGAATACATCATGGCGAATATCATGGATTTGCCTTTATCAACTACCATAAATGCACTGTGTATGCAATCAATTTCGAAATTAGACGTTCCGTGATATCCAAACGTATCTATACATAATCCATGTTTGTCATACATCATCTGATAATAATCTTTCGTGCTCATATAATCCGGTTTCTTCGGATCACTGCATCTAAAAGATTTTTTAACTAACAGATAATCAGCCATTCATTTTTTGATAGTAATTCCCATCATTATACGCAAATGTTTAATCGCATTATTCTGAAGAAATCCAATATTACCTTCGCTTGTTTTCATTTTCTTGGCAGATTCTGGATAATTCAATTGCTTCATAAAACGATATTTTAGTACTTCTTTTTCTCTGGGAGAGAGTTTAGCAACCAATTTACGAAGATCTTTTATTTGTTCTTTGATGTCCATTTCTTCAGATGGACTTCGGTCCTCGGACATTTTGTCTATATCGTTTTCTGAAATCTCTACGAATCGGTTGTCTTTCTTTAATTGTCTAAAAGAAAAGTTACGACAAACAACAAACAACCACTGAGCAATTATTGGTTCGATTTTCGAAAAATCCTGTTTACATAAACGAGCGAATGTTTCTTGTACTGAATCTTTTGCTCGTTCTTCATCTTTCACTATACTACGAGCATATGCATATAATTTACGGTGTTGTTCAGCGTAAATCTTATTAAACTTTTCAGTAGAGATCATCATTGTTTGTTTTTGTTTTCGGAGGAAATATCTTCTTCTGCTTCACATGATTTACGGCAGTACTCACAGGGTAAAGAATATGTTTCTTCGGAAACAATCTCCGCCCATGCTTGATCACAAGGACAACAGTAGAAACGGCACAATTTGTACATGAACTACCTTAGTCTAAAGACTAACCGGTTTCAAGTCTTTTATTATATAGACTCTCTTTTTAGAAACTTCAACGCCAGTGCCTCTGATTGCTTTTGAAACAACCTTTGGACTTACTCCAGCTCCATTCCTGTGATCGTCAGTTCCTGACGATTGGATAGTCAATGCTCTTTTAAGAATATTCTTGGAGGCATTGACATCACGATCATGTCGTGATCCACAAACACATGTCCAATTCCTAACATCAAGTGTTAATCCTTGGTTTATGTGTCCACAGTCACTACATGTTTTACTAGATGGAAAGAAACGATCAATTTTGATCACTTCTTTACCATACCATTGTGCTTTGTATGTTAATTTGGTCACAAAGCTTGACCATGCTGCATCACTAATAGCTTTAGCAAGGCAATGATTCTTAACCATTCCTTTGACGTTTAAATCTTCTAAAGCTATCATGTCGTACTTTTTGATCAAACTCATTGAGACTTTATGCTGCATGTCATTTCGAGAATTGGTTATCTTCTCATAGATCTTAGCAACTTTTATTCTGGCTCTGTCTCTTGACTTTGATCCTTTAACTTTTCTACTTAAATGTTGTTGTGCTTGTTTTAATTGTTTTTGAAATTTATATAAGAACTTAGGATTAATATATCTGTGTCCTTCCGAAGTAATAGCAAAGTCTTTGATGCCCAAGTCAATACCAATAGTTTTTCCTGTCTTAGGAAGATGTTTTGTTGGTTCTTGTTCTGTTAAAATACTAATGTAATATTTCCCTGTGGGGGTTCTGGATATAGTAGCAGAACAAATCTGTCCTTTTAATTCTCTATGTTTGATGAATTTGATGCCTTCTTTGAACTTAGGTATTTGAATTTTTCTGTTGGTTACTTTGATGTGTTGGGGTACGTGAAATGAATCATGGTTATTCTTTTTAGACTTAAACTTAGGAAATTTTGACTTCTTCTTGAAGAAATTACCGTATGCTGTTTCTAGATTTTCTAAAGAAGATTGAAGAGCTTGTGAATCCACCTCCTTTAACCATTCAAACCCTTCTCTTTTCATCTTCACTAAGCTAGCAGCACATGTATTGTAATTTAATGTTTTATTATTCGAAAGATAATGATTTTGCTTTTCATTCAAAAAAATGGTTGTATACGAACCGTACACACCCAAAATGCTTAGAAAGAAGCACAGACTGTTCCTCTGTAGGACTTAACCTAAACTTGTATGCTTTATATTGGACTTCTCTCTCCACATTATTATTTAGTATAAATGTGAATATTTTCTAGGTTTTTATCAAATTTTCCTAAAAATATATTATATAATGCTGATTTATTCGATTGATTAAATATCAATCCATTTTCTCGAAACGCAACATAAATATATTTAATATGGATATATTCAATTCATTAACTGAGCGGATATTAACTGAATCTAAGAAAGATGTCAATGATCTTTCAAGTTTCATCTCAACAAGAAAAAAAGGAGCAGAAAAAATTCAAAAGGCGGCAGCATCAAAAGGCGGTCCTTCCAAATTGACGGCAATCCATTTTGCTGCAAAGGAAAAACCCTATAGTCAAGCTCTAGATTTAGCAACAAAAGAAAACTGTAACAAAATCCTAAAAGAAAAAGGAAACGTTCTAGCACGAAGAATATTAGGATGGCACACGATGTCCCAACGTGAGTTTCAGGAGGTTCTGGGTCAATTGGAGGCATACGGAGAAGTGTATATCAAATCAGTGAAACCAGATTCAGTTAAAATATAATAACAAAAAAGGCTCAACAGTTAAGTTGAGCCTTTTTTGTTTGTTTCTTTAGAAGAAGTTCAAATATCCGACCGTATAGGATTCGCCCATGATGGTTTCAATGGATTGGCCTTTGGCACTCTTGCCTAGTGATACCAATTTCTGTACGAAACTGTTGTATTTATTTGCATCAATAGATCCACCGCCTTCACGTTTGAATTTATCTAATGCAGTCATCTTGATCTTGTCTCTCCATGATTGAGGATCAATAGGTTCTGCATTATATTTTTGGAAATCTTCGGGTGTGGCTGATACGTCTTCAGTTCCTCCAGTATACGAAGAATCTCCATGATCAGTTGTATCTTCGGGTGTTTCGTCTGTTGTATCATCGGATGTTTCTTCCGGTGCTCCTGCTGTGCCTAGCGCACCTTTTATAAGTCCACCAGCGGCACCACCAGCGGCACCCATAAGTGCGCCTTTGCCAGCTTTCTTTAATAGTTCTTTGCCGGAAAATTCTTTATTACTGAAACCTTGTTGTGCTATGTTTTTAGCGGCGGCAATTCCACCACCTGCAACTGCTCCTGTTGCTGCACCTGCTGCTGCTGTACCGAGTGTTCCGGCTCCAACAAGACCAGCTTTGGCTAGTAGAGGAATAAGTACAAGAGGTCCACCAATAGCAAGACCAAGAGCAGCAACAATACCTAGTAGAGTACCTGCTGTGCGTTTTGGATTAGCTTTGATCCATGAAACTGCTTTACGAATAAATCCTTCTTTTCCTGCTGGTGATGTTACGGCTGTTGCTGGAACTCCTGTTGGAGGCACACCTGCTGCACCTGCTGTGGTTGCTGGTGCTGGTGCAGCACCAGCGGCAGATGTTGCTGGACGCTGTGGCATTTGTGTTGCTTTAGGTGCGAATTTGCTGCTTCCGCCTGTGGCAGGTTGTGCTCCTACTTTGGTGGATAGTATACGTTGAAAATCTTTAAAAGCATTTTGTAGTTGTGCTGGACTTTTTGAATATCTATTTTTTAATTCAGCGGCTACTTGTTTGGCATATTGTGTTAATGTTCCCGTACCTCTGGTTTGTTGTTGTCCTTTAACACGTTTTTGTAGAAATTTTTGTTCTAGATCCTTTGGTGCTCGGGAACCGTATGGAGCTGCTGCTTGTCCCTTCTTACCTGCTGCTGAACGTTTAGCAGCAGTTGCTTTGGCCTTGGCCTTTCTTTCTTTGTCTGATAACTGAGGTTTTGGTGCTCGGGCTTCTTCTAAAATTTGTTCGGTTACAAAACTATAACGTTCTAGTAGTCTTACGAGGTTTGATTCTGTTACGATATTACGAGCAAGAAATCGTTTGTTGCTATAAACAGATTCGTTATTAGTTGCGGGTTGTTCTGAGGCTTGTTCTGGAGATTGTCCAGCAGAACTATTAATAGTTTGCATGGCTTGTGATGCCAATGCTTTAGCCTTCTGGGGATCTTTTAGGTCTTCTGCACGTTGTTGAATTTCTTGGAGTTCTTCTGGTGTGGCAGTTTTCTTGATAAGACCAAGAAGCATCTCGACTCCTTTGGTGGCAACAAACTTTGCAGCACTCTTTACTCCTCCTGCTACTTTACCAAAGGCATCACCAATCATGCCTTCTTCTAGCATTTCAGAAATACAATCAATATCATACTTATATAGATCATGTATTTGTTGTATATGATCTTCTTTATAGAACTCAGCAATATTACTTTCTAGAATGAACTGTTTTCTGTGTTGAACGTAACTATTAAAGATATTGCGGTCGTCATTATACATATTGATATTTAGTTAAATCATTTTATTTTTCATGAAATGATGATGAATTCTATCAAATTCATGCACAGATAACCAATGTGTATTGATTTCCAGAAAATCAGACATCCTTATGCTATCCCATTCGTGTGATCCGTAATAAAATACTCCTTCTTTGTAATCAATCGGAAATGCGAAAATATTCTTGAATAATAGCACTCTGTCTTCTAATGACATTTCCTTGAGTTTTTTATTAACATCTATACAAACTTTGGAAAATTCCATATAATTATTTAGATTTTTTTAACAAAATACATTAATAGTTTTGTGACTTCGTCTTCTGTTATAGTATTCACGACTCGTTTCTCTGCATATAACACACGGGATTCTGCCCATTCTGGTTCTAGAAAATGTATACATTCGTGTATTATAGTGGGTATTAGATCTTTTCGATAATCAAGTAATATACCATCTTCCCACTCACAGTATCCATGTACTCCTTTAAGTTTTTTAAAAACAAAGAAGCCTTTCTTTTGTTTCTTTATACATGCTATTATCTTTTCGTATAAAAAAATACTTTCTTCGTTTGTTAATTTAAACCGTTTTCCCACATATATTATTTATATGTGGGTTTGATTTTCCAAAAACTTCTCGAATATTTTGATCATAACGGCACATATTAATAATTCATACCATGCGGTATTTGGCGTTATAACCTCTAAATAACGCAATATAAAAAGAGATACAAGCAATGTCATGATTATATTTATCTTTTCCACAAAAAAGTCCGCCGCCTAAAAGTTCTAGGCGGCGGACAACTGCACGTGACCATGGTAGCGAATCCACTCAGCGCATATTAATATTTAGTAAGTTCGTGCAATTTTTCTAATCTCTTGTTCTAGAATATAATCCGATTTTTTCGCTTCTTTGGTGCCTCTATGGTATCCAATACTATAGATGATGATATAAACTGCTAGGTTACATATAATTTGTAGAGCAATCATTGATTTTCTTTTCATTTTTTCTTTTTGTTTTTCTGCGGCGTTATCTCCCATTTTCTGTTGCGGAAATCAATGAAGAATTGTTTGTCTTCTGTGTCGAATCCTTCGTCTTTTAGATATTTTTTTAAAACTCTTACTTCTTCTGAATATTCATCAGAAGAGAAAAAATTTAAATCTACGTTTCCGTACTTGTCGATAGGATCGATTCTAAACATAGTAATATTTAGAATCAATATCTCTCGTTACATTAGTTTGAACCGTTCTTGTGCTCGTTCAAGAGTAGTGCAGGTAAATCCCTTGACACCCCATTCAGAGCCTGATGGGTATGTTTCCGCAGGTTCGATACGCACGCCACCTAGAGTATATCCATCATGACGGGAAATAATTACTACTTCATAAGCAAACACCCTTCCTTTCTTAGTTTGTTCGAAAATAGCCTTATCATTCCTACGAATGACTAGTTTATAAACGAAACCGTTTTTTGTGAATTCTTCTTTGAGTGGACGATGTTTGATGTTATTCATTTTGGCTAATAAGTTCTTCGAAATCTTCAAAATCAAATCCAAAGCTTTCTGCTGATTCAATAATTTCTTGAATATCGATATCAATGTCTTGAGTTTCTTCTTTGATCGTGAAATACAAGTCAACTGCACGATCCTTGGCAACCTTTTCAGAATTGGCTCGGTCAAAGATAATTTCGAATTTTTCGATGATATCTACATCGTACTTGGAGAATAGCTTGTCGATTAGTTTTGTCATAATAAGTAGTTTGTTAACTTTCGGTGATCATCATGATCGGATTCATGCTTCTTGTCAATGGGAAATTACGGTTTTTGTGTTCATGATGTTCACAATTTCAGTTATGTGCAAAGGTTTTGGATATGCATCCCATCCAACATCTAGTATTTTCTCGGTTTTGTCGTCTTCTCTGGAAGAAAGCAAATTATTATGACAATGCCCATGAATATGCATAGTTCCGTCATTCATGCCCTCCCAACTCCGAAACGGATAATGTGAACACACAAATATCTTTTTGCCTTTTTTAAAGGTATAATAATGATTCAAATAACGTATGTATAATCCTTGATTATACGCACATATCTGCTGTCTACTATCTCCGTATGTTTGTTGTACACATGAATTATGGTTACCAAACAACATCCATAATTCTTTGATTTTCAATCTTTTGAGAATATCCGTGTATTCTTCGGGTGATGTATTCAAACAAAAATCACCAAGATGTAGAAGAATACCATTTTCTCCTACTGTGTTGTTGATGATGTCGATCATATCATTTGTCATTTCCTGTGGATTATTGTATCCACGAGATTTATAAACAAATTCTCGATTATGATTAAAGTGTGTATCAGATGTGACATACAATCTGTCATACTGTTCATCCGTTATTTTTTGCATTACATTCATGGAAATATAGAAACGACATCATATGCCAAATCATATCACCAAGCAAGCCTTATTTATTTTTAACAGATGGCTTTTTTCTGCGAACTGGCTTGGCAACTGATTGTATCTTGGATTTGAACAACTCCCACTGCCACCATGATAACCAGCATAGTGTTAATGATATCCCACAATCAAGCAAAACTTGTGTTGGAGGGGGTGTTGTAAGTGTAATCGCATTAGAAATGGCACCACAAATGGTAATAGTTAAACCAACCTTGGCAAGCCATGCTTTGATTTTGTTATCCCAGATAGGATTGTTGGGGTCTCCAAATATATGAACCAACAGAGCTATACAGGAAATTGCTGTAGTGCAATTAGTTATAACATTTATTATCGTAAAGAAGTTCATATTATTATTTACTTTTACGTGTTCTTTTTGGGGTGGCTTTTGTGGTAACTTTTGGCATTATTTCATCGTGTAGATGATCCGGTATTAATTTCTTACTGAAATAGTCTACTCCCGTGAGCCCTAAATAGCCTAGAACAAAAGCGACACTATAGTGATAATGGGTGTTATCCAAATTGGCAACATTCACTACAATAGGAGTTATGTAATTAGCACTGGCTGCGCCCCCGACGAGACTAGATATAGTCCTAGTCAAGTTCATGGCGGAACCCTTTGATGTGAGCAAAATGGCCCCAAACAACCCACTGATTAATAATCCAACGTCGATCCCATATTGTTTTAAATCAAGTTGTGGCGTTTCCATGCATATATTTATCTTTTTTTGTATAAATATATGATGATTATAACATTACGTTTATGCTGATATTGCTTCAGGTTTCACCTGTAGATAATTAATATGTGATCTGATGGCTATTTCTGCTTGTCTGATCTGTGATAAACACAGTAATGGATCTCTGTCTAATACAGCTTGGTCAATTGCTGCTTTGGCTTTAAACAGCCAGTATTCGATATCTTCTGTCATTTCAATTTTATTTTCGTCCATCTTATCCTCCAAAACCGACTGCTCGCTTCTTTTCGGTTTTCTTGTTTGTGTATTGTTTATCGTAATTAAAGATATCAGCCAATGTCATTGGTTCTGTAACTTTAACGTCATGCTTTAGATCATCCATCAATTTCTGGCTTCTGTCAATCGATAACTTCTGAAAGTGGTACTCAGACCGTAGCCGTCCTTTACGCAACAAGGCAGGATCGATCAAATTTCGATCACAGTTATAAGTAGCAATAATAGAAGTATGTGCCAAATCAGCATATAACCCATCAGTTAGATTCAAAAGTGAAGATACCAGTTCTGAATTATGGAATCCGTCTTCGTTCTCACGCTTCATGAGTGCCTTCTCTGCGTCTTCGATCACAAGAATAGATCCTTTCAGTGAATTCAAAACTAGATCGGTGAAATCTGGATTAGACAAACAGTTAATCATTTGTGGCGGAATAAAAACCACCGGACGATCCATTTCACTGATTAGATGTCTGATAGCAGAAGATTTTCCTGTGCCTGCTTCCCCATAAAACAAATACAATCCTGTTTTATTATCAGTTAATTTGGTTTTAAGATCCGAGAAAAACCCACTGAAATCTTCGTTATAATTATCATCATGAAATTTCAAATCAGTTTTATGTTCAATCCATGTAACGGCTGGACCGTATTTATTGGTTTTGATAATACCGATTTTTGGTGTTTCTTTTTTCTTTTCTTGAAAATTGGATAACATATCCATATCAATCTTTGTATGAATGGGATACAAAATCCCCAATGAAGTAATGGCTCCGTTTGGATGTAGTTCCCCAAATGAACAACTAAAGAACAAATAATAATCTTTATATTCAAACACATACCCAATATCTGATGCCGAATCTGAATCTGCATCATAAATTTTACTATAAACCAATGATCCGTTTTCATGCAGATGATCCAGCATCTTTAAATTAAAGATTCCATCTGGATAATATTCGGAAGGAATTTGCTGGTGTTTCTTATTACAAAGATACCATGCCATGCACGAAAGCCCTTCGATCTTTTCTGGAATGTTTACGTGTTCGCAGATTTTTGAATATTCGTCTGTTAGACTTTTTTCGATAAATTTCGTTAATGCTTTGGATTTCTTTTTTGTATTCATTTCTTCTCCTCTATAGCTGGATTCTAATATTTTTTCTATATTGAAATAATTTCTAGATACTATTGCAGGTTTCATTACTTTTGTTGTGTGAATCGGTTTCTTCCGGAATTAATTTATTTTCTTGTGTATCTTTAATAGCATCAATTTCTCTCATTAGACGAATTTTATCAATTTGTGCTTCGATGGCATTTTCTGTTAAATGAATATTATCATTTAACAATTTTACTATATAAACAGCTAAACTACAATTTTCGTAAAATAGTCCCCATGCTACCACCAAGCAAATAACACTTCCAGCAATTAGAAAAAGTTCAAAGATTCCCATAATTAGCGAATGTCCCCGTATACTAGAAACCTACGAACAGATGGTGTGAATCCACTATAACTAGGAGGAACATTATATGTGGGACGTTGGGGGGCATTTGCCGCATAATAGTGATTATTGGTCACATTAGAAGGTACGGGTGCTTGTGGTGTTTCCGCCTGTTGATATTGCAAGAATTGTTCGTCATTCATGCTTGTTCTTCTAAGACCTCGATTATAAATGGGTGTTTCGTCCACCACTGGTTCGTCATCGTTATTTGTCTCACGTTTCAGCTTAACCTTTTTAGACCCTGAACTATCGTCAGCATTGTTATTGTAGTTGTGGATGTATGTATATGAATGATCATCTTTACGAACCGTTGTACAGGCCGGAAGAATGAGACACATAGAGATAATTAGTTTGGCTTTCATTGGTAGGAGACTAGCAGTAGGAGTGTGACCTGTCAACAGTTTGTTTTTTTAGCTAAATAAGATCATGGATCAAAAATCCCTTATCAAGAAAATATTACTAGCTTTTGAACAAAGTTCAACAAAAATAAAATACAACGAAATTTATATATACGAAGACGGTCCACATGATGTCAAGCAAATAACCGTTTCTTTCGGTGTGACTGAGTACGGTAATTTAAAAACTTTGATAAAATCGTATTGTTTTAAAAATGGACAATATGCTAATGAATTTACTCCATATCTGGCTTCTATCGGAGAGAAATCATTGGTCAATGATAAAGAGTTCATTAAACTATTAAAAGAATCTAGTGCTAATGATCCAGTTATGCAATCGTGTCAAGAACAAGCATACGATGATATGTATATCACACCAGCTTATGGATTTTGTTCGAAACATGGATTAAATGAAAATCTTTCTAAATTAGTGATATGTGATTCCTATCTACAGTCTGGTTCAATACTATCCACGATTCGTAATATGTATTCTGCTTCTCTGCCTGATAATGGTGGTGATGAAAAAACATGGATCACGGCATACTGTAATGCTCGTCGTTTGTGGTTAGCCAATCATTCACGCAAAGCTTTACATAATACAGTGTATCGTATGGATTTCATGTTAGATAGAATTAAAAAAGGAGACTGGGAATTAAGCCAGTCTCCTTTTATTGCTAATGACGTTAAGATTATTTCTTAAGCATATCCAAGAAGACTGTTTGGATTGGATTTATTCAAAATGCCGTGAGCATTATATAATGTAACAGCAGGCAACAAATGACTATTGTTTTGTTGGATGGTTCCTTCTACATCTTGTGGAAAGGCGTTTTTAGGCAACTTGTCATTATTTGCTCTCATTGCTGCAAGAATTGGAACTAATTGTAGATAATCTGATGTTTGTTTAACTGATTCGATTTGGTTGGTTTGCATGGAAAATTATTTAATTAGCGAATCGATTAAATCCTGTGTATGTTTATCAATTTTCCTATCAGGATCTTTGATTTTCTCCAACATTCCTTTCTGGATTCTGTGTTTAATATACTTCTCTTCTAATGTTTCGATCTTTTTGTTGGAAACTGCTTTTAACATTAAAAGATATTCATTTCGGTGCTCGATTCCACGAACCCATGACATAATCATTTCTGTGTCACCCGAAAATAGTTGAGCATCCCTAGAATAAATCGGAAGATGATTTTCTAAAGGAAAAACGCCTATTTTATATTCTCCTGTATTGCAATGTTTTGCTTGGCACATCATATAGCCTAATTTCTTTAGGCGGATTTGCAAATCTTCTAATTGCTGGACTTCGTACCAATTCATAATTAATCAATTGTGATAGTTTTTCCAAAAGGTGCTACTCTTCCATTAGACCTATACCCAACGAATATAACATTATCACAATAATCCTCATCCCCCCATCCTGCATTTGGATACATATCAGTAAAGATTACTAATACTTTGGGCATGATATCGTGTTTTTTCATGTAATCCCAATTGGCTTCAAATAGTGTTCCTCCTCCACCTGCTGGTACATAAGTAGTGATATCACCCCCTTCGTCACTTCGAAAGATTTCTTCTTTGTGAACTTCCGCATCAAATGACCAAACACGGATTTGATAGTCGTCGTATTGATCCATGATCCCTTGAATTTCGCTAAAGAAAACATTTAATGTTTTTTCGTCAATACTTCCAGATGTATCGATTGCTACACAAATATCCAATGCTTCGTCCCGTTTCATGCCGGGAAGTACAACTCCGTATTGCATGCCTTTTTTGCTTGGAGTATAGAAAGTATAATCGAATTTAACTGTGGACTGAATATCCATTCGTAATTCATCTTTCCATGAAAGCTGTGGTGCCGTAATATGTTTGACCAAACGATCTAATCCTTTTGGAAGGCTTCCTGCATTCTGTGCAGATGAAAGCAGATTCTCTCTGATTTCGTTTCGAATGGTTTGTTTTTCTGATTCGGTATACTTCTTACCCTTCTTTTCTAAGTCAGAAAGATGTTCATCAAGAAGCATATCAGCAAGTTCATCGATATCAATCGAATCTGAATTTTTTAAGAGATCTTCGTAAATCTCTTCGGCACACTTTCCCTTATACTTTTCATCATACAATGTATCTTCAATACGTTCTCCAATAGAGGCATCAATCAGAATCTCGTTAACTGCATAATCACATGCAATATTCCACAACATATGATGACGAGACTTTTTTGAAATTGTACCGTCTTCGTTTAGTGCTTCAATGCTGTCAGGAAATTCTTTACGAATATGATGCTCAAAAGCATTATGCAGTACTTCATGACCGAAAAGAAATTCGGTTTCTTTAACACTCAGACCAGCAATGAATTCTAGATTATAAAAGAAATTCCTCCCGTCTGTGGCTGCTGTTTTCATTTCATCGTCACGAATAATAGTGAGACGGGTAGCCATACTGCCAAAAAATGGTTGTCTGCATAACAATCCAATACGAGCAGTAATTAACTTTTCTTCGATTGTTTGTTGACTTGGTAAATCTTTTGGATCTATTGCAATCTTCGGTTTTCTTTTGTTTTTTGGCTTTGCAGCAGATACAGAAGATTTTGTTTTTTTAATTGCGTTCATCAATCGATATAATTTTGATTTATAACTTTAACACTAAGCATCTTGTTTAGTGTTTTGCTATAAACTGTTTTGTTTTTGTTATAACCACGAATTACAATACCCTCGGCAGGCTGGTTGTTGTATTTTTGTTGATTGGCTAATTCTTGTAATGAATCCAATGTAATATATGGAATTTCATTCAAAGTAAATCTTTTTACTTCTTTGACTACCTTGAGATTCGTGTCTTCTAATGTAAGACACATATCATCATATGTCAAGTAACTATCGTCCATCAAATCTTTGATATTGAAAACAAAGAGTTCTGCCTCTTCTAATTGAAGGGGATTCTTTTGTATACTAGGTCCACAGATTTCTACCTGAAAAATTATTCCGTTATCCATCAAATTTTCAAGATCGTATTTTTCTACCATTTTCCAGTAGATGTTGTCTCCTTTAAGGAGTTCTAAATTACGTGAACATACGTAAAAAACACCATCATTATCTTTGATGAAACTCCCGCTCGTACCATCATTTTTTATTGTAATTACGATGGTATCACAATTTTTTAGTTCATCGAGAACTAACGGATTAGACAGCAAGTTATCCTCATCTGTTTTAGAAACTAGATGAGCAGGGAAATCACCTTTAGCCACTCCTTGTAATGATACAGGAATAGGCTTTATATATTTGGTTACGTTTAAAATCGAACTTACATCCGTTCCTACTTCAGATTCACGAAGACTATCTGATAGAATACTTAAGGGAAAAATCAATCCAGAAGAAACCGCCCCCCGTAACTTAACTGTTTTTACGCGAATAGGTTTCGTAGGATCTGATTTATCGTGTAGATAGCTATTCCATAAATCAGGCTGTAATACAGTATCGATAGGAATAAAGATAACCCTATCACCCACATTAAACTCCGAACGCTTACAAACGCTCTTCCATCCGTTAACTTTGCATAACTCAATTCGGTCAGCTCCTTCGATTGGGATGATTTCATTAATAATTTCTATTGATGCTAGTTTCATTCGTGGAATGATAGCACATTTTTAAACCTTGTCAACTCAAAGGAAGATCAAATTGCTCTGCTATGAATTTTTTCTTTTCGAAGTAATCATGAATGCCATCGTTCCATGGTTTGTTGATTCGTTCCAATTCATCAGATAACTGACGAAGAAAACCAACAGTGAATCCACCACGACTACATATTTTTTCTTCTAATGAAAACGGAAAATACATATAAGAACCATCAAGATCCATTATGAATTCGCCTGTTTTTTTATCTTTCCAATATACATCAACAACATCTGCTGCTCTTCGAATTAATTTAAAATTATTCGTCATTCGTGAATCTCGTTAAAAATGCTGGAGTGTTTTCTCCAACATATGCTCCTTGCACATTATATTCGAAATATTCGTTCGCATCTCCAAAGCTCATATCTTGTTTCATGAGAAGATCAATGCATTTCTGTTTATCAAAAACTGCAATTGTTGTATTGAATTGTTCCGCAACTCCGATAAAGGCTTCCTCGAATCCATCAGCAATAAGAATGTCCTGTTGGGGAAAATTGTCATCCACCCATTCTTCGATTTTTTTTCTCATAGCGTTGTGAAGATATACTTTCCATACTTATCAAAGAACTTATCGAAGTTTTTCATCTTGTCTGGTTCGATAGGAACATGAAAGTTTTTCATCAATGTTTTTGCGGACATAATATTGAGTTCTTCGGGAAGATTCTTCATCTGGAATTCAAAACACATGTCCATGTAATTCCAGAAATTCTTATGCTTTTTGATATGAAGATCTTGTAGTTCATATGCCAAAGAAATCACCAGCGAATACAATGCACCAATTTCTTTAGTCTTTAGTTCGGTTACCTTTCCTTCAAGGATATCCATTGCTTTTGGCAACTTTGCTGACGTTTTACGATATGCATTAAACTTCAATGCAAGACCATCACCAATAGTTCCTGAGATAAGATCCAAGGCTGTTTCTTCACCCATGTTTTCTTCGTTATCAAGAAACTGTGATGTGAATTCCCATGTACGAGGAGTAGCAAACGCATGACCAGAAGACTTAGGATCAAAAGTAAAGAGATCTTGTTTCTGATGGGAGACATAACCAACTACATCTTTATGTAGTCCTTTCTTAAGTGCCCAGTCAATCCACTGTTCTACATCAACTTTTAGATCAAGATGTACAAAACGATTCGCAAGCGGCATGGGCATCTTATACACTACACCACGATCCGATGCACGATTGCCTGCTGCAACGATTACGCAATTCTTCGGAAGAATATATTCACCAACCTTGCGGTTCAGTACAAGCTGATATGCTGCTGCCTGCGTACTTGGTGCTGCTGATACAAGTTCATCAAGAAACACAATGGCTGTTGATTCGGGATCACGAGGAAGTTCTGATGATGGTGCCCATTTCATGGACTGTGTGATCGGATCAAAATAAGGAAATCCTTTAATATCTGATGGATCATACAATGCCAAACGAATATCAATAACAGGACGACCAAGCTCATGGCCGATCTGATGAATGATATCAGACTTTCCACAACCCGGCGCGGAATAGATCATAATAGGACGTTGTACTTTGATTGCTTCTTTAACAGCAGCAATCAAAGATTTGGGTGTAACAGTACGGACGGATTCGCTCATATTATTTTGTGTATAACAGCTCTTGCTGATGTTTTAAATCTAGCAGAGATAGATGAAGTTAGTCAACTTCTTTTTTTCTTTTTTGATGGAAGCAGGTTGCAACGTTTTTGGCGCTGCTTTGATCATGATATATCCTTTAATCGATTCGAGATATTTGATAACATATGTTTCTTGTGTGTTACGAAAGACAATGGCTCCTCCAAATGCACCATCGTCTGAAAGACCAAAACCAAATCCAGCATTTTCTCTGTTATTCAATTCTCCGTACACTTTGAAAATTTTATTGCTTTCGTTTATTACTTCTTTGATGTAACCAGTGAGTACGGTTCCATCAGTGAGATAAAATTTAACATTATCTTTTACTTTCAACGATGGAATAACATTCCATGTCATAACTCCTCTTGTATCTGATAGATATATCTCTTGATTGATATTCAAGGTTGGACGAGTTAACTCTTCTGCTTCGGGTTTAACTGGATCTTTTTTTGCAAATCCAGCATTCATCCAAATGCCAACAGTTCCGATTAGTGGTAGTAGTAGTGTTTTCATGATATAATTATTTCCATTCTTTAAATTCTCCGTCTTCGTTTGTGTAAAATAGTTTTTTAAAACCAACCTGCTTGAGTAAATCCTGACAACCTTTACATGGTTTAGACATTGCTGGTTTTCCGTTCTTGTCAATACGAATATTCACAAACGTACAATCAGAACAATCTTCTTTTCCGTATTTCAGAATTGCTGATAGTTCTGAATGTACACCAACCATAGACCTGATGTCAATACCATCTTTTGCAAAATATTTGTATTTGAGATTGGCTGGATGTGTTTTGTTCACATTGATACCAATCTTCTGCAAGCGATTCTTTTTGAGAATGAATGTTGTATGAAATGTTTTGGTTTCAAACCCTTCAATCATCAAGGCTCGTGTTATATCTATATATTTTTTGTACATCAATTCGAATGCAAATCGTATTTCAAGGCAAACAACATAAACTTCGGTCCATTTACTACTTCGAATGTATATGAATCATTATCGTCTATCTCGTCAAAACTGTTCTCTGCGTGTTTTATACCACAGTATTCGTCAAAGTCACGCATAACTTTAGCAAAATTATGCATATCAGCATAGCGACCTTTTTCTTCGATCCATTCATCAAAAATTGTATCATATCGTTCTATCATGATATGTATGTATTTTGGTGGATCGGTAATCATAAAAATTGTCCCGTTCCTGATTTCACACAGGAACGGGATGTTTCTCCATCAGGATTTTACATCTTGAAACTTGACCATTTTCAAGAACGCCTAATACCGGAGGGTTTGCGGTTAATGGAGATTAATATATTAACATCAAATACTACAAAATCAAGTTATTTTAATTTTTCCCAGTCTTCACATGGAAGCTCTTTACCGTCTTTATCTTTCTCGTAGTCATATTGAGCCAGAAATGCCGCTCTCTTGGTTTTTTTGTATAATCTACACGAGCATCCTCTGGGAACGCATTCATCACAAGTATAATCATTTACTAGTGTGTTTTTCCATGTTGCATCGTTAACTGAACAATAACCACATTTTTCAGCGGGTAATTCAAATTTAACTATTTTATTGTCAAATACATTAACAATCTTATTCCATGTCTTAGCGAGAAATGATTTTCTCATATATATTATTTATCTTTTTTATTCAATGTAACATATTTGTTATCATATAGATAAATAATACTACATCATTTCTTCGCTAAAATATGTAATTGATTTTGGTTTTAATTTAGGGGAATTCAAATAACATTCCCAATGATCTGATAACTGACGAGGAATATACACTGTACCGTCCTCCAAAACCAGCAAACATTCTGTAGCATATCCATATAATCCATGACGTTTCATGGCATGTGTGATAACTGATCCTTGTCTAGAATTTGGAACACCTCTGGAGATATCCTCCCAATCAACTTCTATTTCGAAATCTTCTTTATGATTTTTTGATATCATATCTCGGGCTCGAATTGAACGAATAGAGGGAATAAGCGAGCAAAGAAGGTTTCCGAGTTTTTTCACCATGTAATGATTTAATCAGATTTATGATTAATTGAAGCATGCTGCGATAATGATAAATAATCTCATGCAAGTCAATCAGAAAATTCCTACATTCAAAGAGTTTTATTATTTAGAAGAAGGAATTCATGATGTGATTTCAGAGAAAAAGCAACAAATTCTTGATAAATGGAAAGAGTTGAATAAAATATAGAATTTTATTCTTTTATTAGGAAACAGGGACTCTAAGCTCCTGTCCGTTCCAATCAAATAGTCCAGAAGGTTTCCAAAAGAAACCCTTTCCTAGATTGTGTTTAGAACCACGAAATTTCCAATGTACATCAGGCAAATCACATAAATGATTTTTAGCTGCATTTAGATCTGAATCCATTTCTAAATTACAATTATTACATTTATATATCTTTCCTTTTCTATTGGCTTTTCGTACCAATCCACAGTGACTACATCTCTGAGAACGATAAGAGGAACTTTGTTCTATAAATGAAACCTTCATTTCTTCACAAACCCTTTTTACCTTATCTCTTATCAGAGTGTTAGTCCAATGAGAAAGTTTTCGACTCTTTCTCTTTTTATAACCAATGTTATAAATCTTTTCAAAACGTACTTCTTGTACATTTCTAAAATTTAACTGGTTTATGCTCCAGTTAATGAAATTTTTTCTTTGTTCTTGTGCTCGTTCGAATGCTTTAGAACCTTTTTTCTTTTTAGACATTTTATCTAAAATAGAATGTAAAGTATTTCCGTGTATATCATTCTTCGGAGTTGTTCTTCCGTCGGAAATTGTCAAAATGTCATTCATTCCTTGATCAATTCCTATAGTAACTGAACCAATATTTTCTTCAGGAACAACATTATAACGAAATTCTATTTTATCTTCGGAAAATAAGAAACCACCTAAAATCTTACCGCGTTTTTCCCATTTTATATCCAATCTAGTTTTCTTTATTGGGATACAGATTTTATCATCTCCTATTGATTTTAAACTAATAAAATAATCAAAATACTTACCATTGCGAATATCGACATTTTTAGAACTTAATTCTGGATTAATTTTAGAAAATTCTGGTTTTGCTAAAAGCATTACATCTAATTTATTATCAAGATGTTCAGAAGATTCGTTATTGTTTTTTAATTTGTTAGAAATAAATAAATATCTTTTTCTTTTATCTACAGCACCTCGTATCATTGAAGAAATTTGAGTAACTATAGAAGACAAACATCTAGCACTTAGCCATGTTTGTACTTTAAATTTATTATAATCTACATATTTGGGAAATTCTAAAATATCATTATTGACATCGAAAGATTCATACCCATCATTCCATATAGAATCTCCAATGATAGAAGAAACTCTACGATACTCATTCAAAAAAGAATGATAACGTTCTTTCTTGCCATCGTTGAGAAATTTTATAGAATGTTTAGTAGAACGAATCATTATATAATTTCTTTAATTTTTAAAGCTTTGGATTGTCCTCTTCTAGCACCATATAAGCGACAGCAAAAACTAGTTATGATAGCTACGAAATCTTTAAGAAGATCTTCTTGATTGTTGTCGTTGTTGTTAATCACCACAATTTCACAATTTAATTTTTTTAATAATTTGGAAATATAATTAAAACCAAATCTAGTCAAACGGTCTTTATGTAGAACTACTAATTTAGATGGAGGATTTTCTAAAATCTTATTTAAGATTTGTCTGTTATCATTCATTCCAGAAGCAATTTCTTTATAAGTTTTTTCTATATTCCATCCTTTTGATATGCAAAATTCCTCGCATAATCTAACTTGGTTATTCAGATCTTCTTTCTTATTAGAAGAAGAAACCCTTCCATATACTACTACTCGATCATTAATTTGTTTGGTATTTTCATTTATAAAAATGCTTCCAGTTTCTGTTATTTCTACACAAGCACCCAGTTTCCCGTCTTTTGCCCATTGCCAAGCTGTTCTATATGTCACCCCTTTCTCTTTCGCCCATTGTGATAACTTCATGTAATTATTTAGTCTAAACGTGAATATTTTTCTTGTTTTTTCTAAATTTTTCTATAAAATGTGTAAAATGTCACAAGACATTCAAATGCAAAAAGTGTTCACACACTGATGATGCAGATATGAATGCAGCTTCCAATCTAGAGCTTTTGCCTCCCAGAGGTCCCATTTTGGGTGTTCAAACAACAGATAAATAGAAAAGAAGGTTTCTTCTGGACTACTGAAGGTGTTGTTTTGGAGGAGCAAGTAATCCCTCTAGACATAAAAGATTAGTAGACATTTTTATACATTTGGTATAAAATTATATGTCGAAATCAATTATATGGTTATTGCATTTGATCGCAATACTTGGATTGTGGACGGAACCGCTACACAAGCTGAATATCAAACACTAGAAAAGCAAAAAATGCCTAGTGTAGAAACAAATCACCCGTAAGCACTTAAAGTACCTACGGGCTATTGTGTCAGCCTAACGCTAGTTCCCTAGTTAAATTAGAGGGTTACTAGACCCTTCTTGTTTAGATCCTTGGTGATTGCACGCACATTAGCATCAATGCTAATGGCACCATGTTGATTCACACGCTTGAGAATTGTTGCATTCTCAACAGTATAACCATTTGTTGTGCGATGCACCGTAAGTAGCATCGTCTTTGGGCGGGTCTTGTTAGACGCCAACCATGTTTCTGTGGAACACTCACCGAGACATGCTCGTTGAGTACGCTTTGTTGTTGTTTTTGTGTTTCTCATAGGAGATCTTTAGATGGCATGTTTTACCAAAATTTGTTTGTAATAGCAAGTCATTTCTTTAATGAAGCTTGAATATTTTTCATTGTCGTTTCCAATGTTATTGTTCAGACGATGAAGGTGCTTGAGTGTGAATATAAGCTCTTTTTCTTCTTCTGTCAAGAAGAAATTATACACGAATTTGTGTTTTTTGAAACGAGTAGCCTGTGTTTTCTGATCCATGATGATCGTTATCTGATGTTCGATTAGTTTCCGCTATTCGACTGGTCTTCAACATATCCTGACAAAGCACGGGCAAGAGCTTTTTTCAGCCCAGTGTTTCTGCGATAATGCTCGTCATCAGAACATTCAGAAACACCAGCGAAATCTCTATCATAACCCGGAATTGTGATGGTAATGGTTGTGATGCCACCACGTGCATCTAGGAACCACTGTTCTCCATTATTAATACGTTCTTGGAACTGACTACGAACAAAAAGATGTTCGATCTTTCGACCAGAAAAGATATCATAACGAAAATACTTCCGATGATGTCCAACCTTTACTTTCCATCCTTTTTTCCGTAGTTCGTATACTGTGGGTATTACTTTCATGATTCCTTAGTGTCGCACTTTTTATCTTCGTTTGCAACATCTTTTTTTGTTTTTTTGAAGATATCATCCCAATTGTTAATATACTTCTCGTAATTATTAATTGGACGAGGTTTATCACCTTTGCCGTTTTTAATAGTTGTTAGTTTACTCATGGTTACTTAATTAATGCCTGTGCAAAAATTGTCACGGATTCATACGGAGTAGCAATCATGGCTGTGGACACACCGCCTTGAAGCTGCCAGCCTTCATCAAGTAATTTATTAACTTCATCTTGAAGTTTAACATAATCATTACGAAAAGCAGAAATTCTATATTGTTTCTTATCTGTTTCGATCTTTGGATACTTTTCTTCGTTTTCCGAAGGTTTGTATTCTTCAATAACAGCAACCGGCGCGGCTTCTTCTACTTCCTTCATAACAGAAGGAATGTTATTGTATGGCTTGTATTGATTTAGTTTTTTCTTGGATGACATAAATTTTATTAATTTAAGCGAGAGTTAACAAATATCGTAATTTATTTACTTCTCCTAATATAGAATCTCGGATATTTAATAGATCCGTGTTTTCTTCTAAATCATAAGTCATATCGTTTAGATATGCTTCAAAATCAGATAAAACTGATTTTACTGTGTTGTCACTGTCTAATGGTTCTAGTGTAAACGTAAAAACATTAGTTGGTTTGCTTTTTCCAAACTTACCCATGAAGGTTTCCACAAATGTATCAATCAATTCATCCAGTGCTTCGTAAGTTTTTCCAAAAGCCTTATGTTGTGCATAAGAATCAGTTTGCCAATGGAAAATTCTGATCTGCTGTTGAAATTGAACTAATGGAGTTATAACGTTCATGAATTTATAGTGATATAATTAATTATACCCGTTCGATATTTATACCACACTTTTTTAAGAAAATAATACCAGAATCATCTCTGTAAAAGTTTTTAAAGTAAACTTCTTTAATTCCTGCTCCATATATTGATTTGGCACACTCCATGCAAGGTGAATGTGTGATGAACATGGTGGAGTTTTCTCCGGACTCTGTGCTTCGTGCTAATTTATTAATGCAATTCATTTCCGAATGAATTACTTCTGGTTTGGTTTTGTTGTGTTCATCTTCGCAAACATTACACCATCCTTCCGGAGTTCCGTTATAACCAATTGAAATAATTCGCTGATCTTTAACTATTATTGCTCCCACTTGGAGTTTTTTAGCTGTGGATAATTTAGCGAATACTTCAGCGCATTCCATATATGCATTAATTAACTTTGGTTTCATTCAATATCTTCGTTACTTATATTGGTAATCTTTGATGATAATATAAGTTCTAGTTCATCATCTTCAATTTCTAATTCTCTGCAAATATCTTCAAAACAATCTAATTCTGGTATAAATTGTATTACTTTGTTTAAATTTTTAAGACACTCCTTTTTAGTCATATGAAGCTATTTAGAGTTATGTACTATTTTAAGTGAAAAGTCAACAAAAATGATTTTTTTGGTAAATACAGTTATGTCGTTCTCTTATGAATATATTAATAAGTTTAAACAATTAGGTATAGTTAATTATACTCTTAGACTTATGGACAGTCAAGAAAATTCTTCGGATATTTTTATTCCTGTAATTTTAAACGAATCAGAGGACACAGAAGAAAATTTAAATAATATAGCATCTGATATGATAACTCAATGTACAGTAGTAGAAACTTCTGTAATAGAAGAACCTATAATTAATGAAGATATTTCCGATGAATTGGCAAATACAGAAGAAGATACAATAATTCAATACACACAACCAGAAAATATTCTTATAACAGAAGAACCTTTAATCAGTGATGATATCTCGTTAGTTAATTAATATAAATTTCAAATAACATGGCAAACTTTTTTTCTCTACAAGATGGTAATTTAACAGATGCTTCGGTATATGGTTATTCGTTAACTGGTGCTGAAGTTATGAATAATACTACTGGTACTAACATCGGAACTAATTCGGTGTATTCTCCTTATTTTTTAAGTGATAGTGCAAGCATCAGTTCGATGGCAGTACATCTTTCTTCTAGATCTGCAAATCCAACTGGTACTTTTTCAGTAAATGCAAACTTAATATCCAATTTAACCGAAACAACATTTGTAGATACTACTAACAATTCCATAATTACTAACAATAACTCAGTATATACCACAACGGATACACCATTTGCTCCGAATATGTGTGGTTCTTTTTCTGATGCTAATAATACATATATAGCTATACCTAGCAATTCCGCCACCGCTCTCAGGGCTAATAATTTTACTATTGAATTTTGGTATTTGAATTATGATGCAGATGGTGCTATACTTAGACCAATTTATACTAATTATACGACATGGGGTGCAAATTCTATATTAATTGAAAAATCTACTAACAAAAAAATGCAATTAATGTTGGGAACTTATAGTACAACTATTCCTATAATATCCGATCCGAATGTCATGACTAGTGGGTGGAATCATTGGGCTGTAACCAGAAACAATAACACATACACTATATATAAAAATGGTTCTTCATTATCTGCATATACACATGGTATAACAATATCAGCTAGTGGAGCAACAAATGTCGGGTATATTGGAGCATATGGTTCTGCATTAAATAGTTATGTAGCAAATGGAACTATTTCTAATTTTAGAATAATTAACGGAAATTGCCTATACACATCTAATTTCACTCCATCTACAGCACCATTAACTAATATATCTAATACTGCTTTATTAACTTTACAAAACGGAGTTCCAAAAGATAACAGTTCTAACAATTTTGTTTTAACTGCATCTAAAGTAAAATTTTTAAATTTTAGTCCTTTATCAGCATCTCCGACATATTCTCCAGATGTACATGGAGGTAGTGCTTATATTCCTTTGTCTTCTTCGTTGCAAGTGCCGTCATCTTCATATACTAGAGTTACGACTAATCCATTCACATTAGAATTTTGGTTTCGAAGTAAATCAATTTTAGATAATACTCTTTTATTTTCAAACCAAAATTCAACTGGAAATGGGTTGCATATTATTGCAAATACCGATAACTGGATTAATGGAGGGGGCGGGGGAACAACATTTAGTGGAACCACTGCTTCTGATACTTTTGGACCGGGTGTTACGAATTATGGTGGATCTCCCGGTGGAGTTACTGGTTCTTATTGGATTCCAAGACAAAACAACTATATACAAATACCAAAAACACTTATGGATTTTGATACCCAAGCTAATTGGAGAATCCAATTTTGGGTTTATCTTAATGGGTTTCCATCAAGTTTAAATCAATATATATTTTCCGCCAAACGCTCTGGTACTTCTGGCGGCATGTTTCTAGATGCACTTGTCATTGGTGGTGGTCCTAGTAGCAGACCACTTGAATTCAGTGTGGGTAATAATGCTGGAAATGGTAGAGCTGTAAATAACGCAAATGTAGGCTCAATTAATTTACAAACATGGACTCATGTTTGTATTACAAGGAGTACTATAACTAATGCAGGAGATACTATCACTTTTTATTTAAATGGGGGACAAACATACACTGCTAGTACATTAGGAACTAATATAGGAGGTTCTGAAGATTGGTTTTTTGGTTTAGCTTCTAGCAATGATCTAACTTATGGTGGTAATGGCAATATTTATATATCTAATTTCAATTATACGCGATCCTCTCTTGGTCCTGATACGGGGGTTCCGATATTTCCTAATAATCCAGCGGCTGTATTTGCATTAACATCACCATATGATAATACTATTAGTTATTATTCAACAAAAAGTAACGGAGCAATTAAAGTATACAGAGGAAATATATTAATACATACAGCTAATACCATGAATTATATGGACAATTCTTGGCATCATTTAGCATTGACTAGAAATTCTAATGGAAGTAACCTATTTATTGATGGTATTCAACAAGGAACGACAAATGCTAATCAATCAGCCACCAATTTTGATGATCCAAGTCCAACTCTTTGGAGTATAGGTAAACCATTAGTTACAGCAAATGGAAGTGACGTTTTTAATTATAATTATTATAATGGTTATGTATCAAATTTTAGAGCTATAACAGGAACAGCTTTATATACAGCCACCTTTACTCCATCTACAACACCATTAACTAATATAACAAATACCAGAGTATTATTGAATACGAATATATTAACTCAATCATATAATTCTAATTTAGGAACTTATGCGGTTAGTAGTTTCACTAGTTATGACGGATCTAATAATTTATTAACACCATATCCACAAAATTGGCAAATACTTAAATTTAATAATGCATTAACATCTTTGTCTACTAATACAATTTTAGTTGATGTTGAAACTTCCGATACAAATCAATTATCATTAGTTGGTATGCCACTGACTGCTAAAGATATAAGCAGATCCAATATACAGCCATATTTTGTTGGTTCTTCGTATTTAACTTCATTTAAACCATATGATAATTTTGATGATAGTATATATGTAAATGGAAGTAGTAATTATCTAACAGTACCAGCTAATTCGGCATTTGATTTTGGCGCTAAAGAGTTCACTATGGAATGTTGGTTCAACATGGTTTCTTCTGAAACTACTTATGGAACTATATTTGGTATATGGAGTTCTGAATTTTCGTTTTTATTAATGGTTCAATCCAATATTTTAAAATTTCAAGGTAATAATACATTATTTATTACAGGACCAACTATATCTTATAATACATGGTATCATGTTGCTATTGTAAGAACTAATTCATTGATATCAATGTATGTAAATGGAATATTAATATCCACTCCATATAATATAATCAATAATGCATTAGGCTCTTCGACTGAAAATTTATTAATAGGTAAAACGAGTGCTGCTAATAGTGGGATGATTGGTTATATAAATAATTTACGCATTACAAATGGCAGTAGTGTATACACAACTAATTTTGTTCCATCTACTAATCCATTAACTTTTGTTCCTAGTACAGTATTTTTATTAAAAACAGGAGCAAATTATGATAAAGCTTTAATTGGTGTCAATACTTTATTAACGCCTATTTCATCAGATAATATTCACATAGGAAGCTCATTGAATGGATTATCAGTAGAACCTCGTACAATTACTGCATCTACTTCTACTTTCAATAATTTATACATCCATAATCAAGGAACATTAAATTTTCCATTAATATCCAGTAAAACATTGACATTAAATGGTTCTGCTGGTTTACAAATCACTAGTGATGGCACTTTAAATATTGGTACTAATAGTTCAGTAATACCATCAAGTACCACCCATACTGTAGTGCTTTCAAACACACAAATAGATGTTCATAATGGCGGTAACTTGAATGTTTATGGTTACCCTAAATCATTCACAACTAATTTAGTTTCTGATTATCAAGCTGGAACTAATACATTTACAACAACCGACTCAATATCTTCGATTTGGAATGTTGGTGATGTACTAACATTTAAACCAAATCTAACTGCTAGAACTGGTTTTGATACACTTACAATAGCATCATTTACTGGATCTAACACATTATCAACTACTTCTAATTCTCTATTCATGCATATGGGTTCAGCTACTTATGCCAATATTGCTGGCGTTTATAACTTGAATAGAAATGTTATTATTCGAGGATTGAATACAACACAAAGAGGAACAATTAGAACTATTGATGCTGCTAAAACTAGTGTGAATTATGCACAGTTAAGTAATTTTGGAATTAATAGTTCTAATAAAACAGGATTTATATTTGGTAATAGTATAAATGGCTCGACTACATTAAGTGGGATAGTGATTAATTCTGATAACATATCTACCATTAATACAATTTCTCCATTAACTGGAAGAACCTTTCAAAATGCTACAATTAATAATAATATAATTAATAAAACAAACATTACAGCAGTTTCTTCGTTATCGGTTAATAATGTTAATATAAATAATAATTTTATATTAAGTTCTTCTAGTATCGGTTTACAGATATCTAATCTCAGTGGTTCTATAAGTATGTCCAATAATACAACTATTGGATCATTGAGTTATGGAACATACTTAGCTAATAACACATTAACTGGAACATATGGAGCCAATAACTTCAATAGTGGTTTACAGGGGATGATGGTTTCTGGTACTAACACAGGAACAATTGTTGGTGGTGGATTAAACTCAGTCAAAGAAGGGGTTTATGTTGACGCATCAACGAGTACGTTAAGTGGAGTAACTTTTCAGAACATTTTAGCTAACAACAACAGTTCAGTTGGATTTAAGGTTTCTGGTAATAATTTAAATTATTTAACTCCAGTTGTATTGAATATTAATGGAATGACTGCATCTACTAATACAAATGCAGGGTTCGAAGCTTATAATATAACTGGAAATTTAAGTTCTATTATCTCCAATAATAATCTCAGTGCTAGCAGAATTAGTATAGGTAATGGTCCTACTATATTTGATGGAATTAGTTCTACTTTAAGTGGTAACTGTTTGAATATTTTAAGTGCTACTAATTATAATCAAACTGTAATCAAAAATGCATTATTATCTAGTTTATCCATAAATTCAATTGCCTTAAACATTTCTAATGTGAATAAATTCGAAGAATTCCGTATAGAAGGATCTACGTTATCGGCAACAACTCCATTACAAATATCTTCAAGTAGATCTAAATTAGAAGGATCATATATGTTTGTTAATTCAAACAGTAATACATACGGACTGAGTTCATTAGCTCTTACGGGATATCAATCTGATGTGTTCCTCGAAACTGGGTTTTCTGTAATGAATGAGAATGGATTATCGTCAAATAAATATCGTATGTTAGCTGCTGGAAGAATTTCATTAGATTCTGTTGTTGTCCACACAGTTTCTAATACCGCTTCGGAAAAATTAGAACCAATGTCCATTGATACGAAACTTCGTAGTGGATCTAAATACATTGCATTAAATGCGGGTAATTCTGTTATAGTAAATGTTTATGTTAAAAAATCAACAAGTTACACAGGAACTAGTCCTCGGTTAATGTTGAAAGGTAATTCCAATCTCGGATATACAGATAAAGTATTATCCACGAGTATTGCTGCTAATGGAAATTGGGAAAATATGATGGGATCTTTAGGAATTGCCTCGAAATCAGGAATAGTAGAAGTTTATGTGGATTGTTCAGGTTCTGTTGGATGTGGATCTATAAATATAGATGATTGGGATTTTTCCTAACCTTTAACCATTATGGCAAACTTTTTCTCTTTACAAGACGGTAATTTAACAGATGCTTCAACATACGGTTATTCATTAACTGGTGCGGAAGTCATGAATAATACAACTGGAACTATGTTGTTAACTAGTTCATTGTATTCTTATAATTATTCTAGTGATGCAAGCACAATAAGTGCCATAGCAGTCCACTTGTCAGCCAGATCAGCTAATCCCACTGGAACACTAGGTTTGACCATACAGAGAACAGCTAGTGCTGGTACATTCTTGGATAGTAGTTCGAATAATTTAACAGTAACTACAGTAGGTTCCGCTTATCAAAATACATTTTCGCCATTTAGTTCTTCTGTATATAGTGGTGCTGGGATATTCGGAGCTTCTACATATTTAACTATACCAACTAATCCTTTATTAGCATTAGAATCGGGAACAAATTTTACATTTGAAGCATGGGTGTATCCGACTGTTACTACTGCTGCGGGTACTATTTGTAGTAATACGGGCGGTGGTTTTACTGGTTTTTTAATTGATTTATTTACAAATAATACAGTAAGGTATAATACACCGGGTATTGGTAGTCAAGTTGTCACTACTTCTGGTGTATCAGCTTTTTCATGGAGTCATGTAGCCGTTACTAAGAACGGAACGGTTGGTTCTTTTTTTATTAATGGAGTATATCAGCTTAGTGGTACTTTTCCTACTGGAGGCACAGGCACCATATTTCAAGTAGGTGCATTTAATTCGGGCACTACATTTAATGGTTATATATCCAATCTTCGTGTAATTAAAGGAACAACTCTATATACTGCTGGAGTAAATTTTACTCCATCTGCTGCTCCTTTAACTAATATAACTAATACTTCGTTATTATTAAACACAAGCAACTACGGACCAAAAGCATCTGCTACAGAAACCTATGCTATAAGTAGTTTTACTAGTTATGATGGATCTAATAATTTATTAACACCATATCCACAAAATTGGCAGATATTAAAATTAACTAATCCATTAAGTACAAACCGTAATGATGTTATTAACTATACTTTAAGTACATCCAGTCCAAATCAATTATCATTGATGGCTGGTGCAGTTACTGCTACTGATATTACTAATATAAATACTCCATATTATACTGGTACACCGTTTTTGACATCAATTAAACCATATATTAATTTTAATGATAGTTTATATTTTAAAGGAACTACGGATTGGTTGGTAGTTCCTGCTAATACCAATTTTAATCTTAGTAATGATTTTACTATTGAATGTTGGTTCAATAGTAGTTATTTTGCGGGAGCAGGTCAACAAACTAGAATTTTTAATTTTGGTGTTAATGGATTGGATGCATATTTTTATACTACGGCTTTTTCTAATATATTATCAATAGGTCTTGCTGGTAGCACCAGAATTACAGGAACCATACCAGTTGCTAATGGAATTTGGCATCATATAGCAGTTGTAAAATATAATGGCGTGACGAAATTGTTTGTTGATGGTGTTCAATCTGGGTCATCATACACTACACCTATAACCAATTTAAATAATGGCGTCATAAATCCATTAAGTATAGGTTCTTATAACAATTCTGCTAATGGACAATTAAGTGCTGCATATTTAAGTAATTTCCGTATAGTTAACGGCACAGCAGTTTACACTACATCAGCATTCACCTCACCAACTACACCATTAACAAACATTCCTAATACGGTGTTTTTGATGAAGAATGGTGTTAAATATGATCAGGCATTGATTAGTAATACTTCATCTACACCAACATCAGCAGATACTATTCATATAGGTGGTTCATTGAAAGGATTAACTACTGAACCTCGCACAATCACTGCAACTACTTCTACTTTTAATAATTTATACATTCATAATCAAGGAACATTAACATTCCCATTAACATCAAGTAAAACATTAACATTAATTGGTTCTGCGGGCTTGCAGATTACTAGTGACGGAACTTTGAATGTTGGTACTAGTAGCTCAGTAATACCATTAAGTACTACACATACTATAGTACTTTCCAACACTCAAATTGATGTGCATAATGGTGGTAATTTAAATGTTTATGGCTATCCTAAATTATTCACTACTAACTTATCAAATGATACAGTTTCTGGTTCTAGAACATTTACAACTGTTGATAATATTTCTAGTATTTGGAATGTTGGTGATAAGCTAACATTTAAACCAAACTTAACATATAGAACTGGGTTTGATACATTAATATTAAGTTCTTTTACTGGTGTTAATACATTTACAACTACATCAGCTTCGGTTTTTACTCATACTGGTTCAGCTACTTATGCCAATATTGCTGGCGTTTATAATTTGAATAGAAATATTATTATACAAGGATTAAACTTAACACAAAGAGGAACAATTAGAACTATTGATGCCGCTAAGACTAGTGTAAACTATGCTCAGTTAAGTAACTTTGGGATTAATGCGACAAATAAAACTGGATTTATTTTAGGAAATAATTCAAATGGGTTTACTATTTTAAGTGGTGTAACAATAAATTTAGATAATTCTTCTGCAATTATTCCATTGACAGGAAGATCATTACAAAATACAACAATTGCTAATAACATAATTTATAAATCAAATACTATAGCAGTTTCTTCATTATCAGTTAATAATGTCACTGTATCTAATAACTATATATTAAGTTCTGGTGGGATCGCATTACAAATGAGTAATTTGTCTGGTTCGATAAGCATGTCCAATAACACAACTATTGGTTCATTGAGTTATGGAACATATTTGTTTAACAACACATTAACTGGAACATATGGAGCTAATAACTTTAATAGTGGTTTACAGGGAATGTTTCTTTCTGGTACTAACACAGGAACAATTGTTGGTGGTGGATTAAACTCAGTCAAAGAAGGGGTTTATGTTGACGCATCAACGAGTACGTTAAGTGGATTGTCTTTCCAAGGTATATTAGCTAATAATAACAGCTCCGTTGGTTTTAAAGTAAGTGGTAATAATTTAAATTACCTAACGCCAATTACATTAAACATTAATGGAATAACTGCGTCTACTAATACGGATTCCGGTATTGAAGCTTATAATATAACTGGAATTTTGAGATCAGTTGTTGCTAACACCAATTATCTGTATGGAATGAAAACTAGTATTGGAAATGGAACTACTACGTTTGATGGGATAACATCGATATTAAGTGGAACTGGATTAGGAATTTTGAGTGGTTATAATTATAGCAAAATAACCATAAGAAATTCTTTATTATCTTCGAATCGTCCTACGCTCGGAGTAGGCATGAGTTTAGATAGCACTAGATTTAGTCAATTTATTCTGGACAACACAACACTTTCAGCAGATATACCACTTCAATTAAACACCACAAGAAACTTAATGGAAGGTTCTTATTTGTTTAATAATTCTTATGTAGGATCTACTCCTGTTGTAAATATAGCTAGCAAATACCAACCAAACGCAATAAGATCGACCGGATTTGCTTTTACTAATTTAAATAAAATAGACGGAAATAACGTAACATATTTAGTTGCAGGACAAAGAATGTTGGATTATGTAACGCCATCTGTTACTACCGAAGATATTCCATCAGAAAAATTAATACCGTCAAGTTCGTCTATAAAACTTCGTAGTGGTAGTAAGTATGTTGCTCTCGATAAGAACGACAACACAATGATAAGTGTTTATGTTAGAAAATCCATAATAGATGACGGTACTATTTATAACGGAAATGATCCAAGATTAATATTAACAAGAAATCCAGCAATGGGTGTTTATTCGGATACTATTTTAGACACATTATCATTAGTAAATGATGTTTCCGGAGAATTCGTACAACTAATCGGAACCTCCCCAACCGTAATTGATAACGGTGTTCTTGAATTTTGTATGGATTGTGATGGAACTGCTGGATGGATTAATATTGATAACTGGGAGGCTAGCTAAATATTAATATGGCAAAAAGAGATCCATTAGGACAACAAAAATATTGGTATGACGGAGCACCCGCTTCTTTTATTAAAACAAAAACGGGAGTTGCCATAGGAGGACAATTATATTGGTATAATGGTCAACCACAAGGATATCTTACTATATCAACATATATAGCGAAACCTCGTTGTTTTGCAGTTTTGATAGGATTCTAAAACTTTTTAAAAACCACGCATCATTCGTTACTATGAATGATGCGTGGTTACTTATTTTAGTACTTCAAACATTTCAAACTCAAGGTAATTGTATTACCAGCATTGTTTGATACTAATTTGAATTTCAATATCGAATCCGCACTTATTGATGTTAACCAAGAAGTCATTGTCGAACTCTTATTAAATTGTTTTGTTGCCAATGCGGGATAATCACCATTTGTAGTATAAGCAGATATATCTATTTCACTTGATCCGAAATTATCATAACTTGAACACAATACTTGCATTTTTGCAGTACATGATGTATCGGAATAAACAGCCCAGTTGGAAATTGTTATATTAGAAGGAATCTGTACATAACCAAAAGATCCGGCATTTGCAGTTGCTCCGTTACCATCGAAAACGAAATTTATTTGGCATGGCTGCGCACTCAATTGTGCTGCTATATTATAGCTGGTTTCGTATTTACCAGAAACCGAACGGTATACTGTGTCTTTACCAACTAATCCAGAATTCGCTGTTACGTATGTGTACGATGTATTATTAGTAGCTGATTGTGCAGTTAACAATGAATATGCGCTATTATAATATACTGATGATAATATAAGATCGTTTATTGTTGATGATATTCCCGATAAGTATGTATACGCTGGATCATAATTTGCGGATTTGGCGGTCAGTAAGCTCACAATAGTTCCTGAGTTCGCAGAGAAATAATTCGTGGTTGTTTCGTATTTTGCAGAATTTGTGGAGAATACTGTATATTCCACGGGAGTTTGTCCGTATATATATCCAGAGGCAGATATATTTCCAAATACAGTTAATGCTTCATTTGGATTATCTGTGTTAACTCCAACTTTACCCGATGCTCCTACGTATAAGACTGTATTGGTATTAGTGCTATATGTGGCTAGAGCGCCTGCACTTTGGGTTTTTGTAACTGCTAATGCATCTGTATATCCATTATTTACAATAGAAAACGCACTTGTAGAAATAACATTCGCACTTAGTTCTGTTATTGATCCTTGTGCTGTTAGATTTCCGTATAAAAGAACATTTCCCGATGCATATACATTATTTGCGTAGAAATTTATATCATTCGCACCTGATAACCATTTTGCAGAATTTGCCGTGATTGTTGTTGTTATGTTGTTCCAAGTACCGGAATTCGCTGTTAATGCATTATATGATTCGATCCAATTCGAAGAATTTGAACTAACAGCAGAATACATCCCGTCATATTTTGCATAATTAGCAGTTAATGCATTCCATCCAGCAGATCCCGCACAGACAGTATTATACGAATTATTCCAATTTGCTGAATTGGCGGATAAAATAGTTAATGGTTCTTGTCCTCCCCAGTTTGTGGAATTGGATGATACAAAAACATAAGTGTTATTCCAATTGGCAGAATTAGTAGCATAATTACTACTAATCGATGTTACGTTTTGATAACCACTATTCCAATTCGCGGAATTGGATGTTACAATATATGACGAATCGTCCCATCCTGCGGAATTTATAGATAATAAATTATATAATGTTGTGGAATCCCATGATGCTGAGTTAGCAGAAACAAATACGTATATATTATTCCATGAAGCAGAATTTGCACTATATGTAGAATTTAAACTATAGGTAGTATTTGCACTATTGTTCCATGATGCAGAATTAGCACATACTATACTGTATGAACTATCCCAGTTACTACTATTAGCACTGAGTAAGTTGTTCAGACTTGTATTGTCCCATGATGCAGAATTACTAGATACTGTGGTGTATGTTCCTTGCCAATTAGCACTGTTAGAACCATATAAAGATGCAATATCAATAATGTGTTGTACTTCGCTATTCCATGATGCGGAATACGAACACACAATATTATATGAACTATCCCAGTTACTACTATTAGCACTGAGTAAGTTGTTCAGACTTGTATTGTCCCATAAAGAAGAATTACTAGATAC
>Ga0114974_10000385_pt1 | contig 37923 bp, 35 predicted proteins | sample S_130206_EF_Meta_FD_87318 | JGI IMG/M metagenome (GOLD analysis project Ga0114974, IMG submission 87318) | Freshwater microbial communities from Lake Simoncouche, Canada to study carbon cycling - S_130206_EF_MetaG | ecosystem: Environmental > Aquatic > Freshwater > Lake | place: Lake... | reverse complement strand
TTGGTAGTTTGACTAAACCATCCACAATTCGTAACACTAAGTGTACGTTCTGGATCATTGTATCGGTAAGCAATTTCGTTACCGAATAACTTTAGGATGGTGACATTGGGTAGCACAACTACTTCTGTATTGTCACGTTTAAATGGCTTGGCATTCATAAATGCTTGGACGGATTTTTGAGTGATTACTGTCATTTGATTTTCTTGTTATTGATGCTGATGATAGTTTGGAGATTTACTAGACGATAGTCTTTTTCTTGTAGGTCATAGACAGGTAGGTACCCCAGTTCTTGAGGATTGTAGGATTTAGGCTTGGCATTGGGTCTCAGATACTTTTTAACACCACTACGACCTAGTAGGTAACGGACAGAGCCATCTTTCTTAGTAAACTCACAAGAGAAGAAACGACCCGATTTAATAATTGCTATTGCTTGTTTTTTGTTCATATCACATTAAGGTTTTTAAAATAGGTAAGGACATCATTGATTGTAGGGTAGTGAGATATTAGTTTTATCTCAAAGGTTGCATCATAACGAGTCTCATCCAATAGTTGAAACTGGCTATAATCACCTTGGTAGTCAGATGGGAAAAATAACTTGTAGTTCACCCCATCAATAGTGAATGTACAAGAGGGAGACTCATCATTGAAATAGGTATCGTCACGAACTTCAGTTACTCCTTGAAATTCATAGTTAAGTATGGCGATACAATTTTCTGCATTGTCACTCCAATAGAATGATTTGATATCGTGAGTCATGGCTTTAATTGGTCAATTACTTTGTTTGCAAGATTTACGTAGGCATGGTGAGATACAAACCAATTATCGTACGATTCTGGCTTTTCTTCAATGTCTTGTAAGGTTAACTTCATCATAGTCTCAATTCGCTCTACAAGGAGAGCAACTTCGATGGTGTGCAAATCTTTGATAAGACTGCGTAATTTCTGTTCATTTGTTTTGCGTTTCATATTAATCTCTATTTATTTCGTTAAGGTATTGCTCTGCTCTTGCTTCAATTTCGGCATTGCTTAGTTGAACACTAAATCCATCAAGATAAAGATAGAGTGATGAATAGTCATCAGTTTGGGCATCATAACCCATAGATTCAAACCACAATTGGGCGTTTGATAAGATTTCGTTTGTCATAGTTCGTTTGATTTGATAGAGATGAAAAGCCAAAAGGAAGCGAATACCATAGATGGCAAAGCCACATTGAATTGGCAAGTGAAAACTGCATAGATAAATACGAATGTACCTAGCAATGCAAATAGGAAAGGTAGAATGAAATTAGATTTTTGTTTCATAGTTATGATAGTTTGGTGATGGCACAGACTCGAACTGCTTGTATGCCTTTACATTACCACCACGATATACCACATCACCCATATGTCCCTACCTTGTCAGAGGATTCCTACATATGGCGGATTGATGTGGGCACTTATCTGCATCGGTTTGTTGATGCTCCGATAGTGTTATGTCAAAGAACGATGCTTCTGCAATGTAATGTAGTCACCTACATTTGAGCATGACCTTAGTCATGTGCATTGGGGCTCAGAAACAAGAATCAGAACGATTTTGTAGGGGATATCGGTAATGCTCCGATACGATGCTCACTTGAGTCCCCTAAGCCAATTAGATGCAATCAATCACATCGATGAATGTCTCATCCATTAGGGAACGGATAGCAATGGCTTGGTCGTCTAGAGTAAAAGATGCCATACTGATATCCAAGATAGGCGAATTATCAAAGCCTTTTTCGAGGAGAATCTCATACATTGCTTTGGCTAGGTTACGACCAAATCGTGATTGACCTTTCGCAGTTAACCCCGTATTGGTAGAATCCCCATACCAAACCGAGTCAAGCGAAGTTAAAAGTACATCATTGCCATTGTGCAAAGAGACGGAGAATGCCTTACGCAAATCAATCCCCTTGCCTAACTTACTACCTTTGGCTAGGCATAATTGTTGGTGCAATCGGAAAGATAAGGTACCTAACACTTGACCAAATGTATCCATAGATACGTTAACGATGAATGAACGAGTGAATCCGTTCTGTGCAATTGTGAATTTGAAGTTTTTCATATGTTGTTTGTTTTTAGTTTTTGTTTTCTCGATTTGATGTGGCAAACCTACATCTGATTGGTTTATCGAGTCAAGCGTTTCTTTGTGAATGGACGATTTTCTTTGTGAATGAACGTTTTTTCTTTTTCTGTGACATTTGTATGACATAAAACTAGGTATAATGACATTTGTTGTAACGAATGTGCAGTTATACATTTGTTGAAACGAATGTTGTGTGCACTCGATTCCTACTATGCGAAATTGATATCGTTTTTATCGTGTGAATTTTCGTAGTGAATGAATGGCGATTTGATGGATTATTTTTTTGTGAGTGAAAGGTTACGTCTATTGTGTGCACTTGGCGTGGCGATTTGTTTTGTTTTGTATACGATTGAACAAATGTATATGACATTGATGCTTTGTATCTTGCTGTATGTCAAGTGGTTAGCCTAGTTCAATTTCGTTTTGTATTTTGTTTTAGTTCAGATGAAGGTGCTGTAACTATTTGTAAATGAATGAGTTATGGATTGATGGGGGGGATGTTTTTTTTATCGCCACGCTCCAGCGATTGTAACGTATTACCTCCATTACTCGCAGAAACATTAATCCTAGAGGGGGGTATTTTTTACCTGGGGGTATTATACCGAACGGTAATAGAAGGGGGGCTATTTTAATTTTGGGGTACATATATTCCCGATAGGGTATTTATGCAATAGGTAGCGAAAAGTACTACTTTGTGCAATAAATGCACTTTGCTTTTGATTTAGGGAGTAAACTCTAGTTTTTTTGGTCTCAGCTCGGTGTTTCGTGAGACAATACTCAAAAAAACTATAATTGTGCAACACCCTGTTGCATGAATTTTTCCAAAAATGAACTGCAAACAAAAGCCAGCAAATGATAAAAAGTGGCAAATATGAGAAAAACGGGCGCATCATATGAAAAATGGGCGCATTGTATTACTTTTGTGGCTATGTACATCGACCACCTAAAAGAGCACCAGTTAATCCAGACATTGATCCGCAGAATTCCATGTGTTGATCCTTGGACCACAGTAGTATTAAATGTATCTCCCGACTACTCTAGTACCTTCTCTATGCATATGGCGCACCACTTATCTCTTGGTGGTAAGATGCTAGATATGTACCCTGTTGATGTTCCCTTTCCTCAGGAAGATAAACATATGTATGAGGTGAACTTTAGAGAGGCTGCAGCACGCTTTCCTGTTCTATACGATAAGATAATCTTATGTGAAGCAGCAGTCCTATCTGGAAATAATTACCGTTGGATTAAAGAAGTACTCCTTGACCTGGGTTATGAGAACGATGATATCATTACTACCTCCCTAGTACAGAGTGTTAACTCTACATTTGATTGTGACTATGTAGGAGAGTATGCTTCCTCTATGCCTGAGTTCTACTACGAACGGTATAATAAGCATTGGGATATCTGAGACCCAAACTTAAAAAGCCCCAGAAGCAGATCTTACGGTATGCAACTGGGGACATTTTTTATTACTTCTTATTTATAATCAGGGCTATTAGTGTAAACAATACTATTAGCCCTATTGGTATTAGCATAGGAGAAAGAATCCACCACCAAGACCAAGTAGCTACTACCCCTGTCTTAGTTAATTTAAGTACTAAAAATACTATTAAGAGAATCAATAGTTCTCCAGACCCCTTAGCTTGTTTCATTTCCAAACAATAGCAATATCAGGAGCACGAACAATTAAGCGTTCTACTCCATCTATCTCGATTCTTTCTGCGTTCTGAAGGAAGATGGGATTAACATAAACCTTATCTCCTACCTCAACACCTTTAACCTCATCACCTATGGCGAGAACTTCAAGGTTAAACCACTTCTTCATTTCTTTTTCCATTAGCTGTCTTTGAAGTTTTTCTTCTACTTCAATAACGCTCTTTTTAATTTCGGGGGGAGTTAAGATAACTCGGGGCCCTCTTACGGTGTAACTCATACTAAGGTTAATAGGTATAATGTTTCATTTACTAAACCGATCATTTCATCTATGATGTTCTGGAGATCAGAGGAGTATTTTTCTCTTTCTGTTTCCATAATCGTTCTGAGACCCTTTAGGTGTGCAATAGGTTTCTCAACCTTGGTTTCTGGAACGGTGATAACTACACGCCCCTCTCTTCCAAAGTATTTCTCTACAAAAGAATCGGTGAGTTCTAAAATACCATCATAGTACTCGTTTAATGTTTTGTGCTCAGCGTAAGACTCAGATTTCCAGTGAGCAAGGTGCATAGCATCTCTTGATTGTAACAAGGTGCCGATAAATAAAGAAGGTGTCATAATATGCAAAGTTAAGGTAATTTATTTAATACTTCATCCCAGTAGCGGATCATCTCAGTCATATTGACTTTCGCTATCTTCTCCACTTCCAATAATTCCTTCTTCAACAAGTTTATCGAAAACTTCGCTATCTCCCTGTATCGAAAGGTGTCCATTTGGAATTTCATCTTCTTGATTTCCTGTTCTATTTGCTGTGCTTGTTGTTTTGGTGACATTATTTTCAATTAAATTAATAACTTCTTTTATAGCATACATATCGGTCATACTAAGCCCCGTTTGACGTAGCTCGCTCTCAGCGTCCATATCTGTTACGGCTTGCTCAAGACTAATTGCGGAAGCAGGGTAGTTATCCATGTGTCTGCCCATTACGGTTTGGATTAACTCATCCTTATCTCTCCTCTTGGCCCACAAAAAAGTTTTCATGTACCTTAGGTACTGTTTCTTTTCTACTTTGGGACTTCTATGGTTTGTTTTCATGGTATTCTCTTTTTAATCTATCCATTATCTCCATCGCTTCCCCATAGGTCTTCATCTCCGTCCTTTTCCCAAACTCCCATGAATGATGACATTGCGAACAATAGATCATAAAGTTTTCGGGATGATTCCTCAGACTCGGATAACTTCCTTTGGTAATGATATGCGAGACATACATCGGATGAAAGTGGGACAGTTGAACTCCACACTCCTGGCACTGATGTGGTCGTGAATTCCACATGGCCTTGTACCATGCTGTATCCTTTGTCATCCCACCCTAAAAATTCTTGTTCCTTTTGCATTTGGTCTCCATGTTACTTTGCCCTCATCAGATTGTATGATTACATTGTTACCCATATAGTGCTTGATGAAATTAGCAGCCTCCCTCTTTTCTTCTTCCAGGAGAGATATTTCGCTATTCTTTACTTTATACTGTAAGATAAACTCATCAATCTCTGGGGTAGCCACAATACTATTCTCCTCTGGATTGGCGTACTTCTGATTCAAAAATTCTGAATAGGCTTCTGTACCATCTGGAGGAGGGGCGTAAGCCTCATAGTCTTCGCCTAACTCAAGAGCCAAACGACCTGCCTCAACACGTGACCAAAAGTCACTGGTTACATTACCAATCATCTCCATCATCTCCAGATCCTTCTCGAAGCGGTGGACTTTTAAATTCCTACCATCCTCAAGAGAAACCAAATAGCCGGTATCAAGTGCAAGACCCATAAGATACGTCTGTAGTTGCAGGTAGTAAGACGGTGGAATGCCACCTTCCCACTGCTTGCTACTCCATCCACTAATCGTCTTAATCTCAATAACAGCTTCCACATTTTCCAAGTTAATTCTACCATCTCTTATTCTTAAGTTTTTTGATTTGATTTGTAAACGATCTGGCGAGAAAAATAGGTGGGGATACTTTGGGTTCACAACGTAACCAACTGGTTCGTATAAAGTTCTGACCTTATTTCCTGCCTCGTAATTACGGAGCATAGAGGCATCATCCCCATCCCAGTACTCAAATATCTCAGCAACAGTTTTTTCCAAAATAGTTCCCATAAACATAGGAATATTGGGCTCAACCTTCTGAGGGATTAGCCCAATTTTCTGGTAGTACAGTTCCGCTGGAGATTTCCAAGAGTTGACACCCATAACAGTACCAATCTCTGAGGCCCCAAGGCCACGAGAGCGGAATTGTAACCACTCATCGTAAGCCTTGTCCTTGTTGATTTGAATTATCTCAAGACCCATTCCTCGAACTCTTGTGCAAGGTGGAACGTCATCTCTTTAACCTCGTCTAGATTCTTACCTTCTAGATTCATTGTGGAGATTATATTTACGGCACTTTTTAACGAAGACTGCCGAATTATAGACCTTTGTTCCTGCCCATAGTGTTTCATATGAGTAGGTTCAAAGGACTTTCCTATTTTACTAGCAAGTGCCATATTATTTACGCCTCTAGACATTAAAATGGCAAATCATCGCCATCATTCATTGACTCAGAATAAGGATTTACTCCGTGGTCTTGAATGATGTCTCTTTGTACGGCTGGTGTCAAGTTCTTACTGAACTCATTTACCTTATCTACACGGTAGGCTTCAACTTCTGACCAATCGACAGAGATTACCTCACCCTTTTTATTCTTCAATTCCTCAGGAGCAGGTACTCCATCTTGACCTACTTTGTAAGCCCACTTCATAGTCTCTCCATTCTGTTTCAAAAATAAAGCAGATCTTTTTTTGTCATCCACGATTTTCAAATTTGGAATGAACTCTACTCTCTGGTTAGGATCAATTGCCGGGCAACAATGCGCAAAGGCAATAAAGTAAGCTGTTTGCTTACTAGGCTCCTCGCCTTTCATTCTAATTTGCAACTGATACATCTGGTCGTCTTCCAACATAATGCACAAATCTGTACCATAAAGGTGTTTTCTTGTACTGATTCCACGGATGAAACCTTCTACTGAGTCAAACAAGACATAAGTCTCGCCTTCTTTCTTTGCGATTTTACCTTCTCTGATGGTAAGATACACTACTGGGGTTGTTTTTTCTTTTAAAGCCATAACTATATTTAAGGCGAATATACAACTAAATTTGGAAATACCAAAAAAAAATGTTAAAATTGTATAATATTATGAATAACGAATTAAAAAATAAAATCACAGAGTTAAAAGGGCAACTTCGCAGAGGTGATATGGCTCGCATTGTAGATCGCACATCTCACTTTGGTATAAAAAAATACGATGTCTATAATATTTTGAACGGTAAATCTTTAATCGACCAGCAAAAATTAATCATTGTAATGCGTGAGGTGATGAAGTGCATTAAAGAAAACGAGCGTTACATGGAAGAGTTTGATCTCTCCCTACAAAACCTATGACTTTAGTCGAACTCGAAAAGGAAATCATTGCTATTAAAAAGCAAGGAGTTACTCCTTATGTCGAAAGACATCAAATTGCCAGAGCACGACAAAAATATTACATTGAGAAGATCATTGCAGATAAGGAGAGGTACACTACTCTCTTTTTGAATAATATTGCTTTTTTAAATAAAATTCACCGATCAAAGTGCACAAGATATAATATTGAAGACAATATGGGTATTAAAACCGATGATTTTCTTCAAACTCTTCTTGAAGGCAAAGGTCAAATTTATAATTTTGAACACATCTTGCTGGTTGCTTCCTTCTTTGGGATAGCACCAGATCTTATTTTATTTGTTGACTTAGAAGCTAATGAGCAGACAATCAGGAACGAATATCCTTCTCTTTTCAAACAGAGTTGAGATAAAGCCCATCTCGGTAAACCAAGCATGGCAAGGGCGTAAGTTTAAATCGCCAATTTACAAAGAATATGAAAAAGAGTGCTTGTATAAACTACCTGCACACAAGATTAACTGGATTGGGGAGCCCATAGAGCTATCTTTAGTAGTTGGACTCAGCAATATGGCCTCAGACGTAGATAATGTCGTAAAACCCTTTGTAGACATTTTACAGAAGAAGTATGGTTTTAACGATAAATTTATCTTTAGACTGATTGTTGAAAAAAAAATCGTGGCTAAAGGTGCCGAGTTTATTGAGTTCTATGTAAAAAGATTAGTTCCTCGTCACTACATACTTGACTTTTCGGAAGAATGATATTATGTTTGCCCCGCAGTCCATACTTTTTGATGGGGGTATGTCTTGATGGACTGTGTGGGGATGAACGAGAAAGTATCTTGGAAATCACAAACCACACCACCTGAACCAATTTTCGCAAAAGTCTTTTTTAAGGCTTTTAAAGGAAAGGGGGGAAAGGGGGGTATGGTTTAAACGGTGGTTCACCCAAGAAAATATTGTGACGGAGTCTACGAAAGGACTCGGAGTATAAGGACTCGGATTAATTATCTAAATGCCATAATTGTGTTTTCTCGTTAAAATTGCATAAATTTGTATTAAATGGCGTATACTATAACGAACCAGCCACCACAATTTATAGCAGAAAGTGCTAAAGATAAAGTGTGGTACAAGAATAATATCAAATTTATTATGTCTCACTTTAATAAGAGACACGATAGAATCTCTAGAGTTAGAAAACAGCAAGACTTAGAAAACCCAATCGATGAAGTAGTTAGAATGTTTACCTACTACTTAGGGCGACAATATAACAAAGATTATTATTACACAACTCAAGATCAAACAGGTTGTGACTTGCCAACAGTTTGGATCAATGGTCAGAAGGTGACTTCCTTAGTTGACTACATGGTTGGTAATGCAATCAAAATGATTGAAAATATTGAGCCATCTGTTGTTAATAACAGTAAAGGCGCAGTTAATAAAAAAACAGAACTTTTAGAAAAATTACTTCTTGAGTTTGAAGCTCCTGATTTATTCCAGGCTATGCGTGAAGCTGGCGTAGAATTTAATCCTGCTGGGCCTCAGAACTTTGAAGTACCTGAAGATGTATACCGATGGATGGAGTATGACTACAAAGAGCAAGCAGAAGTAATTGCTATGCGTATTTGTGAAGATATTCTAAACAGAAATAGTTTTCAGGATAAATTCAAGCAAGCATTTCTATATACTCTCTTAGGAGGATATGTAGGAATTGAGAATAGAATTGAAAATGGTAAGCAGTACTTTGATCCTGTTTTACCACACAACTTGATTGTAGATAGGGCGAGAGATGATGACTTTAACTCTGAGGCCCGTTTTGTAGGTAAGGTGGATTGGTTAAATGTAACCGATATTATCGAAAGATACCAAGACTCATTGAGTGCTGAGGAAATCGAGGAGATAAAGAAAATCAATATGAATAATCTTTATCAATTGCTCGATTTGACAACTCACCCATTTGCAACCAACTGGGCATTTAATATCAATAACTTACCTACCTTGGCTTGTGTAACAGGCTACTGGATTGGTATGAAGGATTTAGGTTATGAAAAATCAAAAGATAAGTTTGGCAATACTCACTACTCTCGCATTCGCAATAATCGCAAGGGTGAGTTCTGGACCAAAACTGTGTACAGAGGAACTCTAATCGGCAATAAGTATATTGTTGACGCAGAGGAAATGACCAATATTGTTCGTAAGACAGATAACCCTGGAGATGTAGAATTACCACTAAAGGTATTCATCCCCAATATGGTTATGGGAGAAAATCGTTCTGTAGTTGCTCGTTTACACCAGCACCAAGATCGTATTGACTACATTACTAACGAGATTACCAAGATGATGAACAGGGCGAAGGGTAAGGTATACCTTATCAACCGTCAGAAGTTGGGAAGTTCAACCGCTAAGGATGTAATTTCTGATTTCGAAAGAATTGGTATTCACATCACCGATGGTAGTGCAACAGGTGAAGATTTTGTTGCTGGTCAAGATGCTCGTATGGTTGAAGTTGTAGATATGACTTTGGATCCTAATGTTCAACAACTTCTTGCTTTACGTAGAGAAGAAGAGCGTTTAATGGAAGAAATTGTTAGTGTTCCTAAAGTTGCTTTGGGTCAACAGCAAGGTTATGTTGGGGCAAAAACTCAAGCAGGTACTATTGCACAATCAAACTTAGGAACAACTTACCTATACCAGGGATTTATTAAGTTCATTGAAAAAGAGTTAGCATTTGCAATCAATCAATATAAAGTTTCTTTAATTGATGAGAGCGAGGATGATATTCCTGTAGTAGGAACTAATGGTAAGCAATACTTGAAGTTGACTAAAGATTTCCAATTTCAAGAGTTGGGAGTTTTTATTAAAGTGAAAGACTTTATTGATGACCAAGCAAAAGAGCGTTTGATTGGTTTGGCTCAAGCAGCAATGCAAAATCAAATGATTGATATGCTTGACTACATCAAAATTGAAAAATCAAATTCTTATACTGAATTGTTGAATGAGTTGGAGTACTCTTTGAATAAGAGAGAAAGAGATAAGGAAAAACAACAAGCCATGATGCAAATGATGCAGCAAGCACAACAAGAGCAACAAATGTCACAAGAACAACAAGTGGCCGGTATGAAAGAACAAGGTGCAAACTACAGAAAGGAACTAGATGTGGCAACAAAATTGCCTCAAGATCAAGGAGTTCCGCCTGAGCAAATGCAATAATTTTGTTTTTATAGGAAATTTTACTTAAATTTGAACATATATGTCAGAAGATTTTTTGAAAGAAATTGCGGATGAGTTGAATGCTCAGACGACAAAACCTGCTGAGGTGGTTGCGGAAATCGCACAAGAACCGATCTCAGAACCAACCCCGGAGGTTATTCCCGAAGTTACCCCCGAACCTAACCCCGAAGTTATCCCCGAACCTGTTTCGGTAGAAAAAGAGTGGTGGGAAAAAGAAGAAGAGGTTAAAAATGCCGATACAATTAAGGCTGAAGAAAAACCTACTTTTGAAATGGATGATGACTTGAAACTTATTCTTGAGTACAAGAAGAGTGGCAAAACATTGTCTGATTTTGTAAAAGAGTACCAAGTAGAAGATGTAAATAGTTGGGACGATGCTAAACTAGTTAAAGAGGGTTTGAAAGAATTCATGAAATTAACAGAAGAAGAACTAGAGCAAGCAACGTATGACTATGAAAACGCTTCTATTATTCAAAAGAAACAATGGGCTGAAACATTTAGACAAAAGTTTGGAGAACAAAATGAAGAGAAACTGAAACAGTTGACCTCATCAAATCAACAAACCAGCGAAATGCAAAAAGCTGTTGCTGATAAATACAATGCCGAGTTGGATCAATTTTCTCAGCAGATTGTAAACAAAGAAGTTTATGGACTAAAGATTACAGACGAAATGTCCAAGGATCTGAAAAAATTCATTAACGAAGAGTTTTCACTGCAAAGACAAGATGGTTCATTTGATATTGAAAAAGTTTACTCAGTCGCTCTATGGTTAAAACATGGAAAAGACTTGGTAAAAGCTAACGTAACGAAAGCACGCAATGAAGGTAAGGAACAGGTTATTCGTGAAGTGAGTAACCCTAGTAAAAACATGACTGCTGGTGGACGTGCCGTTGGTTCTGGACTTGAGGCCGCACAAGAGGCTTTTAATACCTTGTTCCCAGGTTAATGGGAAAAACCAAAAAAACAAAAACTAAAAAATGGCATCTATTTCAAATCTTCCTTTAAGTCAATCTTTATTGCTTAAAGGACTTTCATTGCCTAACAAAATGGCAATGGTGTATAGTCAAGATTATGGCTATAACGTTTTGACTCAGCTTACATCTAAATTGGGAAGTTCTATTTCTAGCGCTCAAGCTAAAATTGAAATTTCTTCTTTGGGTAACTTGGGTGTTTTCTCTAAAGTAACCACAGCTATCAATACCTCTACTGGTGTTGTAGGTGTTAACGATGCAAGCAAATTCCGTATCGGTGATATCGTTGCTGATGCTAATATGGTTCAAGCTTTGGTAACCGATGTGAACTACAGTGCAAGCACTATCACATTGGCTCCTCACAGTGTTGCAGCTTTCACTGCTTCTCACTTTGCTTTGGGTCATAACGCTAAGCGTTTCTTCGATGCTTCTCCTAACCGTTCTTCTTTCGGTAAGACTACATTGAATTACACTCCGAACACTGATTACGCTTTGACTGCTGTAACTCGTGAGAGTTCTCACCAGTCTCGTAGAGATCGTACTTCTTCTTTCGTTAAGTGGAATGGTGATTTCTGGTGGAGATCTTATGATGATCTTACTTTGAAAGCCTTCGCTAAACAATTGGAGTACAAGTATGCTTTCTCTGAGCGTAGCGTTAAGAGTGGTCCTTTCGGTGAGTACTACACTACTGGTGGATTGCGTTGGTCAATCATCAACAATGGTGGAACTTACTTGCCTTTGACTTCTGAGTTGACTCAAACTGTATTCAACGATTTCTTGGAGCAAATGGTACGTGTATCTGCTGAAGGTGGCCGTAAATTGGTTGCTTTGATGGGATCTTCTGCTATGGCTAAATTGCAAACTATTTTGGGTGACTACATCAAGTATGCTGGTAGTGCAAATACCTTCGGTGGTACTTCTGTAACTGGTTTGAACGTGATGAAGTATGCTTACGCTGGTTTGGAAATCGAGTTTGTACGTTGGGCTTTATTGGATGACGAGATGTTCCGTAGCGAATTGTCTAGCATCAATGGTAAGCCTAAGATGTCAAACAGCATCTATTTCTTGGATATGACTTCTGTTCCTGCTGCTGATGGTTCTGGAACTATCTCTGCTTTGCAGAAGTATCACTTTAATCAAGACGAGTTGATCGCTAACTACGTTCCTGGTATGATCGGTTTGGAAAGCAGTGATGCTTCAACTGTTAAAGCTACTATCGCTGGAAGCACTATGGCTTCTTTGGGTACTAGTGATGTTGATGGTGTAGATTTCCATATCTTGTCTGACTGTGGTTTGTATTGTATTGCTGACCGTATGGGTTTGATCGAATTCGCATTCTAATTTAAAGAAGAAAATGAAAAATTATATTGTACAAACTGGCGCAACCTTAACTGGTACTTTGAGTGACAGCGTTTTGACTATTGGCGGTACTGCTGGTGGTGACGTAAAATTGTTGTGGAACAACATCAAAAAGGCTGAGTATGTAGCCTATGGTGCTGGAACTGCTCAAGTTTCTACTGTTACTGTATCTAGTACTTTGACTGCTGGTAACGTTATCTCTTTGCAAGTATCTCAAGATATGAGCAAAGGAAATATGGTAGGTCCTCGTGAAAAAGTTTGCATTATCAGCCACATTATTAGTGCAACCGATACTGTTACTTCTGTAGCTCAGTCTATCGTAGCTCAAGTTAACAATCACCCAATCGAAGTAGTTGCTACTAACGCATCTGGTGTTGTTACTTTAACTGCAACTTTGCCTTACGCTATTTTCAACGTAGACGAAGTTAAAGATCCAGGAGCAAACGTAGCAATCACCTTAACTGGTGGTAGCAACGTAACTGGTGTTAAACCTTCTGGTTTCACTGGTGCTGAATTGGTTGCTTCTGAAATCGTAAACGCTTCTGCAAGTGCTAACTATAGTATCTTCCGTTTTATCTACTCATTCCCTAAGAATGATGATAAGATTGTTCACGAAGCTGCTGAAGTAGTTAACTTGTATGTTGCTTCTACTGTTTCTGTAACTGATTTGAGTAACTCTTTGACTGCTTTGGATATTGCTGATGTATCAGCTAATACCACCACTGCAATCAATGCTGCTTTGGCTCAGATCCGTGAGTACTTGGCTAAGTTGTCTTAATCGACCACTTTAAAAAACTAGAGGGGGATTTATTCTCCCTCTTTTTTTTGCTTTTAATTGTAAAATAATTTATATTTGTAAATACTTATGAGAATTCAAGCATATTTAGTTCCTCTGAGAACCCGTGGTAATGTTACCATTGTGGGTTCTTATCGAGATCGGGCCTCAGACAAAGAAGTTTTTCTTTTGGCCTCAGGTAAAAAGGTAGTTAGTTCTTTAAACGAGGGTGATAGAGTTTACCAACATACTTTTGAGGAAGGTATGTCTATCCCATTTAGTTTTGATGAAACCAACTTTCAAGAAAAGGCAGTAATTGATTTCTGGAAAAACCACCCTTTGGTTATTACCGATGGTCACGTAAATCCAAACTTGATTACTGAGCAATTTAAATTTGAAGTTAAATCAGAAAAAGTACGTGTAGAGTACGATGAGTTATTGGCTCGTTTGAAGTGCGTATCTCAAGTGTCTGGTATGACATACCAAGAACAAGTGAACTTGGCTTTTGCTTTGGGCTTAGATCCTCGTGGTATGGACCAAAAAGAAGTTTACTTACTTTTGATTGGTTTGACTTTGAACGGAATGGCAATCGGCAAGAAAGCATTTGTTAGTAGTTACTTGAACGTAAGAGCAAATGAGCGAATTGCAACTGTATACGCAAACAAAGCAATTTCTTATGGTGTTGTCAGCAAAGAAGGATCTGTGTACAAAATTGCAGGTCGTAATGCTGGTATGACTATCGATGCAGTTGTATCTCTAATTTTGAGCGATGGCGAGTTGTTTGAGAATTACATTAAGCCAGAAGTAGATAAGCACGATGAAAATCAATTGCTTAAGTACTCTATTGATGATACCATTGATCTTCCAGAAGAAATTAAAAATCTGATTCCTGCAAGTGGTGTTGCAGACAAAAAGAGGATTAAAAAAGGTTCTGAAGAATAAGCGTATAGTTTAGTTAATATTAAAGGGTGGCACTGCTGCCCTTTTTTGTTTGTTCATTTTTTTGTATCTTTGATATAAATGACAGGTGCACAGTTTTGGTCTTATTTACAGCAAAAGATAGATAAGACTTATTCGGCTTACTTAGATAATACTAAAGCAAACAGTTTAATTTCTGAAGGTTTCTTTAGAATGCTAGATAAATTTTGGTTTTCTCAATCTTTTGAAAGAGAAGCCGATGAGATGAATGCTTTTATTATTAAAGATAAATCAGTTACTCCCGTTGCTGGAGTATGTAAAATTAATCTCGGTAGTACTGGAGCAGCAGACGAGATACCAAATTATCTTCATATTATTTCGGTACAATCAAACTTTGAAGAATCTTTGTTAGTAACCGCTAGTGGAACAACTTTAACCAGTGTAGGGCATAAATTACGCAAGGGTTCTATTGTAACTTTAGGGGGTGCTACTTATACAGTTTCTAAAGTCAGTGGAGATACATTTCAAGCTAAGACTAGCCTTGGTGTTTATGCTTCAACTGCTGGAACATATACTTGGAAATACAGCAAGGATGCATTTCAAATGGCATCCGATAGACAGGGAGGTGCTTTTCACAAAGCAAACTTAGCAACTCCTCGTTTTGAGTTCTTTTATAATGGCACTCAAAAAGTAATGAGAATTGTCCCAAACCCTGCTACGGCAAACATAGATTATATTAGAACTCCCCCTCAAAGCATTGATGTGGCTAATACAGTAATTGACTTGAATACTTATTATTCTAATAAATTATTGTTTCGTTTGATGGACGAGTGTGTGGTTATCTTTGGGGCTCAGACCAAAGATTATAATACCAAACAAAGTGGAATGCAAGATATTGTAGATAACCCATGATATACTTAAAACAAATCGTAGACGAGATTAAGAGTGACTTGTTAGGAGGTATGACCTATAACGAATCTCGTTTTGACGATGAATATATTGAAACCAAAATCCATGCAGCCAGAGCAACCTTGATCATGAATTACATGATGAAGACTGGTAAATTTATAAATGATTCTTGGGTTCAGACCTTAGACATTCGTTTTGAAGCAATTGATGATAGTTGTGATGTTCGTACATTCGAGTGTCCTAATGTTATCTCTTTAGACGGACAGAATGATGGCTTCATTTACGTTGGACACGCAAGTGGTATGAAACCCTTCGTGCGTATCCGAAAGGGCTTTACAACGCTTACACGTCATTCTATATTTAAAAACAAAACTGAAATTATGTGGGATTACAAACATTTGACTCAAGGTACAAATGTATTGCAATTCTTTAATGCAAAGAGATTAACTTATATCATGGTTAGGGCGATGTTTAATAACCCCGTTACTACTCCAAACTTTGACAAACTTCTTGACCACTACCCAGTAGATGAGGCATTGAAGAAAGATATTGTTGAAATGGTTACTTTGGATATGTTACGTAAAACTACTCCTTACGCTGGAAAACCAGGATCTAAAACCGAAATACCACGATGAGAATAGAAGATGTAATATCAGCGGCCTCAGAAGAATTGAATGCTTCATATGAAAACAATGCCTTATGGTTTGAGGTGTTAATTCATCAGGCGGTTCGTTCTCATAAAACTCCTAAGAAGTTCAAGGAGATCCATGTTCGCTTAGAAGCACAAGACAATAAGATTGAAATGCCAAATGGATGGATTAGAATCCTTGGCTTATATCTGTGTAAGGATGGAGCAAAGTTGTGTCCTGATATCGATTATTTCTTGCAAAACGATTGTATTGTATTTGACACAGGTTTAGCAATACAGGACGGAACAAAATTTGATTTTAGATATTACGGGTTAAATATAAATGAGCATGGCGAATTGGTTATCCCTGATGATTGGGAACGAATGTTAGTTGCCTATATTGGATGGAAATTTACTCGTAGATATATTAAGGACTTTGGTGTTGCTGTGATGCAGAACTACCAAAGGGAATACCAAACACAAAAACTAGCTAATATATAATGGCAGTAGTAAGAGTGACCCCTAATGGTATCATGGATAAGGATACCGACTTGGCTTATGTGAGCCAAGGAAACTATATCGATGCAAACGATGTAAGACATCGCCAAACCGATGGAAATACCTTCGGGGGGGTTATGTCTGTTGTGGGGAATACGAGTATGTTACAGTTCCCTGATTACACTGCTGCAAATAAGAAGTTTCGTATCTTCTTAGATCTTACTGATTTTTACGATACCGCTGTAGGAAGTGTAAACTTTACGTGGAAATTACAAGAAGATGGTTCTGCCTTTATTGGAACTGCTTCTAATACAGCTACTTTCATTGCCTCTTTATCTGTCTTTGCAAATACAGTCTACACAACAATCGATGGATTGGTTGGATACACAACTGTTGGAGCTTTTGCCTTTACACCAACTAAGACGGTAGGCGGAGTTGTTTATACCGGTTACTTCGATATAGAGTTCACTGGTAATACAGTTGACTACACTTTATGGGTTGAGAACACAGTAAGCAATGCGGCCACTATTTACGTAACTCGTGAGTGGGTTCCAGCTGCAGCCGATCAAACTTTTAAAGTGGTTGGGTCTCAGCAATTAGATGAGAAATTATTTGTATTCCTCGCCTCAGTTACAAAGAGTTCTGGAATCATCTCTCTATTGAGTGAGGTAGGTGTAGTTTATAGTACAGACAATGGAGTAACCTTTACATACAATCGTTTAGTACGCAGTAAGAATTTAGGTTTCTCAACAGATAGGAGAATAGAAGCATTGCTTGAGCAAAATGGCTCTATGATTGATTTCTATTGGACAGATGGAAATGCAAAACCTCGTGTTATGTACTTGACATCTAGTCTATTCGCAACCCCTGATGCTTTCTTAGTTGCAGCAGGCGGCCGTTACGACTTGGAAACTATTGATGAGGAAAGTTCTTTCTTCTATAAGGTTCCCTCTGCCTACTTTGACAATATTCAAGTTGTAGAAGGAGGAGGAAATATAAGTGCTGGCAATAAGAGATACACAGGTCGTTTCTTGACGCAAGATTTTGTACCTACAGATTTTCTTTACCCTACAAATCCAATAAATATTTACGATGCTAGTTTTGCTTTAGGCAGTAAGATATCTGGTAATTTGTCAAATGTATTAACAGACAAATCAGTTTTTCTAAAGCTGAAGAATATTACGCCTGGGATCTACAAGTATTTTGAATTAGTGGCAGTTGAATATTTAGATGAAACATTTGTTGCAACAATTATTCAAAGGTTTAATTTAGGTGATGGTCAAGTTGAATTAGATGTCAAGCATACCAATATAGGTCAAGAAAATATTGCATTGAGTAATAATGAGTTACTTGCTCTAACATCAAAGTATCTTTCTGTTCAAACAATGAAGATATTTGATAATAGGATGACTATTAGCAATATGATTGAGCAGTTGGATTACAATCTTGACACTTGGGCTCAGAGTATAAAACACTCCTTAGAAACAAAGTACATAGACTCTCTTGGTTATAGTTCTTCAGAAACCACAGATTACACAAAGTCTTTACCCGATTACTCTTTTGGGGAATATCAAGACCCAATGAATGTACTTGAGAATGTAGGTTATATGTTCAATGATACCTATCGTTTTGGCATTCAAGTTAAGTGGAAAGATACCGGCAAGTGGAGTTCTCCATACTGGTTAGATGATATTCGTTTTGATAATGCTACCAATAATGTTGTTGGGAACAGGAGAAATGTATACGGAGGAAGTGTAAGCGCAGTTAACACGGGTACAGAAACATTAACTGTAGTTGCCCATAACTTTTACGAAGGTCAAAAAATAATATTTAGTGCTACAACAATCGGTGGCGTAACTGCTAATACAGTTTATTACGCAAAGAACGTAACAACAAATACTTTCAAATTATCGCTCAATAATGTAAATATAGTTAACCTAACTTCTGGTGGCACAGGAACTGTTCTTAATCTAGGATTAGATTTGAATACAACCTATGTTGATCCTACTACAGGAGATCTAAAGGTTAGTATTTATTATGTAAAATTTACAAATATTGATTTGAATTATAGTGTTTCTGGCGTTCCCCTTTATAATTTAATTGAAGGGTATAGAATAACAAGAGCAGAAAGAATTCCAGAAGTATTGGCAACAGGAATGTTCATATCTTCTTGTAAAACAACAAGTATATCAACTAAAGTTTATCCTTGGTTTCAAAACTATACTGGGTCAGGAGCACCTGCGGCATATCCAAACGGATCGGTACTAAAAGCATCGGGAGGAAGTGAAAGTTATGCTTTGAATGCTCAGGCATCAAATATGTATTTCTTCTCTCCTGATTTTTATTTTAATCAGTTACAGTACAATTTCTCTTCTGGTTTGGACAAACTAAAAGTTTTAGGTAGGCCACAAGAAATCAATTTAACCTCTGGTGTAGCAAATGCTACAAATTATGAGTCTGTTTTTGTAGAATATGACGGCTCATATAAGACTGCCTATGTTAACTCATATGCTGATTTCAACATCGATGATGCTCATGTTTTAGAAAGAGATAATGTCAAAATAATTGGCGGAATTACGATGAGTGCAAATATTGACAATATAACAAATAATATAAGTTGTATTAACTCAATAGGTGTAAAGACAAGTGTTTCAGTTTTTGGAAACATACCAGCAGGTATGCGAGATAACGCTATTTACTATGGTCAAATCTTTAGAGACTTAGGAGCCAATAAAAAATATTACGCCAATAAAGAATTGACTGTTTATCAGTCAACTGGCACAGAATTCTATATAAATAGAGGAACAACTGGAACCTTGATTCAAGATGTATTTGGCGGTGATGTATTTAACCAAAGGAGTATTTTAAATTTACGCAATGGTAAGTATAACCCAACAACAAATGTTGGTGGGGGATACGGAATATCTTTCTATTCTCAAAACTCTGTAAATACACAAATGCAAGTAATACCTGAAACTACAGGTGCAGTAAATGATTACGGGTATCAGTTCCCTCAATATGTGGCGAATGCCTCTGGAGCTGCTACAATACGTACGTACTTACAAAATGGTGTTGTAGTTGCTGGTTCAGCAAGTCCCGCAGCAGGAACATGGGGCCTTGGGTTAATGAATTATTTGGGTCAGTGGCCAGAAGTAAGTAATCAAAATGTAAGAAATAAATCTTACGACTTAAAAGACGGCACTATTGTAGAAAGCGGTTATGATTCTACTTCTACTTACAATGGTTCAATACCAACACGTATCGCTTGGTCGGCTAAGAAAGTAATTGGGTCTCAGAAAGATAACTATCGCTTATTTAAACCATTGGACTTTGCAGATCTTGATTTAACTCTAGGCGCAATTGTACATCACGAAATAGTAGACAATAACTTCTACACATGGCAAACCTATAGCGTACAGAGACAATACTTCCGTGATGCCTCTTTAATCGGAGCACAGGAGGGAACAGATGTCGTTGTAGGCAGCGGTTCTATCTTAGGCTCTCGTGGTCAAGAATTAACTACAATCGGTATGTCAAAGAAGTGGAGCCATGTCAAAGGTAAAACTCCTACAGGCAAGGAAACCTTCTACTGGTATAATGATAAGTTGCAGAAGTTTGTTCGTTTTGGTCAAGATGGCACACGTGTTATTTCTGATAAGGGGATGATCTCCTACTTAACAAATAATGGTAAGTATGTTAGTAATCAGGATTACCCACTAACAGGCTTAGGAGTACAGGGTGTATGGAATGATAAGTACGCAGAAGCAATCTTTACTTTTAAGTATAATGATGGCGCATCTAATAAGCAGTTCACTGTAGTTTACGATGAGATTAAGAATGGCTTTGTGGCATTCCACTCTTACTACCCGAATATCTACTTATCGTATAAGAATACCTTCTTCTCTCCGAACCCGGCTTTACCTAAGGCACTATACCTTCATGATCGGGGCTCAGAATCAACCTACTATGGAACATACGCAACACCATCGCTAACAGGCGTAATGAACTATGATCCGAATGTAAGCAAGAATTTCGAAGCGTTACAATTTGTAACGGATACACAACCTTATGACGTTTACTTGACAACCACAAACCACGTATCGTATTTAGACGAAACGGAATTTGAAAAGAGAGAAGACCTTTGGTATAGTCCTATTAAAAATGATTCAACTTCAACCGGACTTAACAATGGGGATACTTCTCGCTTGTGGGGGAAGTGGTTGAAAGTGAAGATGACCTTTGAGGCGAGCAGTGGCAAACAGAAGTTAATCAACATAATGGTTAAGTTCCGTGCTATGGCTCGTTTGTATAATCAGTGAAAATAAACTAAATTTGTATTATGGCCTTTTTACCATTCGTTCCAGAACTTGCACTAGGTGCTATTGAAACAGGAGTTGCCTTGACAAAATTAAATGAGGTGGGTAAACAAGAATTGCCCAAGTATGATATGTCTCCAACCCAAGCCAATGTCTCTATGTACAAACAGAGACTGGCGCAAGGTTTACCCTCTGCGGAAATAGCAGCAATGCAACAAGCACAGGCATCTCAAAATGCTGGAGGATATCGTCAAGCCACGGAGTTAAGTGGTGGACAATTAAGTAATGCAATCGGCAGAATCGGTCAATTGCAAAATATCAACTTAGCGACTCGTATGGGTCAAATGCAAGCACAAGAAAGAAGGGCAAATCAATCTGCTCTAGCAGGTGCACAAGGAGCATTGCAAGGTCAAATGAATATGCAGACTCAATATGATATGCAAAGAAGAAGTCAGCAAGAGCAAGCCTTAGGTGGTGCCTTACGTGCTGGATTAACAGGAATGGGTAATGCATTGACTTATGGTGCTTTTGATTATTTGAACGGTGCTTCAAAAGGTGCTGGAGCAGGAACTGCTGAGACCCAATCCATGATGCAAAATAGCGCAGCAAGTATGACTCCTTACAATAAGGGACAGTACCCCATGACTCAAGAAGACTATTTTAATATGGGAACTCCATTTGGAACAACAATGTCTGAGGGGATGGCTTATTCTCCTAGTTATAGTGCACCAGGTGCTCTACCAAATCCATATGGTTTTTCTCCAAGCACTTCAGTAATAAATCAAACATACAATAGACCTTACAGCCCTGTTGATTTTAATGCTGGGTATACCCCAAAATCATATTTACTTAAAAAATAATGGCAGGCAATATAGATGTAGGATTAGGTTTAGGACTTCAGGCTCAACTACAAGCCCCGGCACAGGTCTTCGCTCGTCAGCAACAACAGAAAGTAATGGAGCAACAAGCTGCCATGAAAAAAGCTGCTGAAGATGAAGATTTATTGGCTCGTTTACAAAAAGATATAAGTGTAAACTCAAAAGATTTACACCGTTTAGTTAAGGAGCCTATTGCTAATATGACGGCTGCTGCACTTAATGAGTTGGTTAAAGCTAAGAATAGCGGAGAGGCAAACTGGAGAAATAAGGCTGTCGATATTACAAATAATTATAGGAATCAAATCGCTCACCTTTCTGGCTTAAGCGAACAGTATAAAAATTACGAAAAGAATTACGAGATGTTGGGTAACTACAAAACTCGTGAGCAACAAAGTCTACGTGAGCTAATGAATGGGTCTCAGACCTACACAGAGATGCTTGACAAGGCAAAAACAAAAGGAATAAGTGGAGTAGATGTAGAGAGTGGATTACTAACCTCAAATCAGTTTATGCCTCGTGTAAATTTGAACCGTGAGTTAGATAATACTTTTAGTAAGATTAATCCAACAGAAACACAAGTAAAGGAAATTAAAGGTCCAGACGGTACCTACCAAGAAATACATACTACTATTCCTTTAAAGATAGCAGATGCTGCGATTATTGCTAAAAAGAATGGTCTTAACTTTGTACCTTCTATAGAGAGTGCGACAGATGAGATTATTTCAGATCCTGTATTACGCAATCAATATGCTGATACCTATAACATTAATCCTCAAGATACTGCAGCATTAAAACAAAGTATTATGAATGAGGGAAGTAAATTTGTAGAAGATAATGTTAAGCGTAGAAACTTAGGTAATCCAAATACAAAGATTGTCATAAATAATGGAAATGCTGAGGAACCTGTGCTTGGCTGGACTAAAGCAGTACAAGGTTTTGAAACTGGTGGTTATAATAGTACTTCGGCTGGTACTTTGGGGGTAAATTCTCCTGGTTACTCAACAAAGAATGTTCGAAATTTAACAAATCAAACAGGAAATCACGAAGGTGGAGGAGCTTTGAGTAGCAAAATAGTAAATGAAATTACAGTTCTTCCGTATGTACAAGCTAAAGATAAAAATGGTAAATTATTTATACGACCAGCAAAAGATGGCGATAAAAATGCTATCTTAGGTTATAAGCCTTTTGTTATGTTTGGTACAGAAGGAAGTAAATTCTTTTTACCTGCTGATGAATTTACTTATACTAAATTGATGTCAGACGGAAAAGAAATTACAGCAGAAATTAGAAAATCTGTACGAGAAATGACTGATTATGCAGCACAATTACAAGAGTTGTATAAAATTGAAAGGGTGAAAGAAGGACCAATTAAAAATGCTTGGGTTAATGGAGATACTTACGCTTTGACAAACGAATTAAAAAATAAAATTAAATAATGGCTAATAATATAAATGAACTTTACGATCAACATAGTAATGATCCACTATTTATGCATAATTTCAAATCCTCTAGCGATTTGGAAAAATATTTAAGTAATGAAGAAAATGCAAAAATATTTAAAGAAGTTTATGGGCCTGCTTTAGATGAAACCCAGTTAATGGGGTTAAAAAAAAAAGAAGACACTTCTTCATCGAGTTCAGCTTCGGTTGGCGGTGAGCCGATGGTGGAAACTCCCCCAATGGGAGTTCAAGATAACAATCAAGTTCTAGAAGTACCTAATGGTGCTGCAGATCAAGGTATAAATTTAGGTGCTGAACCATTGCCCGAATTAGGTTACGGTAAAGGATTAGCTCCGGTAAAGCCTGTGCAACCAAAAGATAAGGCCGCAGTCGATTATTACTCGGCTGAAATTAAGAAATTTAAAGATGGTATCGATAAGGGTTCTTTTCAATCTTTGAGTTCTTTACAGAAATTCTCTTCTGACCCTTACTTCAAACAATTAAAAGCAGAGGGGTACTTTGATCAAGATTTAAAATCTATCAACGACTCCTTCAATAAGAACATTTATAGTAAGAGCAAGGCGACATTTGATAATCCCACAACCAAAAAGCAATTATCTGAAGTTGGTATTATCCCAACTGAGTTTGTAGAGTTTAAAAAAGCATCTGAACAAATTGTACAGAAAAAGAATGCAAAACCTCCAGTAGCAAGCGATAGGCAAAAATTATTCGATGGGTATTTATCAATGTACCAAGATCCTTATAAGACATCTATGGAGGAACAAACGCAAAATGCGCTTGTCGATTCAGAATTACAAAAAGATGCGGAGAGAATAATCAAAGAAGGAAAATGGAACTTCGATGCTCCTACTCCCGAAGATCAAGCTAATAGCGATGCAAAAGGTTTCATCTTTCAGAATAAGGATTTAATGATGGAGGTAAACCCAATTTATATTGGGCAAGCTGTTGAAAAATATGTAAACAATCCAATCTCTGGTGTAGATATCCCAGAAGAATTAAAACCTGTAGTTGCAAAAAGATTAGAAAGATTGCTTTTAGCAAATGCTGAGGAGAAATTAAAAAGAGATACAACTGAATTAAAGGTTAAAGATTTACTTGCAAAAGAGGGTAAGACTATCGAAGGAATAAAGAATATTCCTAACCAAGCGATAGAAGAAATTCAAAAACTTTCAGACCAACCCTTAGTTGATGCAAATGAGTTTAAGCAACAATCTACAGATGCAATAAACAATCAATTAGAGAGTTTATCTACTGAACAAAAATCACAGTTGAATACCAAATTTGCTGAGATTAAATTTAAAGCAGATAATCAAATGTATGCTAATGAGGAAGAGTACAAGCAAGATTATGCTCAGTATGTAGAGGGTGTAAACAATGCAAATATTGCATTGAACACAAGGAGATTAGAATTGATTGGTGAAGCAGAGAAACAGTTTGGGGCTCAGAGCTTAACAGCTCAACAACAGAAAAAAGAGAAACTTCAAGAAATCTATACTAAATACGGTATAACTGAGAAGGATGGAAAATTAACTTTTAAGGATCTACAGAAAGTAGAGGGTATTTATAATAAGGTATACAGCGAGTACGATAAAACCAGGGAAGGTTCTAGAAGGGCAATGCAATCTGCACAGTTTCAAGGAATAAGACCAGGTGGTACTATGGATTGGCTTGGTGATCGTCTTTTGGGGAGAACCTCAAGTGTATTAGCAAATATTGTAGAATCAGTAGATGCTGCTGTAGGAGTAGAAAATAACCCCTTGAGCGCATCCTTAAAGTATTTGCAGTTCGTAGAAACAAATAATCAAAAATCAGGTATAAGTATAACCGGCTCTAAGAATGCTTCTGATGTATTTGAAGCATCTTTGGGTACTATAGTAGATCAAGTTCCTAATTTGGCCCTTGGTGTGACAGCAGCAGTCTTAACAAAGAACCCCTATATAGGCGGAAGTATTGCTTGGGCACAAGATACACAAGAACAAGTTGGTCAGAACTACAGAGACAACTTTAGAGCGACAGGTTCTGAGAGTGAGGCAAGAGAGGCAGCAGCAAGTACATTAAAATTACAGACTGCAATGTATCCTGCTTATCTATTGCAATTTGCTCCCTTTATGGAAGGTTTCTTTAGTACTGCTAAAGGGATTACACTTAAGACAGTTACTTCTGATATCGCAAAATTTGCAGGTACAGAATATGCTCCTGAATTAATAACAGAATTAGCTCAGAATTATAAAAATGCTAAAGATTCTCGTAATAGTAAGTATGAGAATATGACCTTTTCTCAATACGCTTTGGAAGAAGGGCCAAAATTAGCATTGGAAATTCTACCATCTGTTGCGGCAATGACAGGTACAGCTATGGCAGCTTCTCGTATCAAAGAACAAAATACTCAGAAGCAGGTAGATGCATTTAAAGCAGCATTGGGCGAAAGAGGTATGACGCAAGCAGTTGCTGATGCAATTGATGTAATGGGCGAGAAAGCAATTTTTTATATCCCAGAACACTTCTTAATGACAGGACAGATTACTCCAGAACAGTTTAATAGGTTCTCTCAAGAAATGGGGTCTTTGGTTTCTACTTACCCACAAGTAAGAGATACTATCCAAAACGATGAAAAGAGTAAGTTCTATCTTGATTTGATGGAGCAAAAAAAGAAAGTTGAAGCCTTTGTCGAAACTATTCCTGATGGTGAGTTAAAAGATATGTTCAAGGCCAAGGCTGAGAATATTAAAAAGACTATGCAGGACATTGTTAATGGTAGAGATGTCAAGTATACTGTCTTTAAAGGTAAAGGCGGATTTATGTATGTTACTGACAATCAAACTGCTTCGCAGATGATTACCAAGCCAGGTACATATTCTGATGCAATTAAAGAAGGTGCAGTTGAAGTAATAAGTAGTGATGAGGCAGTAAATACCCGAGTTAAAGAATTACAAAAGAACTTAGTTACGGGTGCACAACAGGTTGAAGGTATTAGTACTGGAAGCAATGTAAATGCAGCAACCGCAGATAATACAGAAGCAAGAAATAAGGTAGTTGCAGAAAGTACTAGAGATAATGCAGAAGTAGAAAAATTGTTCGAAGATGCACAAACAGTCGAAAGTGCAATCGGAAATATCTTGCCAAATGTGAGAGTTGTAATTCACACTGGAACTTCCTTTGCGGAAAAGATGAAGGCGTTAAATAGACCTGATCTTGTAAACGCCAAGGGTTATTATGCTTTTGATAAAAGAGGTGATAAATTTGTTTCTGAAATTATTATCAATGCTGATGCAGCAGACGATACAACAATTGCACACGAGGCGAGTCATGGTATCTTATTAGCAGAATTTGGAAATAACCCCGAGACTTTTGCGAATATGAAAAAGCAGTTGGAACAAATTGTTTCGGGCTCAGACAATAAAAAATTAAACGACTTCATTAAGGGCTATTCTGAAATTTCAAAACCAGAGGAGTACTTAGTACAGTTAACAGCAATACTAAAATCAGAAGGAAAGAATTTATCTCCGGGCATCTTGAGTAAGATTGCCTTAATGATTAATGATATCTTTAAGAAACTCGGAATCAACATTGTACCTTTTAAAAATGCAAATAATACACAAGAGGTAGTTGATTATTTTAATAGCCTAGCCGCCTCTTTAGCAGGTGGTCAACAAATCGAAAGAAAGAATGCCGTTCAAGAGCAAACAACAGGTCAAGTATCTGTACAGCCAGAAACCACAACTGGCCAAGAAGTGGTCGAAGGAAAACCCCAAACAGAACCTCAAGTCACTCCCCAAGAAGGTCAAGAAGTAAAAAAACAAGACGTTGTCAAAAGTAAAAAGAATGAGGACAACGACCATACTGTTACTTTAAATGGTGAAGAGATTGGAATGATGTATTATGACACAAGTCAAAAACATTGGGTCAACGCTAACTTTAATAGAGATTCAGAAAAAGCATATTCATTTAAAGCAATTTACGGAGATATTCTAGGTGATACAAAGCAAGAAGCTATTGATGAATTTGTAAAGAGGTACAAACAAAATCAACCACAAGTACCACAACAAGAAAATAAAGTTAATTATAGTGATGATAAAACATTAAATAATTTCTTAAATGTTTTAAATAATAAAAATCCACTAGTAGTAAACCCACTAAGACCTAGAGAATTTATTTATAACAATCAAGCCGCTTTGGAATTTAGTAGATTCAATAAAGGTAGTAAAAACGAAATTGATCTCCAGGACATTTCTGTTATCGAAAAAGGCAAAGGTCAAGGTAAGGCTGTTATGAAAGACATAACAAATGCTGCCGATAAATCTGGAATTACTTTAACACTCGAGGCAAAACCTTTTGGAAGAGGTGGATTAAATAAAAAAGATTTAATTAACTTCTATAAAAAGAATGGTTTCGAAGTTGATTGGAAAGATGCATATGGCGGTGATTTTAATTCAGAACAGGAATTAATTAGATATGCTTTAAAAAATGAATCTGAGGGTGTTCCGATGAAAAGGACTCCACAATTGATAACTCCAGCTGAGACACTAGAACAAGCCGGGGAAATGGAAGAGGGTTCAGTTCCCTTAACTCCAGACCCTATTGAAATTGATCCTAATATCTTTGGTGGTAAAGCATCACAAGGTGAAAAGATTACCATCCCTTCTGAAGATTTATTAGGAGGTAAGCAAGTAAATGTCGGAGAAATATTTGCAAAGTTCAAAGAGGAAAATGGTAGAAACCCAAGAGTTTGGGTATGGATGGGTGATCAATTAAAGAGAGGTGAGTACTTTAACCCCGAAACAGGCGTTAAGCATTTCTTAGAGGGTGGTTTTAACTTCGCAAATGATCCGACTAATATAGAAAATGGAGATATTTGGGCAACCGGCTTAGACCAAAATCTTTTGGAGACTCGTTTACCAAATTGTGATTTTATTTGGATTATGTCTGGCTCTCCTTCCTCATCTTATAATTTCTCTAAGGGTACTTCAAAAATCTTAATTAAAGAAATAAATGCAGGATTTGAGAAATTAGTAGGTAAAACAGTACAGGGGGTAAAGATAAACAAAGCTGTCGATGGTGATTATTTTGCTGATTTTGTAAAAATAGCAGAAAATATACTTCCGAAAAATACAAAAAAGTGGGGTGCATTTTTAGAAGCTATTAAAAATCCTAATATGCTTGGTACTTCTGCTCGTAAAGTATTTGCAGAAACCCTTTTACATCAAGGAGGCGATATAAAGATTTCTTTGCCTTTCCAAAAGTTCTTACACGAAGAATTGGGTATCCCAACTAGAGATAAGTTTGATACTCTGGCTCGTGAGAAATTCTTAGTAGATAATAATTTTGTCAATGGTGATTTGGGTATTTTGTTAAAACCCAACGGTCAAGCCGATTATAATAATAATGTTCATGATACTTACGGCAGCACAATTAAGGGAGAAGTAGTAGGATTCCCCGATCGTAAGATGAATGTAATGAACGTCTTACCAAAAGAAGCATTGACTGTAACCTCAAATAAAACAGGAGAGGTAATTGAAAATCCATCAAGCCCGGCCGTAATCAAAACTGCCGTGGGAGATTTAGGTAAGATATACGATAGTAATGATATTGACACTTTCTTGGGCAAGGCTCAAAATGTTCGCTCTGAGAAAGCTAGTGGTACAACACAAGTTGCAACAACAACTGGGTCTTACGTAAAAGCCGCCAATCTGATCAAAGATATCCAAGGCGATGTTTTGGATTATGGCGCAGGTTTGGGTCTCGGAACAGATGCTATGTCAAATACTTTGGGACGCAAGGTTGATTCATACGAACCTAACCCAGAAAGATGGCAAGGTAAGGAAGAAGCTACGTATACGGCCTCAGACCAAATTGGTAAGAAGTACGATGGTATTGTTTCATTGAATGTATTAAACGTAGTTCCTAAGGATATCCGTGATGCTATCGTTGCTGACATCTTCGACAAGTTAAACGTTGGGGGTAAGGCAGTAATCAGTACCCGTAAGTGGTCTGGTGATGTTAATGGGGCTAAAAATGCTGTTCCTGGTGCTGAGAATAAGAGTCTTATGATTACTCGTAGACAAGATGGCAAGAACGTAGAAGTATTTCAAAAAGGATTCGATGGTAACGAGCTAGTTGATTATGTTCAATCTGTTTTGGGAGACAAAGCAGATGTAGTTAAGAATACAACTTTCGGTGCAAATGGAGTAATCATTACTAAGAAAGCAGAGTTCCAAGGTAAGGCGCAATTAGACACAACTAAAATTACTCCTGAGTATAATGCAGATATCGCAGCAGGTAAAACACAAGTAGATGCACTTAAAAATCTATTAAATCAAGGTTATTCTTATAATCAAATAGGTAATGAAGTGGGACGTGGTAATATCCAAAATGCTTACAATACTGCTATAGCAGAAATGGGTAAAGAAGTGGCTGACAGATATTCTGATGCACAAGAAGTACGCTTTAGAGAAATTGAAGATCACATAGCAAATAATCCTCAATCAGTTGAAGAAATGCGGGCAGACTTAATCCGTAAGGGTTATTCAGATTTAGAAATCTTCAGCACAATGAATAGAAATTTGTTTAGCCAAGGAGAATTATTTGAAGCCTTTGGTAAAACCTATCGTAAAACTGTGGAGAATGCAATTAAAGGTAGTAAGTATCCTGTACAAGATTTACAAGAAGTTGCTGATGATACACGTAATATTAAAGTTATACAATCGGTCTCAGACCTTACAGATAACTTTGTAGACTTTAGTTTTGTCGATGCAAATATATTAGTAGAACACATGGTTAATACAATCAAAGAAAGCGGATTGATTGAAGCAGCCAATGCATTAGCTAAACACTTAGAAGGTAAAACTGTAGATCAAATTCCATTAGCCTTAACCAATTTTACTCAGATTACTAGTATAGCAGGTCGTATCTTAGTTATGGCTCGCAATGCCAAGAAAGATATGTCTGATTTAGTAATTGGTTCAATTGAAAGAGGGGCAATTAAAATTAGCGAACAGACTAAAGTAAAAATTAAAGAGTTAGTAAATAAATATAATACAGCTCACGATACCTACAAAGCGGCAAGAGAAAATTTCATGAGTTTAAAAGATGATGCATCTTTTAATGATATGTTATCAGCTGAAACAAAATGGCATGAGACAGGTGATAATTTAATGGATGTTCTTGAAAAATTAAAATTACGTTTCTGGAATGATGTATTAACTTCTTACGCTACTCGTGGACTTTTATCTATTGCAACAACTCCACTATCATTATATGGAAACATAGAACAAGCTGTATTGGATCGAGCATCTGGACCAACCCGTGCACTTATCGCTAAAATCAATGGCGATAAAACAAATAGAATGCGACATAAAGATTGGACATTGACTCAAAGAATTACTCTTCAAAAGAGTTTAGGTGAGACTTGGGACATTATGTCAAAAGGTAAATATACTACACCTGAGTTGGCTAATAGATATATGGATGGTATTGCAGATGTCAATGCTCAAAAAGATTTCAAAGATATGGTTACATATCTGAGTGATTTGGTTAATATTTATAAAAAATCAAATGAAGATTTTGCAAGTGCATACGATCGGTTAATGTATGAAACTCAAAATGGTGATATTAAATTACTTGATGGAAAAACATACACAGTTTCAAGTGCAATTATAAGAACTTTAATTGGAACTATTCCTGAAATAAGTGGCAGAATGCTGGCAGTATCTGGGGATAGAATTGCTTTTCATGGTTATAAAACACGTGCTCTTATAGATTATGTACGTGTGGTTGAAGATGAAGTAAAGGCAGGTAAAAGAGATACAGAACTACAAAGATATATTGCAACTGAGTTGGGCGGAAAAGTGAGTAAGAGTGATATGAAAATGGTTATTGCTCTTATGATAAATCTTGCAGATAATAGTGATTTTGGAAAAGAAGAAGCTCTGAGACGAGTATTTATGGATGATAACTTTGCAACCGACTTGATGGGTGGAGCAAGAGGAAAGATTAAGAAAAATATTGTAGAAAATTATTTAAAAAGTTTAAGTGCCCGGGGTTCAAATAAAACATGGGCTACACTTAAAAAATTCGGATGGCAAGGTATTGATGTTGCAACCTGGACTTTATCTCCCTTTACTCGTGTTCCTGTTAACGTATTGGCTGCAGGTATGCAAAAGACTATTCCCCCCGTTTCTGTGCTTATGGCGATGGATTCTTATGAAAAAGCCAAAGAATTAGAAATGGCTTTCAATAAAAAGTACGGTAAAAATTTATTGGCTAGTTTGGATAGTCCTTCGGAACAACAAAAATACGAAAAGGCTCGACAAGAATTGTTTGAAGCACGTAGACAATCAGCATATGCTAGTTCTGCTGTTGTAACAAGCTCAGTTATTTTTTCTGTGGGATTAATGATCGCTTTATCTGGAGCTATTATGCCTCCAGCAGGACCAAAAGATGAGGATAAAAGAAAATTATTAAACGAAAATGGTTTAAGACCAGCAGAAATAAATGTTTCTTATTTAATAGATTATATGTTGTCATCTCCCGAAAAAAGAAAAACTCTTATGGTATCTCGTGGATGGAGACCTGGAGACATTACCCAGAGTTACCAAAACTGGGGTTTTATTGGAAATTTCTTAGGATTTATATCTTCTTCCACCTATGATTATAACTTACAAAAAATCAGAACTGCAGGAGAGTTAGATAATATGCAACCACGTCTTAGTATTATAGGTTCTTTGTTTTCCTTAGGGGAAAATTCTGTACAAAATATTAGTGCATTACAAACTATTTCTTTGCTATTGGATGTTACAAAAGCTCCTGATCCAGCAAAAGCATTTGAGAATGTTGTTGCAAATATGGCTGCGGCAGCTGGTTCTGTCTTAGCTCCAAATGCATTTAATTTTTATGCTAAAGGAAATGCCCAAACTCAAATTTCATTGGGTCCGGTATTTCCAAGTCAAGAAACAACAAACCCATTAGATTTTCTTGGTCGTGTTGGAATTAAATCGGCAGCTAAGTTGTCTAGAAATTCTCAAATATTCGGAGTTAAAAGTGATTATTTTTCTTCGGGCGTAGGTTTATTTGGCGAGGAGTTAAAATTAAATGTGACAGGTTTTGAACCAGGAACTGCTGCTGCATACTTCTCCGCAATGCTAAATCCATTTGGAGCTAGATCATTTAGACAAGTTAAAAGCGGGCAAGAAAAAGCTCAAACTGCAAATCGTCTATACGCTGCCTTACTCCCAATGTCTATGGTTGCTGATTATACAGGCATAACAAATGATAAAGGGCAACCCTTAAATATGTGGTCTGTTTTATCTACCAATATTGAAAATAAAATTGAAGTTGGTAATACTGGTGTTGTACTGCGTCTTCCATTTGATATGTTTAAAAAAGAAATGGAAATCTTAGGTAATTATAGATTTAATGCAATTACCGCTCAAGATATTGGAAACTTTGAAAATAACTCTCAACAAGTTAGAGAAAATGCAAATAGTCCTAGTGTTTATGAAAACGTTATCAAAGCCACATTTAATGACATTGATAAGATGATGCAAGAAAGTCAAAAAACTTATGAAAGCGAAAGAACCGAAGCAAGACTAAATGGTATTATTAAAGAAATGGCAAAAAGAGGTTTGGTAAATGAGGCTGACAAGGTTAAGATTCGTAAAGCATTGCCTGGTATAATTTAAATATTTTTTTCGTATCTTTGATATATGGCAACAGTTCCAGTTATAACATTTAAACACACTAGCACTGATTTTATCATCATCGATTCTACTGGTGAATATAATGCAGTGACTAATACCACCGGGTGGGGTTCACCTAATACAGTACGTTCAGCAGCGGTAACACCAACGATGAATGCAGTTTTTGTAAGCCCTAGTGGTGTAAGTACTACAGTATCTTTATTGGCTGGTAACTTTGCAGATAATGTGATTCGGTCTCAGAGCGTTTACTCATCTCTAACTTCATCTTTAGGAGATGGTATATGGTTTGTAACTATTAACTATACAGGCTTTACAGTAACAACATACACTTTGCGTGATGCATCTATTAAGTGTGCCTTAGGTAAACTAGCCCTGGGTGACATGACTAGCAATGATTACGCAGAATTAAAAATGCTTTACGATAAGATGGTTCAAGCAATGGAATGCGGAGAGTATGTATTGGCTCAAGAGATTTACGCTGATATACAAGACGCTCTGAGTGGTTGTGCTCCATCAATCCGTACAAGCTGTGGCTGTTAAGTATAGTTTAGATGGGTATTTAAAATCCTATATGGCTACAGCTCAAAAGGCTGTGTGTTCTTATGCTCAAAAGCAAATAGACGATGCTAAGTACGATAAGCCCTGTTGCTCTTACGAAGATCAGATTAAGAAGGGTTTATTCCTTAAGTTCTGTTTGGAAAACATTGATTGCTACACAAATGAAGAACAAGACAAATTGATTTCAGTTTGTAATCGCTTTAGTCAAAACTGTGGCGGATGTGTTATAACCGATGCCACCCTGAGTATATTTAAGTCTAGTCCAAAAGGAAAGGAATTAACAAATAAATTCTTAACCTTAGATCCTGATGTTGCTTACTTTATTGCTACAAATGGACTGAGTGATACAGATCAAATTACATATACCGATACCTTTGTTAAAGCATTGAAGAATGCTGGATTGTGGACCAAGTTTCATTCCATCCATCCATTTGTTGGGCCTTCTTTGGGGGCAAAAGCATTTAACTTAAAGAATCCTACCACATTCCAAATCACTTGGGGTGCAGGTGCTTCTTCTGTGGCCAAGGGAGTTGACTTTGATGGAACTACAAATGGGTATGGAGATCTTAATTTGAACTTTGTTTCCTTGGGTTACACCAGTACAACAGATATTCACATCTCTTTCTATACACCCGATGCCAATACAATCGCACGAAATATAGGTTGGGGTGCTCAAACATCAACAGGAAACGATAGGGTTACCATGGTATTCGATGGAATAGGATCAAATCACTTTGTAGACATTTGGTCAGATAATACAACGGCTCGCTTGGTAATTAGCGGGGATGCTGGTGATGCAGGTTTCTATATGACATCTACTGCTTCGGCCTCAGACCTTCGTGTTCGCAGAAACGCAAGTGCCTTAGCATCTACTACAGCATTAAGAGATATTAATCCAGTTCCAAACTTTGATTTATTCATGGGTGCTTTGGACGTGGCTAATACAGCAACTTACGGAACTACTCGTACCTTTGGTATCTTCACCACAGGTTATAACCTCACAGACTCAGAATCTGATGCTGCGTGGGCAATTATAAATACATACTTATCTTCTTTGAATCGTAAATAATGTTTACTAGAGAACAAATTGAAGCGGCTGTAATCGCCAAGGGCTACAAGTACTTCGAGAATGGCGATTATAATGTAAATGTAATTGGTGTTCGCAATAGTGCACCTAGTAAAAATGTTACAAACCTTTTTGACGATTGGTTGTCTATCTCCTTCAAAATCAATGAGGTATGGCAGTTTTATATTTGGAGTGCTACTACTGATCCAGGAAAGGCCCCCATGCTCAAAGGAAATAATGGCACAGGTACTGCTCGTGTAGTTCCTGGTCAATACCCTGGTTCTCACATGGTTCGTTTACATCAAGGTAAATATGAGGCGTTGGGTCAAAAGGGAAATATCTCTGTATATCGTGACGCAGACAAGGACTTAGAGTACGATACCGATAAGATTACTACGGGGGTATATGGAATCAATATCCACAAGGCTGGTCAAGACTCAACATGGGTCGATGGGTGGTCAGAAGGATGCCAAGTATTTAAACGTGTAAAAGATTTTGATGTATTTATGAAAATCTGTAAAACGGCTGTTAAATTTCACAGTAACTCATTCACATATACTCTCATAGAAAGCAAGGATATCGTCTAGTCCTTGGGTCTCAGAGATTGTTATCTTGCACAAAATTTAGTATCTTTGTTTTAATGGCAACTCCTCAAGAGAATATTAAGACAGAACTTACAAAACTTGCGATAAAGTTTAAAGAAATTTCTGCCAAGGGTGGAAAACCAGCCGACTATAAGGAAATTGAGAATGCGATACGTAGAATTAGAGAAAATTACAGCGAAACTCTTCTTACAACTGTAGTAAATACATTCAACACAAGAACTGGTAATGTAACACTTACATATGCAGATGTCATCAGTGCTTTGGGATTTGTTCCTGGTATTGGCGGAGGTACTAATTCTAATGTTTTGATTGATGGGGGTGTATTTACTTCTCCCAACAATGCTTTAATTGACGCAGGTAATTTCGTATAATGGCAATAAGGATAAGAAGAGGTACGAACGCACAAAGAGTTTCGGTTGTTTTTGAACTAGCCGAAATTGCATTCACCACAGATACAAACAAATTTTATATTGGTAATGGTGTTACCGCTGGTGGTATATTGATTGATGATCAGTCACTTACCTACAACTCAGCAACCAATACAATAACCACAGCAGATGGGCACACAGTTATTATTAGCAATATTCCCACAATTACTGATATTGCTCACTGGAACGATGCGTACGACAATACAATTATAACGGCCTCAATTACGGGCGATGTAACAAAAACATTAAATTTAAATCAAAGAAATGGTGGTGCTGTAAGTGTATCGTATACCGATACTTACGTATTCACACAAGGTTCTCCTTCATCATCTTGGGTAATTACACATAGCATGAACAAGTACCCTTCTGTAACTGTTATTGATTCTAGTAACAATACAGTGGAGGGGGAAGTTGTTTACAATTCATTGAACAGCCTGACAGTTAATTTCTCAGGCGGTTTTTCAGGAAAAGCATACATAAACTAAAAAAATATAAATCATGGCTAAAAAGTTTCTCGTCTCGATTGATCTGAACCAGAACGAACTGCAAAATCCAAGGATACACAACCTTGCGACTGCGCCTTCGTCCCCCGTTGAAGGTCAAATGTACTATGACAGCAGTGTAGGTGACAAATCAATTTATTTCTGGGACGGAACGTCTTGGATTGATGTTGGTGGAGACCTTCGCTCTGTAGTTGCTGGATCAGGTATCTCTGTAAGTGGTACTCGTGATATTACTGTAAATACAGTATTCGACAACTCTTCTATCGGTGTAAACGGATCAAACCAACTATACGTTAAAACAGGTGGTGTAACTAACGCAATGTTGGTTAACTCTTCTGTTTCTGTAGTAGCTGGAGCAGGTCTTACTGATGGAGGTTCTGTTGCTCTTGGGGCCTCAGTTACCCTTAACATTGGAGCAGGTACAGGTATTACTGTAAATGCAGACAGTGTTCAGTTGAACACCAGTTCTACCCTTAACACAGACCACGCTTCTGTAACTCTTACAGCAGGTGCAGGTTTGACAGGTGGAGGAGACATTACTGCTTCTCGTACTTTTGATGTAGGTGCTGGAACAGGTATCACAGTTAACGCTAATGACATTGCTATCACAGGAGCAGGTTCATTAACTACCAACTATGTAACTAAATGGAACGGAACAGGACTTTCTAATACCACTATCACGGATGACGGAACCACAGTAACTATTGGTGGTAACTTAACCGTTAGTGGTACTACTACTTATGTTAACTCAAACACTGTTGAGATTGGTGATAACATCATCTTATTAAACAGAGATGAAGTTGGTTCTCCTTCTCAGAACGCAGGTTTTGAAATAGAACGTGGGACAAGTGCTAACGTTTCTTTCATTTGGAATGAGACTAGTGACTACTGGTCCACCGTAACTGAACCTTTACACGTAGGTTCTATTGCTGATGCTACCTCTGGTTACACAGGTAACAAATACTTGGTAGGTGACTCTGGAGTAATTAAATACTTGACTGCTGCTGATTTAGCTACTGATGTTATTGCAGGTGTTACAGTTACAGGCTCTAATGGAGTTGCTGTTTCGGGCTCAGGCACAACCTCTATTGGTATCTCTGGAACAAATGCTACTACAAGTGTAGTCGGAGTTGTTGAATTGGCTACATCTGCTGAGGTAAACGCCTTGAGCAGTAGCACACTTGCTGTCACTCCTTCTGGATTGGCTGCTTTGCGTTATGCGGTAACAGGTCCATCTTCTTTAAGTAGTAGCATGGTTGTTACTCACTCTTTGGGTACAAGCGATGTTATTGTTCAAGTTTACGAAATATCATCAGGAGAGACCGTAGAGTGTGACGTAGTACGTACATCAAGCAGCGTAGTAACATTAGGATTCGCTTTACCACAAACAATTAATACATTAAGAGTACTCGTAATCAAAATAGCATAATATCATTCGGCATCGATGAAAAAATTTATATCAGATATACTCGCTAAGGCTAACCTTGGCGTGGAACAGAATGCCTATGTATTGGGAACGGTAGGGATTGGAACGGCTAGTCCAAGTTACTTGTTACACGTAAATGGTACAAGTTACTTTAATGGTAACATGGGTATTAATGGAGAAGGAAGTGGAGTTACTGTTGATACTGGTTATGGAAATAATGGCCGTGTAGGATTTATGAAGTATGGTGGCTATGAGGGTATGCTTGTTGCAGGCAATGCAACATTGCTTAGACTTGGGCACAGAACTGATAGTACTTTGGTTGCTGGTGGAACACCTACTATTAGAGAAGACTTAACTATTACAGCTGCAGGAAACGTGGGTATTGGAACTACTAACCCACTAGCTAAATTATGGATTGAAGGTAATGATATTACATTAAATACAGAAGGTAGTTCACTAGCTAAAACACTTTACTTTAGGT
>Ga0114974_10000382_pt1 | contig 38022 bp, 67 predicted proteins | sample S_130206_EF_Meta_FD_87318 | JGI IMG/M metagenome (GOLD analysis project Ga0114974, IMG submission 87318) | Freshwater microbial communities from Lake Simoncouche, Canada to study carbon cycling - S_130206_EF_MetaG | ecosystem: Environmental > Aquatic > Freshwater > Lake | place: Lake... | reverse complement strand
GGGTTTTGCGCCTTGCCAAAGCATCCTAAAAGAGATTTTTCAACGAGGGGTCGCATAGCGATAAAAATAACGCTTGCAATACCATAAAGACCGCTTTACAAGCAAAAGCACATGGGATGGTCAATCAAAACAGCAACCTGCAAAGTCTGCGGATTCACGAAGACCGGAAGGCCAAGCTCAATTCGGTGGGTAGCTCCAGACGTTTGTTCGCGAAAATGCAAGGCCAAGCTACCATCTTGGAAAGAATGTGCACGTTGTCACTTTTTACTTAGGCTGACATCGGATCAGTCAGGAGGATTAGTAGCGAAACACTACACTTCGGTAAATTTGGTATGGACAAATATGGGACCATGGCGAGAGCCATTTCAGTGCCTCTATCGCAGGCAATTCAGCAAGGACAATGCAGCAGAAAGGGCGCGTCAGACGCGAGATAGATTCGTTCAAAGAAACATTGAAAGGTATGGTTTCAGGACCACCCCCAACCAAAGAGCGGCAGCAAAAGCAGCCCATCAATTCCGAGACAAGAACCAGCGCAGGGAATACGCCAAGACAAGAAAACGACCAAATGCTCGCACGCCAGCGCAAAAGATCAAGGCGTCCATGCGCCGTCGTTTCTACAAGGTAATCAAGCATCAGGCGGAATCATCCAAGATCGTCGAAATATCAGGATGCTCACTTGAATTTCTGCGGAGCTACCTTGAATCCCTTTTCACTAAAGGAATGTCGTGGGACAATTACGGCGTCAACGGATGGCACATTGACCACATTATTCCATGTTCGGCGTTTGATTTATCCAATCCGGACCATGCAAAAAGATGCTTTCATTTCACCAACTTACGTCCACTTTGGGCCAAAGACAACTTGGAGAAATCCAGCAAAATCACCCATCCACAGCTTTCCCTAGCAATATGAAAAACAAGAACGCAGTCGCTTTAGGCAAGCTCAAGAAAGGTGTGAAAGAGCGCAAAAGCACGCTGAAGTCCGAATCCAGCAAGGCTAATGCCGCTAAGGCCCGTGCCGCAAAAATAAAATCAGATGTCCCTTAAAGCCTTATCGCTCAGAGATTTATCCGAGGTTCACAAGATTTCAGATAGCCATTTGTCGAAATGGCAGAGGGAAGGCGTGGACGTTTATGATAGCAGGAGTATCATCAGGAAAATTTGGTCGCTCAGAACCAAGCCGCCCGAATGGACATCGCTCCATAGCTCGCTTGTCAAAAACGAGGATGAAGACTCACACGACTACTGGAAAAAGGAGAAAACCAAGGAGGAGGTCGAGCGCCTACGCCTAGCCAACGCAAAATCCGCTGGCGATATGTTCGACCGGGTAGACGGCGAAGCGGTCATGGTTTCATGGGCATCCGCGCTGAATCTGGCTCTTTCCGAATTGAAAGCCACTCTTCCACCGCAAATAGCCGGACTCGACGAAGCCACTGTGGAAATCCGATTGGACGAAGAGTTCCGAAAGCTACAAGAAAACCTGTCCGACCTAGAAAGCCAGCTCTGGCAAAAAGTCTATGATAAATACCGCACCGGAATTGAAGAGGCACCCGCTGATGAAGCGAGCGGCGGGGATCGTAAAGCCCCAGCCAAAAAAGACCGTAAGCCAGTGGTGCAACGACCACGTTAGGCTCGTTCAAGGGCTTGCCCCGAATCTGGACATCTCTCTAGCGCCTCATATGGTTGAGCCGCTGGATGCCGTTGCGGACAACAACATCAAGGAACTGCATTTCCTCTGGCCACCAGGATCAGGGAAGACGACCGCCATCGAAGGTGCAATCCAATGGCGAGTTGTTTGCACCCCGTCCAACATCCTCCTCGTCGGCCAGAAAGACGACTCAGCCGAACTATGGGCGGAAACCCGATTGCACCCGTCATTCAAGAAGTCGGAAGCAATGCGCCCGTTCATGCCAGAGAATCGGCACCAGAACCGGAAATCAACGGTCATTTTCCCGCACGGAATCTACTTGGACATTTGCGGACCGTCGATGTCCAACCTTCAGGAAAAGTCGATGCCGTGGGTGATTCTGGAAGAGGCATGGCGGATGGACGACAAGCCTGGTCGAATCAAGGAGGCCCAAGCCCGAACGCATGACAAATGGAACGCCAAGCTGTTCCTGATCGGACAGGCCGGCGAGACGCACCAGAACCCCGAGGACGATGATTCGATGTGCGAGCTTTACCGCAAATGGCTAGATTCCGACCAGCGCACGATGAATTTCGAGTGTCCCTGCTGCAAAACGGCGCAACCCTACATTTGGCAGCAACTCAAATTCGACAAGGTTGAGCATGAAACAGGAGGGGTGGATTGGCAGGCAACTGAGAAGACGATTCGTTACGAGTGCATCAACCCCGAGTGCGACCACGTCTTCCGCGATACCACCAAGGAACGCAGGGCAATGGCATCGAGCCTTCTCGGACGCCAGCAATATCGCCCGATGAATCCAACTCCGAAGCGAGGATGCGTCGGATTCCATTGCAACTGCTTGGCGATCTGGCGAATCCCGTGGCTAAAGTTCGTCATGGAATGGGACGAGGCAATGGATGCTCTCTCCCGTGGAGACCGATCGTTGCTCAAGGTATTCACCCAGAAACGTCTATGCGAGTTCTGGAAACCAGATGCCCACGAGGAAAAGCACGAATTAAACTCGGGTGGATACAAGATTGCCGATTACGAGAATGGCGAGCTTGTGGACGAAGAGGCTGGACGGTGCATCATCGCGGACGTTCAGCAAACATCGCTCTGGTTTGCCGCTACAGCATGGACATCCTCCGGTCGATGCTGCGTGTTGAATTGCGGGGAGATCATGTCATTTGATGATCTGGAAGCCTTGAGGGTAAAATACAAGGTCCGACAGGCTTGCGTTCTAGTAGACTCCCAATACCGGCGGGATTTCGTTTTCCAGCAATGCGCCAAATATGGATGGACGGCTTTCCGGGGAGTCGAGCGTGATGACTACTTTCCAATCCACCTTCCAAATGGAGTGATCGTCAAATCGCCATACTCAAAGGTGACATCAGCAGTCGCATCCGGCGGTAAAAAGGCCAACTTGATCAGCTTTATGGTCAATCCGCTGAAAGATACTCTGGCGGAATTGCGAGCTGGCCGAAATGGCGAGCTTATTGTTCCTGACGATATTGGCCCAGAGTTTGCCAAGCATCTCAATGCCGAGGTCCGTCGTCGAGTGCCGGTCGGCATCAAGAAAACGATCAAGGAAATCTGGATCAGAATCGCCAAACGCCCGAACCATTTGCTGGACTGCATGATGGGATCGGTCGGGTTTGCGATGGTCAAAGGCTGGATCAGCCTACCGGAAACGAAGCCCCAAATAGCGCCAGATCCTCAACCGGAAATACCTGAATAGGGGCAACATTGAAATTGCCTATTGCAACTTTTATGCAATAACGTTAATCAAACGGCATGGCAGACGTTCTCGGACTAGCAAAAGACCTGTGGGACATCGGGCAGGATGATCCGTCGTTGCTTTCCAAGCTGAAGGCTGAACGCGCATCGCTAGTTCTTGGAATCCGTAATGGATCAAGCGTTGGCGACATCATTTCAGGCTCCAAGAACGGTGCTTCCTACACGATTCGGGTTGGTTATTCTCTCGATGACCGCAGAGCCGCACTTTCCGCCGCAATTACCGGACTCCAAAGCGGAATCCGCCCCGGAAATGTCAGCTATACCCGAATCCTATGAGCGTAATCCTTGATCAATATGGCCAACCTGCAACATGGGGCGCACTAGCTGAAACAATTCGTGCCACTCCACGCTTTTCCGGCGCAAATAATGGCGATGGTGATCGCCCGGCGGTTCCGATTCAACTCAAGGACATCCAGAAGCTGATTCCTCCGGTTGACCGGAAGATGCTTGTCGCCGTCTCGCGCTACATGATTGAGAGGTGGGGGCCAATGAAGGCCATTGGGCGGCAAATTCCCATGTATTCGGTCGGGGCTGCATTCAAGCCGACCATGACGACGGATGATCCCGAGGTGAAAAAGACCGCTGAAAAGGTCATGCGCGAGCAATTCTGGCCAATTGGCGACCTTCGGGGAAGCAGCCAAGGCATGACCGCGCTAGCGTATGATTGCGTCCACTGCTTGATCCGAGATGGTGAGTTTTTCCTGCTATTGTCGGAATACTCGACCGGATTCCCAGCGATTCAGTTCATTCCATCGCATCGAATTGGATGCCCAGTCGATATGGGATCGACCCCCGTAAAGGTGGAATCTGGCCCATACAAGGGAGCGATGATTGAAGACGGCATCATCACTAACGCAGCAGGAACGACTATCGCCTATCGGTATCTCGACAATCCCGAGGTTCCGACATCCTATCAGGACATTTCGGCTCGATCAATGATCCACTATTTCGACTCGGATTACCCCGAGGCAAAGCGTGGATACCCGGCAATGGCCCACGGACTGAATGACGGTCGAGATTCTATGCAGTCCCACGACTGGGAGCGGATGAATATGCTGATTCGGTCGAGCATTTTCGCCATCGAGAACAACATGACCGGCATCGCGGATGGCGATCATCCGGGTGGTCATTTCGATGGACCTGCGGCTGTTGCTGAGACGGCAGGAGGACCGACAGTCAACTATCTCAAGGGACCGGCCAGAACGATCACCTACCAAGCCGGGACCGGCCAGAAACTTGAGCTTCTCAAGCATGAGAACCCTGGCGAAATCTACGAGAACTTCAACGATCGTTGCATCCGCAGCATTTGCGCCGGTGTTCCATGGCCATTCTCGTTCGTCTGGACATCAACCCGTCAAGGAACTGCCGAACGTCGAGAAATCGAGCAGGCACGCAGGACCGTCGTGGACATTCAGGCAACAATGGACATGGTTTTCCGAAGAATCACCGGCTACGCTTACAAGAAGTTCGTGAAGCTCGGCATGATTCCAGACTCACCCGATTGGTGGCGATGGTCATTCTCCAAGCCTCCAGTCCTTTCGATTGATCCGGGCCGCGATACCAAAGCGACATTAGATATGCACGCTCGGGGATTGCTTTCCGACGATGAGCTTCTTTCCAGTCTCGGCTGGGAAGGGAGCGCAGAAGAGTATTGGGTGGCAAAATTCAATGCCGCAGCAATCAAGGAAAAGGCATTTGAGCGTGCTCAGGCCGACTACGGTGTTACCCTAGATCCTCGAATCAAAGGAATGTGGACGCCAAACGATCAAGCACCGCAGCAAGCGGCTACTACTACAACAAAATGAATCTGACGACATCTCAAGCACTACAAGCATCAAGCGTTCGCCGCAAGCAATGGCTCTGCCGGTCGGAACAGGTGCGGGAATTTGCTTTGCGCGTTTGCTCGCTTGCCGACAAGCCGAAAGAGTATTTCGACATGACGGATTTCTTTTCCCCGCGCGAGGAAATGGAGATTGACGGCAATGGCATTGCTGAAATTCACATTACTGGAATGCTCATGGATGATTGTCCTCCAATTTACGAAAAGATTGGAGTCGCAACCTGTTACGACACTATTGAGGACGAAATCAAGGATGCTCTTGAGCAGGGATGCAAAGCTATTTTGTTCTGCATCAATTCGCCAGGCGGGACAGTTTCCGGAAATATGGAAATTGCACAAATGATTGCAGACCTGCCAATTCCAACAGCTTCGCACTGCAAAGGTTTAGCTTGTTCAGCCGCTTACAAGCTAGCGTCCGGGACCAATGCCATCGTTGCTTCTCCATCAGCCGAGGTCGGAAACATCGGAACAATTCTGACATGGGCCGATGACGACGAATTCTGGGCAATGATGGGAATTGAGTGGAAAGCGATTGTCAATCAAGGCGCTGATCTCAAATCGACATTCCACACGACGCCGACCGAGCCCCAGCTTGTCTTCCTTCAGGAATCAATCAATCGAGCAGGCGAGATCTTCCAGAACTTCGTTCGCGTCGGAAGAGAAAAGGCTGGCGCAACGCTCGATCCTGAAATCTGGCGTGCCGGTTGGTATTCTGGCGAAAAAGCCGGTTCGCTTGGTCTGATTGACGACATCGGAGACGAAGAAGAAGCCAAGCAACTACTGCTCTCAATGATCGGCTAAATGCAACAAAATTGCATTTGCCAAAATTTTGCATTTACAATCTGAAACGAAACCCGTAATTGAACGTCATGTTTGAATCCCGCAAGGAGTTGTTCTCCAAGATCGAAGGGCTGGAAGCTGTCAACAAGCAGCTTGAAGCCGACCTCGCTGCTGCTCAGGAGCAGGCTAAAGCTGGGACCGATTCCGAAGAAAAGGTTCTCGGCCTTAACGAAGACCTCAAGGCTGCGACCGAGGAAAATGCCGCTCTCACTGAAAAGCTGAAAGCTGTCGAAGCCAATCTGGCTACTGCTCAAGAAGCGATCTCGCCATCGGCTTTGGCTGAAACCGCCGTTGCCGCAATCGAAGGCAAGCTGGATATCCCGACCGAAGACAAGGCCAAGATCGAAGCCGCTCTTTCCGCCAAGGTCACCGCTGAACTCGCTTCTGCCGGTCATCCTCCGCTCAACACTCAGGAAGGGGAGCACAGCAAGACTGAAGACTTTTCTCATCTCACCGGCCTAGCAAAGGCCATCGCAATCCACAAATCTCAACAGAAGTAAACCATCATGGCACGTCTCACACTACTCGATGTCGCGAAAGCACAGGGAGCCGACAAGGAAGTCGGACTCATTGAAGAAGTCCTGACTTCCGCCCCGGAAGCAATGATCTTCCCGTTTCGCACGATCAAGGGAACCAGCTTCCCTACCGTAACCCGCACCGCTTTCCCGAACGTCGGATTCCGACTCGCTAACGCTGGCGTCACCGCTACCAAGAGTTCCTTTGTTCGCAAGATCGTCGAAGCCTACATCTTCGGTGGCCGCGTCGAAGCCGACAAGGCAGTCGCCATGGCTTGGGAAGATGGCGTCGATCAATACGAAATGATCGAAGCTCTTGGCGTTTTCCGCCAGTCCCTGATCAAGCTCGGCTCGCAGATCTGGTATGGAACCAGCACTGATGCCAGCGGATTCCCAGGAATCAAGGCTTCGCTTCCCTACACCGCTGGCATTGCCGATGGCTCGGTCATCAACGCTGCCGGAACCACTGCAACCACGGCATCCAGCGTCTACGCTGTCAAATTCGGCATTCAAGACGTTACGCTTGTCGGCGGCATGGGTGGCGTTCCTCGTCTCAGCGATTTCCGCGACGAAACCATCTACGACGCCAGCACCAACCCGCTTCCTGGCCGCGTTGCTGACCTGGTTGGATGGATCGGTCTTCAGATCGGCAACATTAACTGTGTTCGCCGTATTGCTAACCTTACTGCCGATTCCGGCAAGGGTCTGACCGGCTCGCTCCTCGCCCAGCTTGTCAACAGCTTCCCAATCGGCTATCGCCCAGATGCGATCTTCATGAGCCGTCGTTCGCGCCTTCAGTATCAGCAGTCCATGACTGTTGTTCTCAATGGCGGCGCTACTGGTAATCCGAACGGAGGACAGTCCACTGTCGCGCCGCTTCCGACCGCTTACGATGACATTCCAATCATCGCCACCGACTCGATCCTCAACACCGACGCAATCGAATCCTGATCCTGATATGAACAATCCAAATAAAAGTGTTTTCTACCACCCCGAAGAAGGTCGGGAACTTGAGTTCCTGATCCTTTCTGAGAATGCAGACAAGACCGTCAACATCGGACCCGATAAGGAAACCGTAGTTGTCACAAGCTGCAAGATCACGAGCGAGGTGGAAATCGGAAGCGCAACGCTCAAGTCCTTCAAGTAATTACCTAGCACCATTATGGCAAACGAACTTTCACGCAACATCCAGGACGTTCTCGTCAATCCGGTGGCCTTCGCGCTGCCATCCGCTGCGAGCACCTCCACCAACTCGACCTCGATTGATTTCGGGACCGACGTTCACAAGACGGAAACTCTTGAGCTTGAATTGAGCGTCCCCGCTCTTTCGACCACGATTGTTCCTGACACCCGCACTGTCACCTACCTCATTGAATCTTCGACCACGTCGAACTTTTCTGCGGTTGACCAGACGCTTTTCACTGAAACCAAAACCGGAGCCGGTGGAGCAGGAGTTGCCGCATTGCTTCGTCGCGTGCGCCTTCCCTCCGATTGCGCTCGCTATGTCCGGTTCAAGGTTACTTTCGGTGCATCCACCACGACCGGCGCGGCAGTCAATGCCACCGGAACGGTTCGTTTCTAATTTCTTGGTATCGGTTGCTCATTGATTACAGCCCGCCTGCAAAACGGGCGGGCTGTTTTCTTTTCAATCATCATGTCATCCGCTCTCGACAGCTTCATCCAATCTGGATTTGACGTTTCCGCTCCGGTCATCGGGACGGATTCAATCACGCTTGGATCGGTGACGCTGACAGGCGTATGGAGCGGTGTCAGCGGCAGCAACGAAGGCATGGAAGGCGGCATTCAGCTCGATACAAATGCGTCCGTTATTGTAAAGTCGGCCACCGGAGTTGATCTTACCCTGATTGGCAAGACCGGAACCATCAAAGGTGTCCGTGTTCGCTGCTCAAATGTGGACATCGGTGAAGCTCTCACCACGGTTTACTTCGCACACGCAACCGACCTATGATCACTCTCTACTGCGACTCCAAGCGGGCGATCAAGAAGGCCGAAAGAATGACCAAGAACATGAACCGTCTTCTTCCCGAGGTCGGCGCATTTGCTGGCAAGCGCATGGCGTTTCTTGCAATGCAATACACGCTCCCTATGGCGCAGGGCAAGCCTTGGCCCGTTGAGGCGCTTCAGGAACGGATCGGGGATGACATTCGGCACGCTTATCCATCTAGATCGTCTCCAACATGGTTCGTCCCGGCTTATTCCTTGATTGAAGATGCTTACGGGAAAAAGAAAGCTGATGCTTTTTGGAGAGCTCACATGAGCGCGGAATTTGGAACTGGAAAGATCGACAGCCAGGAATCGCTGAACATCAAACGCGAAGATGAAATCTTTGATAGCGCCCGCAAGGTTCCGCGTCGGACCAATGAATCCAAGCACGCCGAACTCAAAAAGAAATCGTTTGGTTTGTTTGGCAAAGCATGGCGCTTGAATCCAAAGACCCGCCCACAAGCAATGGTCAATGACGCCAATCAGCAGACGCTCATCAACAAAAAGCGGAGACTGGCTGGATTGGCAAAAGCAGCATGGAGACAGGCTTCTGAAACGCTTGGCGGCACTCAGAACTACTCTCAGGCCAAGAACGCCAACAATCGCTTTGTGTGGCCCAAGGAGGCATCCAAAGTCATTCGCGGGAAAAATGGAATTGGGTCAGCCGGAATCAGCAACGCTCCAGGTAAAACCACTGTATTCGTGGAAAATAAGCTCAGTTACGCCAACTACGCATTTCCCGATCATTTGAAGTCTCTGGCTGTTGATTACGCCAGAAAATCCATCAAAATTTACATGGATCTGCGATTCAAGAACTCAGCTCGATCAATCAATACCATGAAGGAGGCGGCATGAGCGAGATCGGAAAACAAGTCGTCGCTGCATTGCAGGTTATTCTGCAATCACAGACATTAAGCGGAAATCCAACGGTCGATGTTGAGTTGAATGCTGAAATCAACGCCGAGGAAACTTGCAGGATCATCATTTCCGCTGAAAACGCACAGCTTTACAAAGACTCACTCCCCGGCCTTTACACAGTCGCTGGAAATTTTACAGTCATTCAATCAATCGACTCTGAAGGAGTTGATTCCACTTTTGATGATCTATGCAAGGATGTCAGCAACATCATTGGAATGGTCTACCAAATGCCGGACATGATCCACGGAGCTGATCCAAAGCTCACTGTTTTCACCTACAATCTCACTCAGTCGGAAACCAGCATTGGGAAGCGGCATTTTATGGCCCGCTACTCCTTCACCTGCCTAGCCGCAAACAATCCAATCACCACCACCTAAACACATGGCTGCTACCACATTCGGATCAATTTCATTTGGCATGAGTGCCGAAACCGGCTTTTACATCGAGTCTATGTCGTTTGACTATTCGCTTGATGAGAAGACCATTCAGGACGAGCAGGGCGAGGCTGTTGCCGGTGCCTATTTCAAGTCCAAGGCCGACTGGTCGCTCGACGGCGCATACAAGACCACCGGAAGCCCATCTTGGGTCATGGGCGTCGTTCTGACTATCGCCAACATCCCGACCCACACCGCGTTCATCCCGAACTACTCCACCGGAGGAAAGGTCATCGTCAAAGGCGCTACCGTCACCAAGGGCAACGAAGCTGAACAGCGTCGTGCGCTTTCCGGCACGTTCTGGCCATTCATGGCGACCTGATCGTAACTCAACTCATAACTATAAAAGACAATCAATAAAATGGACCACTTCATTCACGGAACGAACACAAGCGACATTCGCCTTGTTTCGGCACTTACCGCAATGGGCATCCTTTGCGACGATAAGCTGCCGTCTGGCTCGCTTGTAAGTAATGGATCAAGCGTCAGAATTTGGAGAGTCTCGGATACTTCAAACTGCGGAAAATGGAAGACCGCCGACCTGATCCGTTGGTGGCGCGACAATACGTTTCATGTCACGAATCCGCAGCATCCGTTTGCCTACGTCAAATGCGCTTTGTGGAATCACAAACAGCTTGTGACGGCAGTAAAAGGCGACAAGCCACTGGTCCTTGTTGAAAAGGGCGACTCGTTTGCTTACATTCACCCAGATTGTTCCGCTGAAACCGAGCGGAAGATTCTCACTCAGTTCGACCAATAAAATGAACCGACACGACATCATCAGCGAAGCGATTCTCAAACCTCGTCATTCGCGCTATCTCCCGCTGACCTATTCCAGGTTCCTTTTGATCTCCAAGGTCAAGGAATTGATTACCCCCGATCACGGTGACATTGGAGCAATCGGGAATGCCTGTTCTTGGGTTCTCTGCACCCGTTCAACGCACGATCCAGAGGTTGTGGCAGCAATGGCTTCAGAAGACCCCGTGGCGGCGCTAGGCAAGCTCTGGGAGGACGCATTGCACGTCTCTGAGGTCATTGAGTTCAAGGAATGGTTCGATGGCGAGTTCCTGGCGACTGAAATGTCGGCGACAGTCGCTAAACCGGACTCAGCCGGAAAAAAGCCTATCGCCTCGGAGGCGCAGAACCCAACCACATAGCAACATGGTGCCAGTTACTCTACGAGGCGAACGGAATCAGAAAGGACGAAGCTCTTTTCGACCTTTCAATGGTAGAGGGATGGGCGCTTATTCACGCGCATCTTGCATCGAAGGGCATCGCTCGTCGATGGGCGGTCAAGCTGGACAACCCAGAACAGAATCTGAGCGGATGGCGGCAAGGTAACCCATTGCAAGAAGACGTTGAAGAAGGCGACGAATCACTAGAAATCTAAGATCATGTCAGACGTAAAACTTACCGGCGAATTCGATGCTAAAGGCATCGTGATGGGGGCCAATCGCACCAAGGCGGCAATGAATGATCTGAACAAGAGTTCAGGCAATCTTGGTCGCGGGATGCTGGCAGTATCGCAGGGATTTGAAGACTTCAGCATGGCTGGCATGAAGGGCGTCCTGAACAACATCCCACAGGCCATCGGTATGTTTGGTGGAAGCGCGGGACTAGCGGCGGGCGCATCTATTGCCGCTGTTTCGATCTACGTCTTGACTGACAAGATTTTCGGGCTGCTGGATGCCATGCAAGAGGCAAAGCTGGCGGAATTTGCTAAATCTGGATTTATTGACCTTACAGGTTTTGAGGCTAGAAAAAAAGCGATTGAAGAAACCACTAAAGCGATGTCAAATTACGTTTCGGTGGCGTCGTATGAAATGGCTAAGAAAACCGCAGAGACAAATTTGATTGCCGGAAACTTCGCTACATTGTCAGATTCATCGAGGGCGTTGGCGCTTGCAGAAAAAATGCTTTCGATAAGTAACAGCATGCTAAGTAACGAAGAGAAAACAGCACAGATCAAACAAGCATCGCTTGATTCTGAAATTGCGGCGATGGATGAAAAAGTCTCGCTTGCTGAATACGCAGCACGACAGGCCGGGATTGAAGCTAATGGTCGAAAAACTGCGGCAAATGCAGCGAGGGACCAACTCAGTTCTGACATGGCAAATCAAGATGCGCTAAAAGCCCAGATCAAAGATCAAGAAGCCAGCATTATTGAAGATTTCCAAAGACGCAGAAAATTGGTGATGGCTGATACCAGCCGCAAACTCGTTGGTGGCGGTTCTCCGGTTGGATCAAGCTCGCAAATGGCTAGAGAATCAGACGCCGAGTTTCAGGCAAGAAAACAGCGTGAAATTGAAGCAATCGGAAAACAGGAAGTTGCAGCGGTAAATGAACTTCAGTCCATGTATAAAAAAACAACCGATCAGCTTGCTGCTCAGATTGCGCTTGAGGAAGTTCAGCTCAAGAACTTGGATGAAATGGCAAAGAGATCGGAAGATGAGAGAGCGGCTAAAGAAGGCGAGCTTTCGATCCTGCGTTCCAAGATTGAGATGGACAAGCAGACCTTAAAGCTCAAGCAGGACCAAGCTGCGGCAGATGACCTCGCCAAACGCCAGCAAGAAGTCCGTAACGCCGCCAAGGCCATGATGAGCAACGACGCAATAAATTCCAGCGGATTGCTCTCCAGCCTCGGACGGGTCGGCGGATCAGCCCGAGAAGCTGTCTCAGCACTCGGAGCGATCAATATCCAGAAACAACAGCTTTCCACTCTCAAGATCATTGCCCGGAATACCGCCAAGCGGACCGTGGCAACAGCAGGCTAAACGATCATGGCTTACAAGAACTTTAATATCACCGCAACCGCAATCACTTGGGACGTTGAGGAAACGGAAATTACGCAGGATGAAATTGCGTTCGTCAATATCGCATGCGCTGGCGTCGTGGATTCCAATGGATGCACAATCGACCAAGCGATTGACCTTGTTCCGGGGATCATCCCGATCAGTTCAACCGGGCCGGTAAGGCTCGCCACTGGCTACACGGGAGCGCAACTTCAAAAGAAGTCGGCTCGATTCGGGGACGGGAATATCCACGTCACGGCGACCTACCGAAAGGCGGTTGGCGTCATGTTCAGCGGACCAGGTGGACCATCTGATACAGGAGATCAGCAATCGTCGTCAGACAAGAGGAGCCTGAGAGTAGCGTCCACTGATGACCCAATTCTCAGCAGCCCGGTCGCGCTTGCTTTCGATAAAAAAGAAAGGCGAGCCCTCAAGAATCTCATCGAAGGCGACATCAAGCCGAATGATGAAACAGACACCACAAAAAAATGGAAAGACTACGAGTTCGTTAAGCTAGATCCAGCTACAAACGAATGGTCGATTGAACACAAATTCAGTGAAGATCCAGTATCCGCTGGCGGCGTTACATGCTCGCCCTACGAAATGGCTCTTTGCATCACAGCTGGAATCGACACTTACAAAAACAAGACGGTTGTTTACCGATGGTCTTCAACTAGGGATACTCCAGCTTCTACATCGGAACTGAACAGTGTAAGCACCGTAGTAAAACCACCGGGAGCGCCCGCCGTTGCCGATAGGGAATGGCTTTACGAGGGCTTGAATCAAGAGCAATTTACGGACGACAATTTCACGATTGATCGTGAGTTCATTCTCTCTGGTCCGGGTGGGTGGCTGAAGCAAATCTATAAGAATGGAACCGGAGACATCAACGGAGCATGAGAAAGCCAGAACGATTCAAGCAGTATGCGGACATCACCGCTCGCGCCCTGAACTCTCATGCTCAGGCGATTGAGGAATTGCAGGCACTTTTGAATGTAACTCCGACTAAGCGGAGGGCTACTTCTCCGCTTCAGACAAAACCGAATCTCTGGGTTTCTGCTCCAACTCAAGGAGGAACTACTGAGGAGCCTACATGGGAAGTGACGGTGACACCTGGATACCTTGAATATATGCTCAAGATCAAGGACGGCGACACGGCAAATGGCCCACTGTATTACCAGACCCCCTTGATCGGAGGAGTTTCGATTGAGACCGTTCCGGCACCAAAGATCACCGTTGAAGCTGAAGGCTACATTTACATGTGCTTCACGACAAACGATCGAGGCGTTCCAAATAACGACGTAACGATTCAGTTCTTCGCAGAGAAGCAGATCAGCGTTCATTTCATTCCCGAATCGGTCGAAACCAATTCTCCCAAACGCGATGGTGATTTCTACTGGCTGATTGCTGAAATCGAAGCCGTTCCTGACAGCGATCCACAACGTCCACAAATCAAGCGCCGTCTGCCGGGCGACAAGTTCCTTCCGAACCAAATCACGCGTCTCAAGAACATCGGTGGCGAGCAGGAAACCTACAAGCAGTTCAAAGAGGACGAAAGCCTGCATGAGTTCCGCACACTCAAGACGGTCGGCAGCACCGGCATTGCAGTCATCGACCCTGACAGCGGAAGCGAAGGCGGAACCGATACAATCGACTTCCGAAAGATCGACGCGGCATCGGCATCACCGCTTACGGTAAGTCTTGAGGGTCAGGTGATCCAAATTGAGGGCAATGGCTATGCTGGACCAGCAACGGGACTGGTTAAGAACCTGACGACTCAGGATGGAATTGTGACGGTTTATGAGGTTGCGCCGGATGGATGGTGGGGCGTTATCACTTACATGGATGGAGGTGGAGATAGCCGACTTCGCGAGACTTTTGAGGACGGCAGGCTGACGCTTGTTGAAGTTCAAGGCAGCGGTGGTGGAGGAACATGGCAAACCCTTGCCGGAACTCAAGCCTCTCCTGGAGCAACTACCGTCATTGTCCTTTAACGCCCCCAATCTGCATTTACGCTTGAACAAAACCACAATTTCAACACACTACCCACATGGCCCTTTCGCTCGAAAACTCGAAATTAACCTATGGCCTTTCCGCATCGGCGGCAGCGACCTCGATCAATACGTCAGGCGACTTTACGCTTGGAATTGATCCGACTATCCAGCTTTTGACCAATGCCACCAACGGATTTTCGTTCGGGGGCTGTATCTACGGCAGCGGAAATAGCGTAACGCTTACGGTTTCAAGCGGTTCCGCGTCTGGGACTTCATTCGTAACCGGAGTCGCCCAAGTTGAAACGGCGACTGCTTCTGGGACTACGTCTCAAGCTGGAAATGTGAGTGTCACCTTCACGGCAGCAGCGGTCACCGGAAGCCCCGTCACGGTATCTGTAGCCGTCGCTAACGCCGATGACGCAGCGACATGGGCGGGCAAGGTCAGAACGGCTCTTGCGCTGAACACTGCGATTTCTTCGGCTTACACTATTTCAGGTAGCGGAACCTCAATTATCGCCACCAGAATTCCGCTTGTTGTTCGTTCCGACTGTCCATCGTCCAATTACGCCAACGATTCCACGCTCAACATCGCGCTTGCAAACGGTTCGCCATCGCCGGGAATCACGCCAGCCTCCACCAGCGCCAATACGACCGCAGGAGTGGCAACCTCGGGCGTATATTTGCTCAAGGGTGACGGCAAGGATATGGAAGGCAATACGCTCGCCACACTCACCGGAATCAAGGGATTTCTGATTTCCTGCGATAGCGGTGGACTTGTTGCTAGCACAACGGATTTCAAGACAACTCTCCCAAGCGGAGACGTTACTGTTGTTGGTGGATTAGCATCGGTGGCAGCATTGCTGGCGACAATGACGATTGCATCAAGTTCCGCAAATACCTCATTTAGCGCAACATTCCTCGGACAATGAGTCATCCTGCACAATTCCTTCTCGGCGTTTACACAATTGGAGCGACGTGGAAAGGCGTTTCAGAGCTATCGCTTTCGAGCAATGGGACGACATTTGATTCGTCACTCGCTCTTGTGCGGATGGTTTTCAAAGACGAATCCGGCAATACCTTGCTGACTCTTTCCAGCGCGGTTTCGGGCGAAATCACGATCACCGACGCAGCAGAATGGAAAGCCAGGATCGAGCCAATCGCGGCACCGCCATTCACCGTTGGATCGCTACGATGGTATATCGAAACCACCGACTCAGACGACATTGTGGACTACTATTTCAGCGGAACACTTCAGGTAAATAATCCATGAGCGACATCACCGCCAGCATGATTCAAAACGTGGAGGTCATCACGGCTTCCATGACGGTCAACGACGAGACCGTCGTTGCTACGATCAATACTGCGCCCAGAGGACCGGCAGGCAATCAAGGTCCCCAAGGCTCACCCGGTCCGAACACCGTCACCACGAATACGCAGACAGCGTTCAACGGCATCCTCAAAGGAAACGGATCAACCGTCGGCACGGCAACGGCAGGAACGGATTACCTCGCGCCATCCGGAAACGGTAGTGGTTTGACCGGGCTTGTTTCGTCTCAAATCACTGATGCAACTAGCACATCGATAGCCAGCACTCTCGTCCTACGCGGCTTCGACGGGGAGGCGTATTTCGGAAGCCAAACTGACACTTTTTTAGGGGACGGTGTTGCAAGTCAGGCTTATTCCGGGAACGCGATAAGTGGGCAATCCGTTTCAGGCAGTGGAGTTTATGCAGAGTCAAACAGCGGAGCGGCGTTTTATGGATATGGAGTATCAGGTGACTTAATGAAACTTGAAGGAGCATCCGGCGTGGTCCTTACGGTATCAAATTCTGGCAACATCACCGCCCCGTCAATCAGTGGAAACGCAGCAACAGCCACCAAGCTCGCGGCATCGAAGAACATCTTCGGAATTGCTTTTGACGGGTCTGGAAACGTCTCAGGCGATGCGACCAACGCGGGTCACTTCGCCAGCATCCCGACCGGAGGCAACGCAGGTCACTTCGTCACACTCAATGGCACCGCGCCATCCGTCATCGCTGGACGCTCCGCATGGTGGTCCGACTCAAGCGGAGTTCCATCGTTTCGCAATGGGACTGGCGCAGTTGGAACACTTCTCCTTAGCGGTGGAGCACTCGGAACTCCATCCAGCGGCACCCTGACAAACTGCACTATTCCAGCTTCGGCAATCACCGGAACCACATTGGCATCTAACGTCGTCACAAGCTCGCTGACAAGCGTAGGCACGCTTACAAGTCTTGGGGTCACTGGAACAATAATCGCGGGAGGCTCAATAAGCTCAACTGGTGGCAATTTTTACACACCAAACTCCGGAGCGATATTTTTTGGAGTTAATTCAAGAATTTCATCTTCATCGAATGGAACCGTCCAGTTCCGCAATAACGCGAACACCGCCGACGCTTCTCTAACTGCTGCGGGCCTCACTCTGACCGGAACCCCGCTCGCCGCTGGATCGGGCGGAACCGGACTAACATCGCTCGGAACTGGAGTTGCCACTTTCCTTCAGACCCCAACCAGCGCAAACCTAGCCGCTGCTGTCACGGGGGAGACCGGAACCGGGGCATTGGTATTCGCCACAAGCCCGACTCTTACAACTCCGGTTCTAGGCGATGCTACCGGAACAACTCTCTCCCTCGGAACAACGCTTCCCGCTGCGACAATCTGCAACGTCTACTCCGCAGGGTCGTCAGCAACGAACACATGGCGAGGCCGAATGACGGTCGGCGGCGATACTTGCCGATTCTTAATGGGTGAAATCAACGGACAAGCATGGCTTGGTGCTCACAACGCCGCGCTCAGTGCTTGGAATGATTTCTACATCAACCCGGACGGAACTGCAAAGGTTGGCATCGGAGACCTTGGCGGTGGATCAGGAAATGTCGCTGTTCCCATTCTCAGCATTGACAACGCGAACGGACTTTCAACGTTTGGTGGGCCGCTTGCGCTTACAAAAACCATTACCGCAGCAGGAACGACCGGAGCGCAAACAATCAATAAAACATCTGGTTCCGTCAATATGGCGGCTGGCGCTACCTCGCTGACCGTCACCAACTCGCTTTGCATGACATCTAGCGTGGTTGTTGGCATGCTTGGAACGAATGACGCGACCGCAAACGGACTACGTATCGTCGTCGGAACCGGTTCGTTCACGATTTATTTACTTGTCGCACCTACCGCCGAAACGCGGGTCAACTGGATACTTACAAACTAATGCCCCTCTTCACCGAACGCACCCAACTTGACAGCGACCTTGCGTTCAAGGATTCGCTCATCCTTAAAGCACTTGAAGCCGCGAACCACGCCGCCATCACGCTTCGGGAAGCATACAATCAATTCTATGCGCTTCCTGCTGATCGGCTTGAGGCAGTTCTGAATGCCGACCTTCAGCGCACGCTGGCAATGTTCGTAGGCAACACGGCACTCGGACAGGCGGTCAACGCTTCGCTTGACGCTGCCGAATTCGGATCGACCCGCGCTCCGGTCGAGCTTCCCGCGCATGTCAATTTCAACGGGACGGCTTTTGTCGTCGGAACTCCAAACACCTAAAACAATGTTCGACCCCGCAAAAGAATCCACCTGGCGCGGCTTGATTGCCGTCATTGCCTGCATCGGCATCATCGTCCGACCGGAATTGATGAAGGAAATCACCGCCACTGCTTTTGGCTTGATCGGGGCAATAAACATGGCAAAACCGAACTGATATGAAAACACTTGCCTACCTTATCGCCGCGTTCGCCATGACCTACGCCTTGACAGCATGCCAGCCCGGGACGCCGCTGACTGTCTCGGGATTCTACCGGACGACGGACGGCTCGAAAGCGGGCATCTCGACCACGTTTGTTCCGGTTGCCAAAGTTCTCTCCGATAAATGAGGGACTGGCTCTACATAATCGTTTACCTTGCATGGGACTTCCTGACGTTCCGTGAACCTGAAATCGACGAACATGAGTAAGCTAGCCGACAAGATCATTGCCATAGCCGAAAAGGAAATCGGCGTCCACGAAATCAACGGATCGAATTGCGGTCCGCGTGTGGACGAATACAAAGCCGCGACGAATTTGCCTCCGCATGAATCGTGGCCCTGGTGTGCCGCTTTCGTAGATTGGTGCGTCAAGCAGGCGATGGAAGGCGGAACCTACACGTTCAAGCGCCCGACCACTGCCGAAGCGTGGGACTTAGAGCGGTGGAGCAAAGAGCAGGACAACAGCACGCAAACCAAGCGCAATCCTGGCAGCGATATTCAGCCGGGGGACATCGTGATTTACAAGTTCTCTCACGTTGGAATCGCGCAATCTCACCCTGACCCAAGCGGAAACTTCCGTGCGGTCGAAGGGAATACCGACGGCGCAGGCGGACGTGAAGGCGGAACGGTTCTCCTCAAGACTCGCCACATTTCCAAAGTGAAAACCCGCATTCGCTTTACCGTATGACCCACGAAGAAAACCTCACGGCAATCAGTAAGCTCGTCATGGGCGTCTCGGGTATGACGCTCAATGCGCTGGCGGTCATAACCTCGATGCAGGAGCAGATTGAATGGGGTTTCCGAATCTTTTCGCTAGTTGTCGGCATTACCGTAGGACTGTTGACGATTTGGAGTCTGCTAAAGAAGAAGGCCCGCAAATGAAGGTCTACATGATTTCCCATGCCGAAATGGAAATGGTCCACGACCTCCGCAACTGGCTCAGTGAGATCATAAAAAACAAGAAGCTAGCCAAGTCACACCATCGAATCGCGGCTGACTTCGCCATCGACCTGAGCGAAATCCTCGAAAGCGCGATGTGCGCGGAACTACAAGCGAATGATACCTGACCATGTCACAGTCGGCGGCAGGCGCATCGAGGTCATTGAAGATCCCGATCTAGCTGAATACGGCACGTTTAGCCCTGACGAGTGGATCATTCGGTTGGGTCCATCCGCGAAGGTCAATCCGCTAGAAACGCTCCGGCATGAAATAATCCATGCTTGCTTTGCAGTCTCGGGTCTGTCACACCTCAGGCGATTTGAGGAGGAGGCTATTGTTCGATGCCTTGAAAACCTCTTGTTTCCAGCGTTGGAATTGTTAACACCACATGAAAACCAAGGCGAAGGCCATACTTCTGCTGAGTGACCTCCACATCGGCTCGACCGTTGGCCTCTGGCCTGACAAGTTCGTTGCCAACGAGGGATTTGAGATCGGCCAGAACAAGTTCCAGAAGTGGCTATGGGCCTGCTGGCAAGACATGCTAAAATGGGCGACCAAGGAACTGAACGGCTGTGATTACGAGATTGTCTTTAACGGTGACCTTGTGGAAGGCATCCACCACCGAACGCTTCAGGTCATGTCTGCCGACGTTGGCGACCAAACGACTGCGGTGATCGACGTTTTGGGTCAAATGACCTCGAAAGCCAGTCGGCTCCACGTCGTCAAAGGGACTGAATGTCACACCCGCAATGACGAGATACGGATAGGTCAGGCGCTCAACGCCTCCAAAGACCCATCGACCGGACAGCGGGCTTGGGACATGCTTGATCTGGAGGTCAATGGCACCTTGTGTAACTTCGCTCACCACATTTCCGCAACCATTCGCCCTTACCTTGAGGCGTCCGCGCACAGCATCGCTCTAGGCTCGCTGACGCATAGCAGGGCAAGGACTGGCAAGCCAATCCCGAAAGTCGTTTGCCGCGCTCACAGGCACCGGCATGGCATTTGGAGCGATGGCAACCAAATGAGCATCATCACCGGGGCGTGGCAGGGCTTAACGCGCCACGGTAACAAGGTCGTTCCTGATGCGGTTCCGCAGCCGTCTGCCGTCATTCTGGACTTTCGAGGGCTTGATGCCGGCGAGTTGCCAATCGTCAAGCCAAGGGTCTACACCGCTCAATAATATGGCTAAAGCAATCGGAAAAGCAGACATTCTAAAGCGAGTCCTTGCCGAGGTTCTCAGCGATACCGGAATCCGCGACGATGAGTTTACCGCGCAAGACCTAATGGACCAGCGACCAGGAGTCACGCGCGACTCGATCCGTTTCCAGCTTGATCGAAGCGTGGAAGCCGGGAAGCTCACCAAGCGGAAAGTTGTCGTGAACGGTAGCGTAGCTAATGTCTACAGGTTCGTTGATGGGCGACCGACGCATGGAAAATGAGGGGTTGACATAACCGCCCGCGTGTGGGATTGGTTTTCCGCTGTCCTGATTGGTTCAAATCCAATGCGGTCGTTATTCGGTCGATTCTTAGGGAAAAGGGCGGCACCACTTTCGCCACAGACCGGGAAGCCCCGGAACCATTCAATGCGCAGGATAGCCAATGAGCCAACGACGGACGAAGCGAAAGCGGGTGAAGGCAGGCGATGATCTGGTGATTCCTACGCTCCACTTTCACCAAGCGACCGGAACCAAATTTGATTGGCAAGCGACTGCAAGCGCGAACCGCACGAAGGCAGGTATTGCAGGCCATCTGCCGACGGTCAAAACTAAGCCCCGACACTCTCAAGGTGCCGGGGCTTTTGTTCGTGCGCAGAACGTCCGACGCAGCGGACCTAGTGGCCTCTGGTCGATGGGTTCTCCACAGGAAAATGGTCGCAGATGAAGGCGTAGAGCATTCCATTGCGCTCCATCCAGCGGTCTCGGGCATCGGGCTTTAGATCCTTAGGTCGGCCCCATGTCTCGATCATCCAGTCCTTCATTTTCTCCGCCAGTTCTTGCCGACTGTAGGAGACACGGAGCGGCTCGCGTGGAGAACCAGCGGTGGGATCGAAATCCGGGATAGCTGGCGGGGTTGAATTACTAATTTCGGACATCTTAGGAGCAAATTAGGAGTTGGGGGTTTTCGTGGGGCCGGATGGCTCCACTGTGGCGTTCTGTAGAGATTTTCTGACTGCCACCACGCAGTAATCTGTGCTTCCTCCTGCATTCTGAAGATCCAGATAGGCCAGTGCTTCGTGGACATCTTCGCGCCATGCAACGCCCGTTTTTCCTCCATCGTTGGAGACTGCAAAGATAACAGAACAAGGCGCTGCTGGAGCAACCGCGCCTGCGGTGCTGTCGGAGTTTTGATTTTGGTTCATAGATTTGTGAGTTGCGGCACGCGCTCTAGGCGCGGTGCCAGAGCTAGACGTTCGGAGGAGCTTCGCGGGTTCCCGCTTTCTCGCGTGATGCACCGCACTGGCATTTTTCCAGCCTCCATGTTTCGCCGCCCTTTACGACCCGGCAGGCGTCGGACCATTGGTGGTGATGAGCCTCCATTATGCGGAGATACCCGGAGGATGGAGACCAAACGATTCCACACTCCCAGCAACGATTCTGATGCTGAAACTCTGCGCCGGATCGCTCATGCCCGCGTTGAGAACACTGCGGACAGTTCTCGGATGGTGGCCACCAGTCGACGATCCAGCCAGCTTCAGTTACGATAGTTTCGTGCATTCCGGCCAGCCGAACCAGCTGCCGGACTGAATCGCCAGCGGCACGGGTTGATTTTTCGGGAGTAGTTTTCATGGCGATCAATCAGCAGATGCATTTTGCTCACTCATTACTAGATGGCTTGCTGTCCATGTAGTCGTCAATGAGTTTTCGGTCATACCCAAACGCGATCAGCGCGGGGATAATGAGGTATTCAAAGACCTGATCCATCAGCGCATCATCGTGCGGAATCTCGATTGATACGGATGGATACGGATGCCGCTCCTCGGATTGGTCGCTTGAGGGTGAAAGGGTGAGTTTCATGCTTCCTCCTTTCTCACAAGCTCGCCTACCAGGTCAAGGAATGACGGCGCGGGTTTGGCTTCGATCATCGACAGCGCAAGTTCGCGCACACGGGCGAAGACGTGCTGGCCGTCGGTGGCCTCGATGGTTGCGGTCAGGGCGATTAGCTGGCGTAGCTCGGATAGTTTGTGCGGTAGGTTCATGGTTCTTTCGTTTGTGTTCAGTCGGTCAAGAGTGGTTAATCAGTCATCCCTTGCGGAACACCGCCAAAGTTGACAAGTTCGAAAACCTCGCGCTCGGACTCAAGCGATTCAAGGCGACCTTCGCAAACCGGAATCGGGATGTTTTTAAATCCACGTTGACGGCGCAGTTCAAGCGCGGGAAATGTCGTCATGCCGCAATCAAGCCCAAACCATTCCGCAGGAACTTCAAGCTCGCCGTCCATAAATCGAAGGATTGCCGTGATCCGCTGTTTACCGTCTATCACTGCGATTTCATTCCCCCAATTCGCAGAGAACCTATCATTGATGATGATGGACGGGATCGGAATGCCAACCAGGATTGAGCGGATGAGATTGCGCTGGCGAATCTGGCCCCACACGTCGCCGCGCTGATATGGCGGATTAAGGTCCATGTATCCATTTTGACGCCAATCCGCGAACACGTCAACAGGGCGAGCGGTTTGGCTAAGTGAAAGCCTTGCTAGTTCTTGGTTCATGCGTTTCAAAGTAAAAGCCCTAGCCGGGACGTTGCATGACCGACTAGGGCTAGTGCGGACGAATCCGCGAAGGCTTGGCTTGATTGCAACGTCAAAGCTGGCGGACCAATACCCCCGCCGCTCCGGGTTGTCAAGGGGAAAGTTCACCGACCGCCAGCGCGGGCCGAATCGGGGGGCATTCGACCTCCGGGCATGGAGCCCGTTGACGCTGGCGACGGCGGGAAATAGGTAGCACGCGGGAGAATTTCAGGCAAGGGCGGAAAATTATTCCCCTACTCCCACAAGGCTTTCCCGTGATTCAGAAAAAATACTAAAGATTTATTTTGACTCCAGGCAACCTTTCGCTAAGGTGTCCTCAGTTGACCGACGAACGGCAACGCAACCGACCAAACCAAATGAACGCCATCACCGACACCGAAACCGTCCAAATTCAAATCGCTTCCGTCATGGATGACTGCGGAACTAACGAAATCCGCTCCATCGAAATGACCAAAGATGAGCAGCGCGAATACAACGAAGGGATGGCCAAGCTCGCAGAAATGTGGGGCTAAGATTTCCCAACCACTCCCTCGCCTTTCCTTGGTCGGTTTCAGACCGGGGGAGGGCGCGGGAATCCTGACCGCCATGCACATCACCGCACCACCCATTGTCACCCGCGCCCGCCAAGGGCTTCCCACCAGCCTCAACCGCCGTCGTCCGATCCGCCGCGCACCACGCGGCACCTGGGCCATTGCAGCCGCCGCAATGGGCATCGTGTCCGGGGCAATCATTGTAATCCTTGCCAGCCGATAACATGTCCGAACAAACCACCACCGTCAGCGTCAAGCTGCCAGCCGTCACAGTCAAAGCTATCGACCGCAAAGCCAAGGCAAACGACCGGAGCCGAGCCGCTGAAATCCGCCAAGCTATCAACGCTCACCTCGCCAAGCCATGACCATCATCGGAACAATCATGGCACTCTCAATCCCTCCCATGCCGGTGCCGGTCACGGTTTGCAAAGGCTGGAATTGCCTCATGCCGATGCCGACCGATTCCGAGGCAAACGGCTGGCAAGATGGGTATTGTCCGGAGTGCCTCGACGAGATTGCAAGGCAGGAACTACGCGACGAGCACAACGAAAGCCGATACGCATGATCCTGCTTTCGACCGTCGCACTAGGACTCGCGATGCTGTCAATCCAAATTGCGCACCGTGAGCTAAAGATATTTTCGGAAAAGTTTGACGGCTTGAACCATGCCGCGCAAATCTTTCCGCACCCGAATGAAACCAAGCGGACATTCCAGCGCCGCAAATGAGCAACAAACCGCCCAAATCGGGCAAGAAACCGACAAAATGAGCAACTATTGAACCTATGAAATCAGAACCATTTACCGGCACGGTGTCGGCTATGAAGACAAGCGTGTGGCTGGCCAGCGAGGACTTGCTCGGCCTGCCAGATGCGAAAGTCACCATCGCAGGCGTTCACAAGCACGAGGATGTCCCGATGGACGGCGGTCGAAAGGAGCCGAAACTGTTTGCCATCTCGTTTGAAGGACGTGAGAAACAGATGATCCTCAACGCCACCAACCGGAAAACGCTTTCGGGCGCATTCGGGGCGAGCACTAAGGCATGGATCGGAAAGAGCATCCTACTGTTCGCTCAGGACGGCATCAAAAAGCCAGGAGGAGGTCGCGGTGAAACCTGCACCGGACTGCGCATCCGAATACCTCAGGACGGCTCCAATCCGCTAGTGGGAGGTGACAAGTGAGCTGGCCATCTACAGGTATCTACGACGGCATCACACCCGAGCAGTATTTTGGCTTACATCAGATCAACGGCGTTCGCGTCCGGTCTAAGTCGATGCTGCGCGACTTCGACAAAAGCCCGAAAGCGTTCCTCGAAGGAGGGTCTACGATGCAGACCGACAACATGCGGCGCGGATCGCTTTTTGACTGCTTGCTGACAAGCCCGGACGACTTCCAACGTCTTTACATCATCTCGCCCTATGACGAGTTCCGAACAAACGAATCAAAGGCATGGAGGGCTGACCAGTTTGAACTTGGGTTGACCGTCGTGAAGCGGTCAGAGTTTGACGATGCCGTAGAGCTTGTCGGTCTGGTCAAATCCGATCCAAGGTTTATTGAGATGACCCTTGGCAATCCCCGCTGGCAAGTCGCGATGCGGGCTGACATTGAAGGCAAACCTTTCAAGGGGCTGGTAGACCTCGTTCCGGATGCAGAGGAATCTTCATACGGTGACGCGTTGGTTGATTTCAAGCGATGCGGCACGATGGAAGACCTCCGCGCCATCCTTAAGACCTGCCGCAAGTTTGCTTACGGCGTCCAGGGCGGTCTGTATCGCAGACTATGGAAACTGGCGGGCGGCGAGTATCGAAAGCGTTTTGTCCTGTTCATCGTGCCGATGGACCTAGACAAGCCCGACGCTGAAATTGCTGTGATCGAGCTTGGGCAGAATCTCCTCAACAACGGAGCGGAAGAAGCCATGCGGATCAATCGCCGCTTGATTGACTGCGAAACCACTGAAGTCTGGCCCGGAAAGTATGACGGCGTGATCGAGGTCGATCAGGCTGATGAGACCTTGGACTGGCAGAAAGTAGAAGACGAACTTGAAACAACCGACTAACATGACCATCACCGACCCACGCCAACCCGTTTACATCAAAAAGGGTAACCGCTACGTTGCAGTCGGAAGCCTCGACGATTTCAGCCGTTTCGACCTATGGCACAGCCCTGGCTTATGGCTTCACAAACGGTCCGAATACTCCCACGGGGCAACTAAGATTGCTGATTTGGAAGATCTTCCGTCCCCGGCCGTCCAATTTGCAGCGGTTATGAACAAAGCGGAAGAACTCATGAACCTTCTGAACGAACACCGCAACGAAAGCCGCTTCGATCTCGCCGCCGTAATCCTTGAATGGATTGCCGGCCAATCAACACCAACTAAAACCAACCAATGATATTTCCATTTCCAAGAATCGAGATCGACCCCGAGGTGATCATGCCGAATCCAAGCCGGTTTAATAACGAGCAGTCTTTCGAGCGGCACAAGCTCAAGGGCAAGTTCTTCAGAGTTTATCCAACCACGCCGCTTGAGGTCAAGATTCTAGCCGGTCTTGAACATCGCGTTCACAAGTTTGCGCCTTACACTGAGGGCGGCATTATTATCTCCGCAGAAGCCTATAAGAAGCATACTGGAAAGGGGGACAAGTGAGCGAGCGAGCTACACCGGAGACGTGCCAACTCTTGGATTGCGACCAATACAAGGTTGATGACGATTATGCTGAATACAATGCTTATCGCAGGATGGCAGACCACGCCAAGCAGATGGAACGCGAACGCGACGAGGCGAGGGAGCAATGGCGGCTCTCAAGCGTCTGCCGCGAGTTGACCGAGCAGCGCGACAGGCTGGCCGAGGCGCTAGAAGACTTGCTCAACGACGGATTCGATCACAAATTGGCAAAAATCAGAGCAGCTCAAGAGGCTCTCGCAACCCTAAAAGAACAATCCAATGACTGAACTCTTCAACATCCCAGAGAGCAAATCCCCACGCCTGCAATGGCAGGACAAGCGCGGTATTACCTGCATCGAAACCGACCTGGACCTGCCCGAGAACCGCTGGCAGGCGATGCACGATGACACCAAGACGATCGTGCGTGGACCGACTTGCGAGGATGCTTTGTTCTTGCTCGTTCAGGAACTCAAGAAGATCGGAGTGGAAATCAAACTCTGGAACGAATGCCAAAGCCCAAAGAACGAACCAAGCTAAGACGACCCCGCCAGCAACAAGCCGGGGTCAAATCAACCGACAACCTCTTCATGGACGGAACAAGCTGGGGCGAGTTCAAGCGCAAGTGCGACGAGTTCATGCAGTCCCGAGGAATCCCGAAGGAAGTCACACCGATATTTATCCAACAATGACACCGAAACAAATCATCGCCTCCGTGGCGAAAATCACCGGCATTCAATCCGAGCTGATCTGCTGCAACATGCGGATTGCTGGAAGTGGAGATGCTCGCGCCTTGGCTGTCTGGGGCATCCTCAAAACGTTCAAACAAGCCAAGCAGGCCGAGATTGCGAAAACAATGAACCTGTCTCAAGGCAGCGTCTCACGAACCGTTGACCGAGCGCAGGGATTGCTTGAGTCATGCCCGAAGTTCCGGCGCATGGCCGCGCAACTTGAAGCCTTGATGGCTAGCGAGGAGGTGGTAGCGTGAAGACTGTAATCGGGATTGACCCTGGCGCATCCGGCGGCGTTGCTTGGATTGATGAAACAGGAGATGCTTGCGTCAAAAAAATGCCGGATACCCTAGCCGATCTTTGGGATTTGATCCATTCGTTGAACTTCAATGTCGATTTCAGTTCGATTAATCAGCCTAAAGCTTACCTTGAACAAGTCCACTCTATGCCGGGTCAAGGCGTTGCCAGTTCGTTCAAATTTGGGCAGGGCTACGGGGCGCTTGAGATGGCGCTGACAGCAGCCGGAATCCCTTTCGAGCGAGTCTCGCCTCAGAAGTGGCAGAAGGCGCTTGGATGCCTCACGAAGGGCGAAAAGAACGTCAGCAAGCGGAAGGCTCAAGAGCTTTTCCCTCAACTGAAGATCACACACGCGACAGCGGATGCGCTTTTAATTGCCGAATATGGAAGACGAAACAACCTCTAAACCATGAGCACGAAACCGAAATACAAAGCGAAGCCCGAACTCATTTATGATGGTTACGACGTTGTAAATGAACGCGGACAAAGCATTTGCACCACCAGTTCGTTATCATCTGCCCGCAAGATCGCCCGCGCCCTGAGCGCGATGGAGGCGAACAAGAAGCCCAAGCCAAAGCCGTTCGCGTTTGATTGGAGCGGGATCGATCCGAAATACAAGTGGGCGGCGATGGATTCGGATGAAGATTGGCCGCTGTATGTCCGCAAACCTCGAAAGCCAGCAAAAGACTCACCAGTCTGGCCATATGGGGACGACAAATGGACATTTTGCAGACCTAGGCCAACCCCATACCCAGGCGATTGGCGCGACAGCTTGCAGAAACGACCCTAACTCTCACCACACAAAACCATGTCACAAAAATACGAGGCCACAGGCCAAATCAAGATCATCGAAGCCACTCAGTCATTCCCGAGCGGGTTCGCCAAGCGCGAGTTTGTAATCACTACCGACAACGAGAAGTATCCTCAATACCTCAAGTTCGAGGTAGTTAAGGCTAACTGCGAAAAGCTAGATCAGTTCGGCGTCGGGGATACCGTCACCGTCGCGTTCAACCTTCGCGGCAACGAATACAACGGCAAGTATTACGTCGGACTGACCGCATGGAAAGTCACAAACGCTGAACCCGGTCGCGAGCGCACGCCAGCGAGTGACGGTCGGGGGGGCGGGCAGAGGCCGGAATCAACCGATCAGGCTAACGATATTCCGTTCTGATTATTGCTTTCCCAGACCCCGGCGAGCGCAGTCAGGTCGCGCCATCCGCTGACCGTTCACCTTCTTCGAGATAGGCGGGGAGAACGGCGGCGGAGGCAGTGACAAATTGACTGTTGCGCTGATGCACTGACAAAGCCATTTTTGAGCCAGCAAGGAACGGAAGACACCCGATCCTTTCACAACCAGATTTCACTTTCCCCGTCCGGGGCGCAGTTCCTAGCTTGCTAGGGTGTCGGCTGCAATCCGGGCGGGTTTTTTTATGCAGCTACGCGATTACCAACAAGACCTCTTCGGACGTATCCACGATGCGATACGCCGGAAGGTTCGTAATCCGCTTGTGGTATCTCCGACCGGATCGGGAAAGACCGTTTTGTTCTGCTACATCGCCAATCGCACCGCAACGGCCAATCATCGCGCCGTCATCCTCGTCCACCGCAAGGAGCTTGTGACGCAGACAAGCCAGACGCTCGCATCGTTTAAGATTCCTCACGGCATTATTCAAGCTGGAGTTACTCCTGATCCGAGGCACATGATTCAAGTGGCGATGGTGCAGACGATTGCTCGCAGGCTCGACCGCATACCCGCACCTGATCTGATCATCTGTGACGAAGCACATCACATGGCTGCGGGTGCCTATAAAGCTGTAGTCAACGCTTTCCCAAATGCTCACTTGATCGGATTCACCGCAACACCACAAAGGCTCGACGGCAAGGGGCTATCGGACTGCTTTGGTGAGATCGTGCCGGGTCCGTCCGTCGAATGGCTGATGAGTCAGGGCTTTCTATCGCGCCCGAAATACTACGCACCGCCGATTGTGGCCGATATGCGCGGAGTCAAGAAACGCATGGGCGACTACGCACAAGCCGAATCTGCTCTTGCGATGGACAAGCCGACGATTACGGGCGATGCAGTCAAGCATTACCGGAAACTTTGCGATGGCGTTCCAGCGGTCGCGTTCTGCGTCACGGTTGATCACGCCAAGCACGTTGCGGAGTATTTCCGAAGCAGTGGAATCCCGTCCGATACGATCCACGCCAGCATGACCGGCGACGAGCGCAAGAAGATCGTGGCCGACCTTGGGAATGGGACAATCAAGGTCATGACATCATGCGACATCGTCTCTGAGGGTTTCGACCTGCCGATTGTAGGCGCTGCGATCTTATTGCGCCCGACGACGAGCCTAGGTTTGCACCTCCAGCAGATTGGACGCGTGCTCAGGCCATCGCCAGGCAAGACCCACAGCACGATCCTCGATCACGTTGGCAATCTGATCCGGCATGGATTGGCCGAGGATGAGCGCGAGTGGAGTCTTGATGGCGATGCGAAGCGAGCGAAGGCAAGTGAGTCGCTGGGATTGAAGCAGTGTCCCGAGTGTTTCGCCTTGCACAAGCCCGGTCCTGAGTGCTCTGAATGCGGGTTCGTTTACCCGCCACCGAAGGCACCAAAGCAAATCGAAGAAGTCCCCGGAGAATTGCTGGAATTTACGCGCGAGAAAATCTCACTCAACGAAGCACTGAAACTATGCAAGACAAGAAACGATCTGAAGAAAATTGCCAAGGCGAGGGGTTACAAGCCGGGATGGGTCTACTACATGGCAAAAGAACTGAAGCTGCATTGACAAAAAGTGATTTTTAGGCAATTTTTTCCGCGCACCAAACGTGCCGTCGATTCAGCCCGATGAAAACAAACTTCATACCCTTCCCCGACGCGTGCCTCGAAAATTTCGAGGGGCTGACACGCGTCGGGATTTTTATTGTTATGGAAACAAAGTTGAAATTTGGACAAGAGCGCAATGGGATGAAGTTTTGGGGATATTCCCATGGTAGAGAATATTGGGTTACTTTTGATCAATTTAAATCTAAGCGTCAAAAAATAAAAGATCGTTACAATAAACTGAAAAAAAAGCCTTTGAACGAGCGTGTTTTAAAGCAGGGCGACAGAAGAGATTCTGATGGAAAAATATTTTTTCAATATTTGATTGGATGTAAGAATGGAGAGCTATGGGTTGATCCATCTGATTTTGAAAGAAGAAAGGCATTAGCGAGAGCATATTCATCATCTTGGAATGCTCGAAACAAGGATCTTAGATCTGCAAGAAGCAAGGATCGGTTTAAGAAAAAAATGGACTCGCTCATAGCTTCTGGAGAGAAGAAGCCAAAACAAATAGGCAGATGCCAAGAAAAGTCCAATAAATGGAAATTGGAAAATAAAGAAAGATTGAAAGTTTTGGCATCCCAATGGCGAAAAAATAATATGGATAGAATAGCAAAAAGAAAGAGGGAGGCAATTCGGAACAGTCCGACCCTATTGTTAAAAAGTCGAATTAGATGCAGGACCAGCGAGGCATTTCGTGTCAATGGCTATAAGAAAAACACAAAAACAGCAGCAATGATCGGATGCACATGGGATCATCTGAAATTATATATCGAACGAAAATTTGTTAAGGGGATGACATGGGAAAATCGCCACATGTGGCACATTGACCACATTGTGCCTCTGGCTTCTGCCCGTAATGCTGATAAGTTGGTTCGCCTTGCTCACTTTTCAAATCTTCAGCCGCTTTGGAAGGATCATAATTTATCTAAAGGCGACAAAATCACAACGTGTCAACCAGAACTCGCAATTCAATTAATATGAAATCGGAAGCAGAAATACTCCAATCAATTAGAAAAGTTACAAATTCAGGTGACACAAGACTATGGCGCAATAATTGCGGGATGGTATCTATCCGGGGTCGCTGGATTAACTACGGCATACCTGGGCCGGGCGGGTCTGACCTGATCGGACTCCACTCAATGACGATCGAACCGCATCACGTCGGCAAGCGAGTCGCAGTCTTCATGGCCATCGAGGTCAAGACCGCGACCGGAAGACCATCCCTCGATCAGGTGGCATTTATCAAGTTCATCAACGAGGCAGGCGGCATCGCAGGCATTGCCCGATCAGCAGACGAAGCACTTTCAATTATATCAAATTACCCATGAACCACGGAGCACACGCGCCACACGAAGACAAGGCGATTTTCCACGCAAACAGGATCATCCGAAGCGCGATGGATTACGGCTGGGTCGGACCGATCGACATCGCGCCCGAGCTAATGCCGACGCCTGAGCTTGTCCGCATCGCGTCGCTTTCCCGAGACGCTTGCGAGCAGGGTCGCGAAGGGTTTTCGGAATTCATCGGCTACATTTACGACCGAGATTTCGAGGACAAGCACGGTCTTCGCGAGACAATCGCCCGCATTGCCGAGCCGCCGATTGCAGAGCGACCACAGGCACTTGAATCGGCTGTGCAGGCGGTGACCGAATACGCGAACAAGAAGCAGACTCAAATCCTGACATGGAAGCTCAATGATGCGATGCAATCCGGCGAAGACCCATCCGGGATCATTCAAGCTCTCGCTGACGTGGATTATGTTCCTGACAGCATTGAGCACGCCGAGGCGATCGAGTCGATTTCCGACCGCATTTTAAACCTGCCATTCCGCCTTCTTGGTCACGCGGATGGGCTGCACCGCTATCTCCCTGACAATGGCATGACCGTCGTTGCGCTGTCGGCGTCGGCGCACACTGGTCTAAACCTCATGCAGATCGCCCCGCTCCAAGCGTGGGAAATGACATTTCCAGCCAAGGAGGGATGCAAGTGGACTGCCGCCGCCAATGCGCTGATTCAGTCGAGCCTGGCGATGCCTCAATACGACCCAAGAGCGATCAGGGGCCGGGGCTGCTGGATTGATGGCAACTCAGTTGTGTTCCACGCCGGTAACAAGCTGGCGGTCGATGGGAAGATCACGCCGCTTTCGGGATATCGCTCGCCCAACCGGTCAATTTACGAGGCCGGAATCCCAATCGCAGTCGATACTTCGGACGCTTTGAGCAATGCGCAGGCATCGAGGATCATCGAGCTTTGTGAGTCGCTCTCTTGGGACCAGCCTCTTTTCGGAAAGCTTCTCGCTGGCTGGATGGCACTGGCTCCGATCTCGGGTGCCTTGAACTGGCGACCGCACATCTGGGTTACGGGCGCGAGCGGGTCAGGGAAATCATGGATCATGGCGAATATCATTCACCAGCTCGCCGGGGTCACCGCTGTTTACGTCAAAGGCAATACCTCCGAGGCCGGAATCCGAGGGAGGCTGAAATCCGACAGCCTGCCGGTCCTGTTCGACGAGGCCGAGTCCGAGAACCAGCGAGCAGGAAACCGCATGGAGAGCGTCATCGAGCTTGCCCGCCAGGCGTCGAGCGAGGACGGCGGAGGAATCATCAAAGGCACCCAGACCGGTGGGTCGATCACCTACATGGTGCGCTCGATGTTTTGCTTCGCCTCAATCGGGGTCGCGGCGGTCAAAAAGGCCGACACCTCGCGCATTGCAGTCCTCAATCTGGTCAAGACCAACGACACCGAGCAATTTGAGCGCGTGAAGGCCATCTGGCGCGACACGGTGGCGAAGCCGCGATACTGCGCCCAGTTTCGCGCCCGCTCGATCAGGAATGCCATCACGACGCGTCACAATGCCGAGGTGTTTAGCACCTGCGCGGTGGCCTACACGGGCGACAAGCGGTCTGCCGACCAGATCGGCACCCTGCTGGCCGGCGCCTACTCGCTGACCAGCACGAAGCCGATCGAGCCAGAACACGCCGAGGAGTGGCTGGCGCGCCAGAACTGGCAACCCTACAAGGTCGAGGCGGTCGATTCGGACGAGAACCAGTGTCTATCGCATTTGATGGCGGGACCGCTCAGGGTGGAGACAACCCGAGGACCGGAGACGATCACGGTTTCCGAGGCCATCCAGAGGGCAGCAAACGACATCTCACCGAGTCCCGAGGCATTTGCTTTGAACCGGATGGGCATCAAACTCGTCCACGATGGTCAGGCGGTCCAGGTGGCGAACCAGCATCAGGGACTAGAAAGAATCTTCCGGGACACGCCTTGGGCTGGGTCGAAGTGGAAGGGCCAGCTTTTGCGGGTCGAGGGGGCGATTTGCCCGAAAACGCCAGTCCGGTTCTCTCCGATGGTGATCCAGCGCGCGGTGGAAATCCCGATTCTGTTTTCGGATTTAGACTGATTATCAACGGGTTAACTGTTACAAAACCCGTAACAAAAAGGAAACACACACCCCCCTATATACATACCCACCCTTATATATATATAAATATTTTGTTACAGGTATATATATAGAAAGAAGGCCAGCAATCCCTAGAGCCGTAAGGGATTCCGGCTGTAACAGGCCTGTAACAAAATCGGGGTTTTCTATACGGCTCTAGGGACGAATTCTGTTACATCGCGTTACATCGCGTTACAGCGCTGGAAGCCTTGAAAAATAAGGGATTTGCCATTTTTCCGAAAATAATTCTTGCCGCCGGGAATAAACCTGCCAGAGTGCCGACATGCCCGACCCAATCGACAACCGCCCAGAAGACGGTCGCATTTGCGACTGTGAAGACGCACCGTGCTGCGGCCATTACGAGCTATGAGCAACCTCACCAAATCTGGCCACCCCCGCAAGCGAGCCGTCGGAGCGGGACGCAAGCCCGCGCTGATCCGCAAGGTTAGGCTGACCGTCAACATCCTGCCGACCACCCGGAAATGGCTTGGGAGCAAGCCGGCGGCGATGCTGGATGGGTTGGCGAACCTCCAGACCAGCGGCGTCCAGTCCGCTGCGTCGTCTAGTTCGCCATTGCGGGCAAATTGAACAGTTCAAAACCGATTAAAACTAAACCCATGAACCAAAGTGCCAGAATGAACCTCAACGACTACCCGACACCGAGGACGGACCAGTTTAGGACCGAAGACAACGGCGACACATCTTGGCTGCTAGACGAATGCAGCCACCTCGAACGCGAGGCCGCAGCTTGGAGGGCGGTTGCTGAATGTCTGGCCAAAGAGTTCAGGGAAACCGCGTGGCTTTGCGGATTCAACAAGCCAAATACAGCGGAGCAAGCTATTGCCGACTTCGACGCACTCAAAGCCGAACTGGAGAAACCATGAACACCACCAAAGCAATTGACCTATTGATCCACCACAACCGCTGGAGACGCGGCGAAGACGCAATGCTCAAGCAGACCGACCCGAAACAGTTTGGAATCGCCATCGAGCACGCTGTGGCGGTCATGGAAGCGGCGCAGAAGCTGCTGGGCGTAAGTGGCCACCACGAGAAGGTGATGGCCTACAAGGGGCTGGAAGCGGCAATGGAGGGAGAGCCATGAGCATCTTCGACGACATTCCGCTGCCGGTCGGCACGATCTGGAGCACCTACGAGGTGACCGGCTGGGACGAAGACGCCCAGAAGTATGAGATCCAAGAAACCCGCTTCAAGGGCGAGACGATCACCTACTGGCGGTCGCGAGCCAGCATCGAGGCCCGGCACGCCGAGTCGCTTTTGATCGGGGTGGAGGTCCGCGAGGCCAAGCCTGGGAACAGCTACAACACACGGTATTTCCGCAGTAAGACATGAACACGCACAAAGGAAGCAGGTCCAGAATCGCCGACCACGAAGCCGCGCGGCTGGCTTGGGAGCGGATTTGGGGAAAGAGGCACCCCGCCGAAAACAAACAATTTCTGACAACCAATAATATGACAACTAACGAAATCAACATTGCCCAGTCCATCGAGAATCCGCACGACCAGAATCCGGCAGAACAATGCTGCGATGCCTCGGTCAATCCAGACCACTCTGAATGCGCTCACGCCGCTTGGATGGGGATCGCGGAAATGTTTGCAGAACCGATCGGCGACGAGGAGCAGCACGAGAATGCTGAAGATATCGGCTGAGAGTCCGATGCGATTCGCTGATCATCAGCAAAATTCAGGGCAATTTCGAGATCGGCTGAAAATAGTCGATTTCTGAAATTGCCCATTTTTTTTTCAAAAAAGCCGGGGAGGGTCGGAAATAGGGGGGAGTCCCTGCCTCGCAGGGTTTTCAGCAGCGACCCGACCGGATAGCGTTATGGGACATGGTAAACGAACGTTTGAATGCCGATCGAGACATGGCCGCCAGGAGTCCCCGAATCATGGCCGGAACTTGGCCGGGATAGTCTCGAAACATCGCAGGCAATCCGCGCCGGATCGTGGCGAGACATGACGGGCCGGAACTATCCCGGACGCTATCCGAGAAAACGCAACTCTTTTGCATTTGCGACTTTCCTGCATTTACGCGGGACCGTTTCGAGCCTTCGCAATCCAGGCCGGGAATGATCCGGCTGGAACGGCTGGCAATCGGCGCGACGTGCATCCCTCGCGTTTAGAGTTGGGAACGGATGGCAGCAATTTGAGGGATGAGCGAAACCGTCGCAAACCCCGGCTTAGTGTCGCTTTGTGAAATAAAGTAATGAAAAAGGCTGAAAAAGATTGATCCGGGATTGTTTGCTGCTTTTGTTGATCCGTCGCCAGCAACCGGGCGCCGCTGAAAAAAATGAACGATCCGAAAAAAATCATCGCCTTCGCCATCCTGGCCGCCCTTACGGGCGCTTACGTAATCCTTATGGCTGCAGCCCTTTCCAACTAATAACATGACAACCGTTACCATTACCGCGGGACCGTTTACGGCCCCCCTCAGATCCGCAAACAATCGCCGCCGAAACTCTTTGGGTGAGGTGCCGTTGCTTAAGACCGCCCTCCGCCTGGATCCGCCCGCCCGCCCTTGGTTTTCCAGCCGTAAGGCCGGAGGCCTGCGATTCGTCCGAATTGGTCGCTTGTCGCTGTCCTATTGCGTAACCCGTAAGTAATCCGAACCAAACCGAACCAATGAATTACCACCTAACCCCGAAGTCGAGCAACGCTAAAACCGGTCCTATTCCGGTTTCTACGTCTTCCGCTCGCACTTGTCCCGCCGCTTGTCCATTTAACAGGCCAGGCGGGGGGTGCTATGCGGCGAGCGGTCCGCTTGCCTTACATTGGTTCAAAGTCAGCGGGGGGGACCGAGGAGAGGACTTCGACAGCTTCCTCGGGACTCTTAACAAGACGCTTGCCAAGTTTCCAGCCCGCCAATTGTGGCGACACAACCAAGCCGGAGATCTGCCGGGCGATGGAAACAAGATCGATGGCCGAGCCCTTGCCAAGCTCGCCAAGGTTAACGCCCGCAACAATTCCAGGGGATGGACCTATACCCACAAACCAATGGCAACCGCGGCCAATCGCAAAGCGGTCCAAAAAGCCAACGCGGCCGGGTTTACCATTAACCTGTCAGCAAATAACCTCGCGCACGCCGACACCCTGGCCGAACTTAACATCGCACCGGTCGTCACTGTCCTCCCTCGAGACTTTGCAGGCAAACGGGGGATGACTCCTGCTGGCCGGCCGATCCTCGTTTGCCCTGCTCAAACTGGCGATAAAACCTGCGCGACTTGTGGACTCTGCGCGAGCCGAGATACTAAGCGCCCGATCATCGGATTTTTAGCGCATGGCACCGGCTCCAAAGCCGTTTCCGAAATCGCTTCCAATTCCAACTAATGAAACCACTGAAACTATGAAACGCACCACCCACACGCCCTCCCTCGCGTACTACCGCGCCCTCGTCCAACAGACCCGCCGCTACGGGTCATGTTACCTGCATGCCGGGCTCCCGGCCACGTACAGCTTCGGCACCATCACCTTCCGGGTGACCGCATACGGTCGCAGCCTCCAGTCCGGCGGCCATAAGTACAAGGCATATGCTCTCCGCGACGGGCGGCCCGTCCTCTCCACTGAACTCCTCAAGCTCAACTCATGAAAATAACCTTTAAGCTCCGCCCGCGTAACACGCGCTGGCAAATTGATGACCAGGAGCACCAGCGCGCGCTTCAGACCCTGTCAGGCACCACAAGCGCAACAGCTGACCAAGTCAAGGCCCTCAAGAACCTAGGCTGTCCGATCGAAACCGTGTTGGACCATGGGCAAACCCAAACCAAGGTAGAATTATGAATTACGAGATCCTGCACGCAATGGCCCGCTTATTGGATGCAATGGGAGAGCCTTATCCAGACGTTGATGCCTGCATTGCCGACGGTCAGTATCCAGACGAGCTATACCGCTCCATGGCGGCAGCGCTTGTGTATTGCCTGGATGTAATTTAGGCCCCCCCGCTCCACCCCTCCCCTTCAAACCCGGCCCGTGTCATGCGGTCCGGGTTTTTTTGTGCCTAGGACACGCCACGAGCTAGGGGCGCGATGAAATGGCACCTAGTGCCAGCGATCACCGGCAAGCAACCTGCAGACCCATCCACGCGCCCGCAATCGCATGGCGTTCTGATCGGTTCTTTCCAGTCTCATGAATTTCCAGTGGATAACGCTATTGGATAGCGCGAAAAACCATATCCCAAAAAGCCGGGATATCAATATGTATATGACATTGGCCGAGGCCGACGTTATCGCCTTGACGCTATCCGATGGCGATATGACCTGCCCCCATAAGGAATCTCTTGGGGTGCCGAAACTATCGGGGGGTTTTGCGCCT
>Ga0114974_10000381_pt1 | contig 38061 bp, 45 predicted proteins | sample S_130206_EF_Meta_FD_87318 | JGI IMG/M metagenome (GOLD analysis project Ga0114974, IMG submission 87318) | Freshwater microbial communities from Lake Simoncouche, Canada to study carbon cycling - S_130206_EF_MetaG | ecosystem: Environmental > Aquatic > Freshwater > Lake | place: Lake... | reverse complement strand
TATCATGTCAGGCCCTGCTTCAGGTGCTGCTTCAGGTGCTGCCTATCCAATGTGGTCAAAGAGCAAGGGGTATCTGACAGGTGAAGTTGTAAAAATATCATCGGGTACAAGTACTTCAGGCGCACAAATAATGAGATTATATAAAAAGAAGTCTAATAATAGTCCTCCGGTTGCAGGGCCTTTATGGAAGTTACTCACATCCGCCTCAGGCCCGAGTGGATCAGCCTCAGGCCCGGCAGCTCCTCTATGGTCACCTTCAATAGGATATCTTAGAAATGACATAGTAACATATAATAACCAGAGATGGCAAAAGTTATCTGATCCTCCGCCACCAAATCTAAATATTGATAATAAGTTCTGGGACAACTTCGCGGGCGGTGGTCGCACAAAGAGAAGTAAGAAGAGCCGCAAGGGAAAGAAGGCCTCGCGTCGCCGTTAGAACTTCCACAACTCTTCCAAGATACTGTCCGTGCGTTTATTCATCTCCGTCGGCCGCTGCAGATTTTGAACAAAGGAGTCCGGTGGCTTGTATTCACCGGCCGCTTTTGCTGGCGCCGCCTGCCCGCCAATCCGGGACAAATCGGGAGCAAACGTTACCTGGGCCGTCGATTCCGTGCCGCGCTTTCCTCCGGCGCCCTTTTTCGTAGTGGCCTCCGGCTTCATGGCCACTGCAATAGGATTCCGCTCCCGCATATACTCCTGCTCGTACTGCTTCCACGAGATATACAGCAGATTCGGATACGTGAATCGGACCTCGAAACCGCTTGTCCTCAGCTGATAGACAATGTAGACGACGCAATCCTGTAGGTCGAGTGGCGGAAGCCCGATAATAAAGGGTGGAATCGTGTAGATCAAGTAGTTTGGATTTCCAGGCAGCAGTGCTGTTCCGGAAATGCGAATATGAATCTGCTTTAGGAGCTGATTGTAGGCCCGGAGACGCGCCGTGTCTCTGGCCACCCGCTTTTCAAAAAGATTGCGCGGCTCTAACTTCGGGACTTCGACCTTACTGGGTGCGCCCCACGACATGCTTGATTGCTCCAGAGATATTCTGGGACTTGACTGTAACGCCTTCGGCTTATAAGTCGGCAAAGCCTTCGCGGAATCCCTTTACCCTTCTAACACAAGTATAAGGCAGGGAATGTTCATTCCGCCCTTGCGAATATCATTAAGTGGCGGAGGCATGCGCGGCCTAGCCCATATCGGAGCCCTCGAGATCCTCCAAGAACGGGGACTCCTGAAAGCGGTAAAGGAGTATATCGGAATCAGTGCCGGGTCGTTCTGCGCCTTCGCAGTCTGTATTGGCTGTACCCTATCGGAGTTGCGTACGGTCTCGGCCCTTCTGGACTTCAGCCTCATGCAGAGCCTCACTCCGGAAACGGCCTTCAAGTTCCTTGACACCTTCGGGTTCGATTCGGGAGAGAATCTCGAACGGCTGTTGACCGTTCTTATGAAGTCGAAGGGCTTCAGCCCGGGCCTCACCTTCGGAGAGCTTGCGGCTATAAAGGCGCCGCGCCTACGGGTATTTGCCACCGACCTGAACACTTGCATGCCAGTCGAATTCAGCGCCGTAAAGAGTCCGGACGTCCGGATTATACAAGCCCTCCGGGCGTCCATGTCGATCCCAATATACTTTACTCCGGTCACGGGCTCCAATGGACATCTTCTCGTCGACGGCGGCGTGATCACACATGTCCCCTTTTCACTTCTGCCGAGAGAAGAGCGCGAGACGACGCTGAACATAACATTTCGCCACGATCACATGATGAAAAAGGAGGTCGCGACCTTACCCGATTATTTAGAACAGATATATGGCTCTCTGCATAGATATCACTATACGGAACTTGAGCGAGCCTGGCATCACAGAACTGTATTCATCCCGTGCGGAGAATTCCCGTCCACCTATTTTCAGGCCAGCACGGATGAGAAAATAGCCCTGATGGATTCTGGTCGCGCGGGAATGGAGGAGTTTCTGGACAAGAGCACGGGGCGCCCGACGCCCAGGCGATTTTCTGTAGCATAAGTATAACAATGGCTAGAACTCGTAAGGTCGGTCGCAAGGCGAGCTCGTGGGCTATGGAGGTTAAGAAGGTCTACGGCGAGATGAAGAAGAAGATGGGCAAGCGCGCCACGCTCTCGATGGCGATGAAGGAGTGCTCTAGACGCCGCAAGTCGCGCAAGTAATGGGTTTGCTGTTTAAATCAAAATTAAGTTGTAGGCCATGTTAAATGCCTCTTTAAGAGAGGCATTTAACTCGGCATAACACAATAAATTCATGTTTATCCAATAGATGAGTGGTCGCTCAAGATCCGTTAAATCGGCAAGGCAAAAGGATTTGAGTCTAGCTCAGAAGGCTGCTCTACGATCGAAGGCTGCGCGCAATACGAGAGTCGCGACCCATAGAACTGGCACCGCCGCCGGAGTGAAGCCCGCCTTGCATCGGATTGACGAGGGTCGCATCACACTCCGTATGAAGGATCGAGTGAAAATGGACGTGATCGTGCGAAAGCTCCGTGACATCAATAATGACTTAGAGGAGGCGATCGAGGCCTATGATGAAAAGGTGGATGCGGAAAACTCGGATTCGGATCTCATGACCGCGGTGTCCATGCTATTCGCCGATATTGCCGATGCAGTTCTTAAAAAGAGTGCCGCACTTCCGGGCTTCGATGCCAGCTTGGAAAGCCCTGCCGATTTTGTTGAGGCGCTGGTCGAGTATATTAATGAGAAGATCGTGGTCGGATACAAGAAGGCCGGAAATCTGGCTGCGAGAATCCGTATGGCGAAGATTATCATGCCCTTGTTGCGCAGCTCGATTGCGACACATTCCTCTGCCATAAAGGGGGCCATGGCATCAGAGGCCGCTGAAGATGAGCTCGCGGATGCAATGGTGGCGCTTATGAAATGGTAACGCCAAGCGTCAATAAAAAATCAATATATTTCTTATCTTAAGAAACCTATTGATTTACTTTACACCCAGGTTCTCATTCAAGAAGGAGAGGTAGCCCGCCGTATTGCGCTGGCCCTTGTACTCGACCGTCTCGCCGTCCGTTGTCTCCAGAAGGAACGTCGGGAAGCCCTTGATCGGCTTGCCCTTCGCCTCCTCTGGCTGCTGCTCGGGCTGGATCATCCGGACGACACACTTCGTGCCGTTGATATCCATGACACCCTTTGCAACGAGGGCCTCCATTTCTGGCTTGGCTGTCTTACAGTGAGGGCACCAGTCGGCGTAATACATGGTGAAGGTCGTCATGTCCGGACCAGGATTCTGAAAACCGGCCAGACGATTGCTATAGACTCCGAGAAATATAAGGATAGCGAGTAGCGCGGCGCCAAATAGGACCATTCTCATATTCACAGCAACCTCATAGCCGAAGATCTTCATGTTCTAACGGGGTGCGCGAAAACAAGCCGTCTTATTACGACACACGCGGCGCTTCTCTACCAGGACGAGGGCCTTTGATACATTTGCTGGCACAGCCTTTACAGCTGCGTACACGGCTTTTACGGCCTTGCTCGTCAGCTTGAAACAGAGAAGGAGAAGGCTGGCTGGGTCGAACCACTTCGTTGTAATGGCGACGTTGCCGGAGACACCTGAGGGCCACGTGGTGACCGTATCATTCTTGTATGCACCGGGCTGAAGAGGGCATGGGACATTGGCGCACAGGGGCTCCACAGTGGGAGCCAAAGGAATGAAGCTATATGTGATCGAGGTCTCGGAGGTCCCGCCCGTGACCACGGTGGGAACACGGTACTCGAGGTGGAGAGTGATTGGCTCGCCGGCAACGGGGACTACAGGAGAGACCGTGACCTTATCGATCGTCATAGAGCCGCCGCAAGGGGTAACGGCGAGATTGGCATTTACGAGTAGGGGGAGGAGAAACAGGAGATTCATTATACTGGTTTCTAGTGTCAAAGGTTAAGGCCGGCGTTCTATATACCTATAGAATGCTTGTCTTCCGTAAGGGTGTGTGGCACACTGTGGCCGTGCCAACTGATCCGATGCTCAGTCATGCACATAAGCAGCGACTCGCGGCTTGTCTGGCTTCGGGTGGGACTGAGAAGGAGTTCTATCAGGAGCTGTTTCCTGGGCTCGTGTATCCTAAGGACCAGGAATCCTTGGGGCTCGGATTAGGAATCCTTGCAGCTCGGATTCTCACGAATCCTTGGGAAAGAGCATAGCACCCCATAGTACCGTAAAGAATATTGCAGTGTGAAAAAAGAAGCCGATGGCGGTCGGGCAGCCGCCGCTATCGGCGATGCCGAAAGCCCAGCCGAAGACCCGCTGTGTCATCTTAAATGTCTCTGGGTTCGCGATTAGGAAGAAGATAAGTGTGCTATAGAAGGCGTATTTGGCTTTGAGGGCGAAGTTGGTGGCCATACTATGTTGATGAAAGAGTTAAATGTAACCCGTTTAGATAAGTTTTCGCCGTCTCTGGATAAAATGTCTTTCCAGTCTCTTTTAAAATCTCAAATGTCCCGTTCATGAGAGATCTAAATGTCGCGCAAGTATCATCTGTTCCAGGTATATGTGGTTTATGATTACAGATTGCAATAAGGTGAGGCTTACTCATCCATTTATTACGTATATAATCCTCTTTACTAACTACCTTGTTTTCAATCTTAGGTTCAATAGGCGCTCCACCGGCGAGCCTTATTGCATTTTTAAGATTCACCAAATGTATTCTAGCATCTTCTGGGGTTATAACTGCTGGGGCTTGAACAGGTGGTCTGGGCGCGGCCGTCGGGCTCGGGGCGCGTGGAGCGAGCGACGGGACGTAGAAGCGCGGCTCTGGCGCGGCCTGATAAGGGGTTGGTCTAGGTAAAGGATCTGATGGTCGCCCGTAACTATCGTCAACGTTGAATGTCGCCGCCCCAACTGCCCCTGGCTCACCGCGACCCGGTAGCGGTGGGGCTTGCGCTGCAATAGGACCCCAAGGTTGTTCAGGGTTCCGTAGGTAATCATATTGGCTCCGTACGCCTTGAGGTGGTGCAGGCCCACCAAACTTCGGGCGTAGAACCTCAGTCGGTACTGCACAGCCAGTTATCGTAGCCGCGATTTCCACCAGGTATAGCTGGCTTGCCACAATAAACAGCATAATCATATCGTATTCACTGCGTTCTCTTCTGGTAGGAACCACCGCGTCGCTAGGAACTACAGCATCTGGTCCAAATACCTCGCCCATTATCCGCGTGGCATACACATTTGGAACGAACGGTTCTAAACGAATGCTTTCTGGATCATTAAAATAGCGACCAAAAAACCCGAGGGTTTCATACAGAGTAGAATCACCCTTTAAAAACATTAAATCGGCCTTCACAGCATCATAGGCCTCTTTACCATCATTCTTCTTAAACAGAAGCGTCATGAAAAACTTCACGTAATACGCGAGGAAGCACTGGTACTGTGATTTCTTTCCCCGAATGTCATCTATGTTTCGAATTAACTCTGACAAGGTCGGAATGCCGACAGGCGCCGCCGGAATGGCATCACCTCTTGAGATCGCCGTAGAAAGTTTGACCAAATAGTCATGAAGGGCCTTTGTAGTCGCCTTTTCTGCCGCCACAGTTTCCTCCGCAATCGAGGTACGTCTGCGCAGATCGTCTAGTTCTGTCATATTCGCCACGCGCTCAGCCTTCAGCCGTTCAAGTTCAGCAGTCTTTCTTTGAAGATTCGCTTGTGCGTCTTGTATCTCAGCTGCAGCTCTAGCAGCCGCAGCTTGAGCGCTAGCTGCATCGCTACTGCTCCTGGTAGCATCTGCTGCAACCCCTGCTAAAGCGGCTCCATGCGTGGCTTGCGCGCCAGCAAGCTGAGCTTGCAGCCGTCTAACATCTTCAGCCGCAGCGGAGATTTTTCCAGCCAAATCAGTATTACTACGTTTCGCTTCCGCTAATTGTCTTTTAAGATCCTCAATCTTTGCCGTAGCATCTTGAGTGGCAGCTTCCGCGGTGGTCGCTCTAGCTGCGGCGGCCTCTTCATCACGTCTAGCAGCGGCGGCCTCGGCTCTAGCAGCTGCAAGCTCACCCTCTAGTTCAGCTGACCTCTCTGGCGCTGGCCTCGCCGCTAAGAGGGCCTCCAGTTCAGCCACACGCGCTTCTGCCGCCGCCGCCTTAGCACGCAATGGCCCGATTTCACCCTCTAATGCGCGCAGCCGTGCATTGACATCGTCCAATGCAGCCTGAGCGGCTTCTCCCCTTGCCGCGGCGGCCTTTGCGGCGGCGAGCTCATCCGCATTTGTTCGGATCTGCTCTTGTAGCCTATTGATTTGAGCTTCATTTGCAGCTATCTGAGTGGCATTCTCTTGAGCGCCTTCCTTTAAGGTGGTATTTTCAGCCTTCACTGCGCCGAGCTCTCTCTCCGCAACCTCTTTCGCAGTAATGGCTTCACCCCTAACCTGTATTAGCCTAGCTGTTTCACCTTGTAAAGCATTTATATCTCTGCGCAGACCTTCGGCCTCCTCACCAAGCCTACGAACCCGTTCCGCACAGGCATCCGCATCGACCTGAATTAAAACGTATTGTCCAACAAGCCATTGTACGATTGCGGTGATTTGGGCGCCTGGGTCCGGATTTTCTAGAAGGCGCGGGCGATCCATCGTAAACTTAATTTGTAGAGCCTCATTTGCCTCTATAATGTCAATAATGGCCAATACAAGCTGTTTCTGCTTCTCGGCAGCGGCAGCGTCAATCATGGGTTGGAACGCCTCAATACCTACGCCATCGTTATTTAGAATCTTCAATATCGAATCTGGTATAACATTCTTCCGCAACGCCGTGTATATTCCAATCTCTTCCTTTGTGATAGGATTTACCGATAACATCTTCACTAGTGCTTCTGCGTTAGCGGCCTTGGCTTGAATAGCTCTGTGTCCATCCAATTGAATAGGATCAGTTCCCTGGAGAACTAGAAACGCGAATTGAAGCACGAGTTTTTCGATAGTCTTTTCTTGCTGTGTTTTTATAAAGTCCGTGGCCACGCCGTCGTATTGATTACACTCAGGAGAGTCTCTGAGGGCAGATAGCATCGTCTCCAGCTTTCTATGATGTTGCACTAGGGCCCGCGTAACAATGCTATTTTTGGCTCTCTTTTTCTCTAACTCGGTTGATAGGAAGCCGAGACGTCTCACTAATGCGTTTTCAAGTAAATCTTTATCTTCTCCTTTGCACGGAGGTATAGGATTTTCCTCACTGAATTCAATGGAGCCATGAAAGATTCCCTCGAGTACCTTTATCTTTGCATCAGTCGGATCGGCCAGATAATAGGTTATAGGCGCAATATCTACGTGTTGTTTTTTCGGGCTCGTATCAGTGACATTCACGCGCTCGCCTGCAATAATAATCTCATTCACTGATCCTGATTTTAAAGCGCGGGCGGCGGCGGCGACGGCGTCCTTGGTCCCTTTTGATACAAACTCTCCTGCTGCGCTTAGGGCTCCTACGCCTTTTGATGCAAATCTTCCTGCCGCGCCTAATGCAGCCCGAAGTCGACTTGGCCCTGGGGGGATCGCACCTGAGGCGGGAAGGGGGGCTACTGCCGGTACTGCTGGAGGTGCTGGAGCTCCTGGTGCTGCCGCCGCTCCTGCTGGTGCTGCCGCCGCCGCCCCTGCTGGTGCTGCCGCTGCTCCTGCACCTGGTGCCGCTGCTCCTGCACCTGGTGCTGCCGCTGCTCCTGCACCTGGTGCTGCCGCCGCTCCTGCACCTGGTGCTGCTCCTGCACCTGGTGCTGCCGCCGCTCCTGCACCTGGTGCTGCTCCTGCACCTGGTGCTGCCGCTGCTCCTGCTGGTGCTGCCGCTGCTCCTGCACCTGGTGCCGCTGCCGCTCCTACTGCCGCTCCTGCTGGTGCCGCTCCTGCTGGTGCCGCTCCTGGTGCCGCTCCTGGTGCCGCTCCTGCTGGTGCCGCTGCCGCTGCTGGAGCCGCCGCTGCCGCCGCTGCCGCCGCTGCTGCTGCCGCTTCTGTAGCCATTCTTACTCTACGAGCTAATCGGTCTGCAGCTGTTTTTACGGCTCGTCCTGCTGCGTCTGCCGCATATCTTGCTGGATTTCCTGTCGGGCCTGCTGGTGCTATAGCTGAAGCTTGTAATGCTCTACCCGCAGCTTCTTGTGCCGCGGTTAGAGCTGCTTGTGCAGCTCTTACTTCTGTTTGCGCTGCCAGATCTTTTGCCGCTGCACGTTGAGCCCGCCCAGCAGCGAGCGACATTCTATTGTTATATAGAGAACATTCGCGCGGAGACCTAAGCCGCGGTCACTATACTTATTCAAATGTCACAGGCCAAACTATGCAACCCGTGGAATCAGAAGAATGTGATCATTCCTGATAAGGAGATTCGGCGAATCTTAACCACCTACGGAGTAACAAACCAGTTCAAGAGCCTTGATATGTTCAAGCAGGCCTGTGTTCATACGAGCTATATGGATAAGTCGGAGGCATGGTCCAAGCAGGAGGAGCCAATGGTTCTTGCGGCCTGTCCGCCAAATTGTCTGCCTCTTCAAGCGGCAGACAATGAGGAGCTTGAGTATGCGGGAGACGGGGTTCTGAGTGCAGTGGCGGCCACATATCTGAAGGAGCGGTTCTCGGGGCAGGGCGAGGGCTTCATGACGAATCTGCGCACGGAGATTGTGAATAATGATCGGCTCGGAGAACTGGCGAAAAAGATTGGATTCACGCCGTGGTTGATTATTAGTCGACATGTAGAGGAGGTGTGCGACGGTCGTCAGAACCTACGGCTACTCGGGAGCATGTTCGAGGCCTGGCTCGGAGCGCTGTATTATTCGGCTGGAAAGGGAGGCGCCGGATTCGAGGCAGTCCAGACCTTCGTAGTGAATGTGCTCGAGCGCCACATCTATTTCGTAGAACTGATCACGAAGAACACGAACTATAAGGATCAGCTACTTCGTTGGTTTCAGTCGGCCTATCATCAACCGCCACGATACAAGGTTGTGGCCGAGGAGGGGCCGTCTCATGATAGAACCTTTACGATGGGTGTCCTATCGCCAGAGGGTGCCGTGATTGCGACGGCAACGGCTCGGAATAAGAAGGAGGCCGAGCAGGCGGCGAGCAAGGTAGCATTGGATATCTTAATGAAGCCTGCGGCAGTAAAACCCAAGAAATAAATACCTGGTTTGCAAATAGATGTCAGGGGTAAAGCGTGGATTTAGTTTAAAAACGGCAAAGGGTGAAAAGGCTCCCGATGCCTTCAAGGCCTTGCCGCCTGCCGAAGATCTCAGTGTAAAACCGTCTAGGTTAACAAATGGTGTGAAGGCGATGTTTTCGACTGGGAAAGCTGTGCGAAAGGCGGCTCCTGCTTCTCCTGCCACAGCTCCCAAGCCTCCTGCTGCTCCTGTAGCAGCTCCCAAGCCTCCTGTAGCAGCTCCCAAGCCTCCTGCTGAGCCCGCCGAGCCTACAGCCGACGAGGGCCTCGCAGATCTTCTCGACCAGGCCGAGGCTCCGAAGCCCCCTGCGGAACCTCTTCAGCTGAGCGCCGACCTCAGAGAAATGGCCGAACTGATTGCCGCCGAAGAGTCAAAGAATCTATATAACACAGTCGTGCCCGAAGCCTACGTCCCAGAAACCCGCCGTGGCTTCTCAGAGTTTATCAAACAGACCTACAGCCCCTTCGAGTTGCCAGAAGTCCCAGTCGATATCGCAGAAGGAGAGAAATACTACCCCTATCAGAAGTTCGTTCGCGACTATATGCGCAAGGAGTCACCCTACAGAGGTATTCTCGTATATCACGGCCTCGGTTCCGGAAAGACTTGTACCTCGATCGCCACGGCGGAAGCCCTGTTCGCCTCCGCGAAGAAGAAGATCATCGTAATGACACCGAAGGCCCTCAAGAAAAACTTTCTCGGCGAGGTCAGTTTCTGCGGCTTTCGCCATTTCCAGCTCCAGAACTTCTGGGTGCGCCTTGATCCCACCGATCCTACAGTGACCATCTTTGCCAACCAGGTCCTGGGGCTCTCGGGCGCCTATCTCAAGAAGGCCAAATCCATCTGGGCCCCGGACTTCCGGAAGACGAAGGCCGAGGCCAACTATAATACTCTTGAGGACGAGGAGCGCAATGAGATTCGTGCCCAGATTACTTCGATCCTTGAGTGGCATCCTGAGAAAAATCCCACAGGCCGGATCCGCTTTATCACGTACAACGGCATCACTGCGAAGCGACTAATGGCCATGGCCTGCGGCGAGGAGCGCTTCTTCGACGACGCAGTGATTGTCGTCGACGAGATTCACAATCTGATTCGTTTGATGCAGGGCACGATAGACCCCTACCTCATCAAGCTGAAGGGCTTCAAGCGGCTTATTGCACCCGAGGACGTCGTGGTGGGTCGCTGGAAGCCGAGCCTGTGCGGCCAGGGTGCCCGCATGTACGCTCGCGGCTACCTCTTTTTCCGTCTTCTGATGGACGCCCGGAATAGCAAGATCGTGGGCCTCTCAGGCACGCCGATGATTAACTTCCCCGAGGAGCTCGGAATCCTCGCGAACGTTCTCCACGGCTACATGAATACTGTGAACGGGCTCATAGAGCAGGTCGGCAAGGACGCACAGATGAAGGCTGTTGCCGTCGGTCAGAAGCACCCCTTCACGGATTTCGTAGGCGTGAAACAGGATCCGAGTGGTGGAACACGTGTGACAATCACGCTTTTGCCCCATGGAATCCGGAAACTGGAGGACAAGGGTGTGGAGCGGATCCCACCGGAGGAGGCTGTGCCAACCCCGGAAGAGATTATCGAGTCGATTCGGGATGCGTATAAGGAGGCCGGCATGCCCTTTATCGTCGAGCCAGAGTCGGAGACGAATAAGCGTGTCCAGGCGAAGCCGTTGCTTCCCCTGTTTGGCGAGACCTTCGGAAACGCCTTCATTCAGGGCGACGGTTCCGGGCTCAAAAATAAGTCCGTGCTCGTGACTCGCCTGACCGGCCTCGTTTCATTCTATAAGGGTAGCCGACTCGATCTGATGCCGAGAATCAAGGTGGACGAGATTGTGCGGGTCCCCTTTTCACTCTTTTCCCAGCGCGCATACTCTTTGAAGCGCGGAGAGGAGGCGACCCGCGAGATGGAGAAGGGAGATTCTGCAGGATTCTCGGGAACGTGGGCCCAAGTCTATGAGGTGAGTGAGAAGACGACGTCGAGCAACTATAAGATGGGGTCGCGCCAGGCCTGCAACTTCTCTTGGCCATCGGAAGTGACCCGGCCGTCGCGCACCGAGACCGAGGAGCTAAAAGAGGCAACGGCGGGTACGGGCAAGGCGGAACTCGTGACGTTGGATGAGGCGGATGAGGCTGCTGAGGAGGCCGGTGTCGGCTTTGCGGAAGATGAGGAGGAGCTTGTGGAGGATGATATGCCGGCTTTGGAGCGGGATGAAGGGCCTGCGGCTGCGGCTCCAGAAAGTCAATATGAGGCCAAGGGTGGTGATCCGAGCGGTGCGGTAGATGAGGTTATAGAAACGGTTGAAGAGGTGTCTCGTGGGCAACCCCTATCGACTGCGGAAGTGGAGGCGGCGACACTTATAACTGATGCCGTTACGGCTTCTGCAGCTCCCGCAGCTTCCGCAGCTCCCGCAGCTGCAGCAGCCCCCTCATTTTCAGCCATCGCCATACCTAGCAAGGCCGGCAAGAGCCTCAAGGCAATCCGCGAACAGATGCTGGCCGATTGTAAGACTGGTCGCAAACCCGGTGAAAAATACGAGGACGCGATGGCAAGAGCCACGCAATGCCTCAAGGGCATCATGAAGGAGCGCCTCAAGCTCGGTGGCCCAAATGGGCTCGAGACCTACTCGCCCAAGTTCGCCGAAATGCTGAAGCGGATTGGCAGCGTCCCTGGTTCGAGCCTTGTGTATAGCACCTTCTTGGACGCGGAGGGTATCGGCATTTTCCGCATTTGCATGGAGGTCAACGGCTATTTTCCTATCGAGATCATTAACACTGCGACTGGCCTGGCCTTTTCAAAGGCGACGGAGGCCTCCTTCACGGATCCTTTGAAGCGGGGTTCGCCCCGGTATCTCTCATTCACGGGCGGCGTCAAGGATGATCTTCGTCGTCTCGCGCTCAATATCTTTAATGCCAAGTTTGCTGAGTTACCGGAGGCCATGAACCGGGTGATCACGGCCGCCGGAATCACGGACAATATGCGCGGCCAGCTGTGCAAGGTCTTCTGTATCACGGCGGCCGGTGCGGAGGGTCTATCTTTGAAGAACGTTCGGGCCGTGCACATCATGGAGCCCTATTGGAATGAGGTGCGTCTGAAGCAGGTGAAGGGCCGCGCCATTCGTATTGGTTCTCACTTGGAGCTGCCGGAGGCCGATCGCGATGTCAGTATCTTTACCTATATATCGGTCTTTAGTGAGGAGGCCCAGATGGCGAAGCGCGGCGACATGTTGATTGATGAGACGATCCGGAATGCGGACCGCGTAGAGCGGAAGGATGCGCTCAAGATGGGCCTGCCTCTACCGGCGACCGCAACCGAGTACGTGCTCACCAGTGACGAGCGGCTCTATGTGATTTCACAGCGTAAGAAGGGTATTATAGATGCTCTGGAGTCTGTCATGAAGTCGGCGGCCATCGACTGCGAGCTTAACTATAAGCAGAACAAGGATGGGACCTTCAAGTGCCTGCCGCTCAAGGGTGCCGTGGGCGACTTCCTTTACACACCGGACTTTGATGAGGATATCGCGGAATCGGCCAAGTACGTGGTGGGCGACGCGGTCGCCGTGGCTCCGAAGGTCTCTTTCCAGAAGTACAGGGGTGTGACGTATCGGATGCGGCAGATTCTCGACGAGGCGGGTAAGGTCACCGGCTTCGAAATGTTCGAAGAGGGCGATGCTACCTTTGGAAAAATGCTTGGAACGGCCGGCGTGATCGGAGGAAAGCCGGCACCGCCCGTTAAACTACTGTGATATCCTCGAGCAGATTTGTCTTAATATCATCCAGAGTCTTGATGAGCGTTCGAGTATCTAGGCGCAACTTGTCATCGAACTGCATGTGCCAGAGCTCATTCGAGATGAGCGACATCATCTTATAGGCACCAATCCGTTGTTCAGCTGACAGGGTATGAAACTCCGCCATCGCAATCGCCATCAGCCCGAGATAGTGTGACATGATTGGGTCGCTGTGATCTAATCTTGGTATCTGGCCGTGGTTTAAGCGCCTGCCTGCAGGCCTACCTGCGGGTAGCCTGTTCGGGTGATTTCCGTATAGCCAACTGATAACCTATGTGAATAATGCAATATTCACCCATATGCCGAATCAAGAATTCATTCATGGTATTTTTTATGGCATCACTGCCACCACCGGCATAATCATCCATCCACATAATACCGTGCACCTCTAGGACCTTCCATGCATTTTCCATATCACGCCGTATATAATCACATTCATGGCAGCCATCGATATAAATGAACGTATATGTATCAATATTATCTTGGAAAAACTGATCTGATGTGATTTTATGCACCTTTATTTTATCTGCATTATTACATACTGAAATATTGTAATCAAATCGGGACTCCTCCTCATTCTGTAAAAACTTTTTATGATCATTGTTATCGATTGTTGAAAAAGGGTCTACACATGTGAGGCGAGAGTTAGGATCCCCTAGAAGGTTGTCTGCAAAAAATACACTCGAAAGCCCCTCAAAGCAGCCTATTTCTAAGACCTTGTTGTGCTTGGATTTGTCGATAAGTCCGAGCAGTTGTTGTTTAATTTCACTTCCCAGAAACCATGATTGAGAATACTTATACATATATATGTAATACGTTGCGGACCTTTATATCAAAGAGACGTCTGTGTTCGACTGTTCCAGGTGCCCTGTTCGGCGAGTGGAGGATCGGCCCATAGACAGACGGCCTTATGGTGCGCAGCCTGCCAATTCAGCTCCCAGTCCAGACATTCTTTGAATGGCTGCATTGTGGTCAAAATCGCCCGTAGAAACCGCTCCGATAGGAGCATCGAGTCCGTGCATCTGAAAACCCAGGGATGTGGCGGCGGATAGAGCCGCGTGGGCCCGTAGTACGAGGCCGGGCAACCTGGAGGGCGTGTATTGCAACCCTCGCCAAGACTTACGTAGTCCCAGGGCCGGCCGGACAAATCCTGCAGGATTGTCGAAAGCCTTGGAACGAAGTCGGCCCGGAGCCATGCGTCAGATTCAAAAAAGATGGCCGGGCCACCGCGGGCCACGGCCGCCGCCGCTGCCACCAGAAAGTTCATACACAGGCTGATCTCGGCCTTAGTCAGCGCCGCCGCCTTGAAACAGAGAGTTGGACCTGAGCGTTGCAAAAAAGGATCGTAGGCCTTGAACGCCGTATCCGAAGTAAGTTCTGTGCCCCACGTGGGCACGGAAACATGAATGGTGTCCGGATCCAAGCCGACTTCCAGAAGATGCGCCATAAGCCTCTTATAGCGGGTTGCCTCCTTTTCAGGATGGCATAGCAGATATATATGGGTCTGCATTACATGTATTTGAGCTGTGCCTTTAACACGCGATTCAGGACGCTGATCTGCGACGGCGTGGGGCACAGGCGCCCGCTCTCGATCTCGCGCATAGTGTTCACCGGGAATCGACAGTCCTGGTTCAGCTGCACCTGGCTCTTGGAAAGAGCCACGCGCTTCTGAATAATCTCTGTGCGGGATTCGTTTGACAGCTGCTTCGGCCGGCCGATCTCAGTCGCCTCTAGCTTCTTCACGGCGTCCGTGGTCGCCTGATCACCGGTGCGCACAACAATCTTACCAGCGGCACCCGTTGCCGCATAGGAGCTACGGTGACCGACACCGCTCGACCGACGGACAACGACGGGCTCCCAGTCCTGATCCATGATTCTACTCGATTCCTTGTGCGAGTCGCCCTTCAATTTTGATATTTCACGGCACCTAAGTTTGGCTTATAAGACTTAATAGAGATGGAGGATTCAGTCGTGCAGGCCGTCATCCGGAAGTTCCAGGAACGGTCTGCAGTGGGTATCAAGAAATACGGGACTACGCTCGATCGCACGGATCTGAAGCTCGGTGATTGGATCCAGCACACTCAGGAGGAACTCATGGACGCGATTCTATATCTGGAGCGGCTCAAGAAAGAATCTTCAATCCCTTCATCTTCGTGACGTAATCCTTTTGAATCTTTTTCTCTAGTTTGTTGCGATCCTGTACACATTTGTAGCCGCCTTTTTCGCACTTGACAGGCTCACCGGTTTCGAGATCCCTCATTCCGTAGAAGAAGCGGTAGGCATCCGCCCACTCGGCAACACCCATCTTCGCCTTAAAGGCTGTGCGCGGCATCACCTTATGATCAAGCATAAAATACACATTCTGAGTTCCTACGAGAACTGGATATGGCACGTCATTATTTCCTATTAGCGAATAATACGTATCAACCTCGTCGTCAACCGTGAACTCAAATATATCATGACCCACGTGCATATACTTCTTTCCAGAAACGTGTAAAAGGACTGTGTTCCCATCCTCAGATGCACCGCACGCATCCGCCATAGGAACACAGGGGCTTTTACCTACGATGACTTCCTTCACTGTAAGGCGCTTGACAAGTTTGTCGTAGTCCATTGTTTCGTAATCGATGGCCTTTGTATCGAACACATCTCTTCGGTAAGTCCCCTTATAGATTTCTACGGAGTTTCCGGAGACTTGGACCTTGTAGGGCTTGGACCCGTTGTCGTGAATGTAATAGATCTTGGAACCCTTTGCGGCTTTTCTCGTTGAACCAGCTTTGACCCACTTATAGACTCCTCTCGAATCTGCCTGTGACACGTAGGTACCATTCTTCCCCTTTTTTGCAAGATCCTTACAGTCTTTTGCGTGAAAGGGTGGCGATTTTCGGGTCTGATATTTGGGTGAATTCACCTCCTCACAGGGCATCCTATTACGCCTGGAGATTATCTGGTCGCAACCGTGCAGCCGCATCCATATCACGCGTGATGACGCGCAAGATAATCTGGATCTGATGATTCAGATTGATGAAGCGGCCCGTCGCATTCATGTTTGCTGCCAGAGCGACTTTAAACGCATAATTCGTGTCAATTGACCCACCCCACAGCACGAGATCCGTCGAACCCGTCGTCGGATCCACGAAGTTATTCTTAATGATAACAAAATTCGCGTAACCGACTGCGTTGGGACCGGTTGAGTATGTTCCGCTATTGGAGTTGTAGTAGCCAATATCACTCACGAGATGCCCCTGCTCGCGTGTAATGAAACGCACGAAGTCGGCCGCACCGCTAGCCGCACCCGTAGAACCTGCTGCCTCAAGAACAACATTCTTAAATTGGACGCGATCACCCTGGGTGACCGAGAACCGATTGAAATAAGTGGATGTCTGGACCCAGATCCATGAACCGGTCGAGTCATAATACTGATCATTGGTTGGCGTAATATTATTTGACATAGTGAAGCCTGCAACGTCAAGAGTATCACGCGCATCTGAGACCGTCGAGCCATCCGGCTTCTGTGTCTGGAAAGTCAGCTTCTGGAGCGTGGCCAGCGGCGTCGGATAAAACACCTTCTGGCACTTGAGGAACTTCGGGATCATACGCGCGAACCCCTTGTTCTTCGCATTGGAATCGGACGTCCAGTAGCCGTCAAAAGATATAACACCGAATGACCGATTCAGCCCATCATTCGTTCCGTAGCCGTTCGTATCGAGCTCCGGAATGCGGACCTGGAGGTAAGGATACGAGAAGATGTTCGTATTGAGGTCGGTACTTTTTATAAAAGTACCGCCTGACACTGGATTAGACACTAGAAGAGTGTCACAGGACTCGACGGGCATGATGGCCTTGATGAACTCGATGCGCACGATATTCTTGAACTTGATGTTCGTGGCCGTGGAGTAGCCGAATCCGGGCTTGTTATTGGCCGGATCGAAATTCACCGAGAAGTTGTAGCGGTTCTCCGTGCTATTGTTGACCCAGTCGCGATCCGCGCTATAGACGTAGAGATTGTACTCGTTCTCGCGGTAGGCCACGATATCCTCCTGGGGCTTGATGATGTCCTGTGGCAGCACAGGGCGATCGCGAATGCCGGTCGGCATTGCTAGGGTGGGATTGCCCTGTCCGGTGCGCACCGGTACAGGGAGGCCATTTCCGATAAAGAGCTGGCGCGCGTCCGGAGGGACCGGCATCAGCTCGGTAGCGGGCCTCGGGCGAGCTCCGCGGAGCCCTAGGGCCTCCGAATCACGGGCTCTAGCAGCGTCGGCCATGGCCTTGAAGCTGACGTCGGAATCCACGAACTGGTTCATGGACGAATCCCGGGTCTGAGGCACTGCCACGAGCTCCCGGCTTACAGCGGTGCTGGTACGCTGTCTGGCGACCGCATCCGCCTCGCGGAGTGCCTCGGCCTCACGCGCCTTTTTGGCCTCTTCAAAGCGGGAGAGGGGCGAGGGGCCATCGGACTCGAGCGATACCTGGAAGTCTGGAGCGGTCGGCATTGCGGCGAGGCCACTTTGGCGATCCTGTTGAAGGCGATCGAAGCGGCTATTGACGTCCATTTGCAGCTCGGATTCCTCCTTGGGTCCGGTGCGGCGGAGATAGGACATGAAATCGGGCACGACGGCCGTTAGCACTTCCTTATTGAGAATGGGAACGGGCGCGGCAGGATTCGCGGCTTGCACCTCTTGCATGTAGTGCCGAACAGTCTTTGTGAGACGTTCCTTTTGTTTTTCAGATAAATCACCTCCTGTGCGACGCTGAAAGTCGGAGTATAGGAGGCGGTCTAGCATGGCTTCGTTTCGAGTTCCGAAGAACTGATCTTGGCGTATATCCGTCATATATCTATTGTTCATGGGAGCTTTTTGTTAAGGCCTTGGCCGCATGAAGGCCCTATTCTGAGAACAACCCCTTACGAAGAGCCAACATCTCAGCGTCGGTCGGATCCCTATTTGTAAAAGCCTTGAATTCATCACCCAGAAGCATGCGAATAATGAAATAAATGCAATAGACTCCACACTCGGTATTCTTGTACTGGAGACGGCGCGCATTATAGAACAGGTCCTTGATACCCTGCGTCGTCAGCCACTTCATGAATATCGAGATCTGCTTCGGCGGAGCCATGCCATACGAGTCGAAATAGTAGCAGGCGCCTCTCTGAATATCAATGTAGTTGGCCACCCAGTGGCTCCCCGACTTATAGTGGGGGTCCAGATTGTACACGATGCCGATTGACTTCGTGCCATTCGCCATTGCTTCCTGTACCCGGAGGCCGCACATCTCAGTCATGAGACACTTCTTTTCACCGAGCGGCCCCTTTTTATAGGGGTCCGGGGCGGCGAAATCAATCGGATACGGCCCCATGAACTCGAAGTCGGGCCGAGCCTCCTCCCATTGGCTGAGACAGGCCTCGATATTCGTCGAATCGAGCCACATGTCCGGGTCGGATTTCCAAGACGCCGGCATGGCCGGACGCAAGCGCTTCTCGAGGGACGGGCTCGCACCTAGCGGAAAGAGTGCCGTTAGCAGGGTACGTTCTCCGGCATTAGGGGGTAAACCGAGCGCCTTTACAACGGAGGCGCGCAAGGCCTTGCCACCATGAGCCTGTACTCCCAGGCGCGTAGAAGCAGACGTCAGCACATCTATAGGAAGACAGCCATGATCCTCATGTTGAATAGAAGGGTGACATTCAAGAGGTCCCGGTGCTGGCAGCGCCCGATGTTTTTTTAACGTTCTTCTCTTGTGCTTCATCCTATTTATCTATAGGAAAAAGCACCTGTAACACCAGAATGCCCTGTTCGACTGTGAGCATGGATATATACTGGAATGGAATCGCCACACCCCTATTCATATTCGTCATTGCAAACGGGATCATGGCACTCTTTAGCCAGTCGCTAACATCAAATGTGAGCATCGGTCGGTTTGGTCCGCCGAGCGCCCCGCCACCGATATAGCCTGCGGTGACAAAACGCTGTCATTATAATAGATAGGACATGAGCGGGATGGGCATGGCAGGTATCGGCGCAATAGCAGTGGCCTTTATAGGAACAGCGATAGCTACAACCGTTGCCGTGAGTAAATCCGCGAAAAATGATAACAAGGCCGAGCTGGCCGTCACAATCTACAACACGACGATCGTGAATTCCGTGTTCGTTTTTATACTGGGCATCGTCGCCTATTACTACATCGGCGGTGACACGGCCTTAGCTGATTCGTATATAATGATCATGCTGCACGTTGCCCTATTTGTATCGCTAATGGGAGCAAGTGTATCAGTATTGCATCAATTGAATTAATACCTTCTACATAGAATAATAGGGTACGGATGGCCGATGCGAAATCACTATGGCCCATATATCTAGGTTCTTTTGGATTAATGTCAGGCATCGCATATACAATGATCGCCGTCGCAAACGCCTCCAATATATCAGGAAAGGGCGACGTCGTCTCAGCGATCACTACGATTGTGGTGGTCAACGGCGCCCTGTGTTTGACCCTGGCGGGAACCGGCTATTTCTCAGTCAATAGCTCATCGATTATGAAGCGCCCCTACGTCTATGTCTTGTTGCACGCGACAATCATCATCGCGCTTATAGGAATGGGCATTACCGCACTCACGTCTCTTGGCATTGATCCGACGACGTTGAAGCCAGTCGATAGCAAAGCTACTACGACGGTCACGGACCCCGACTACAAGGCGATCGCGATTTCGGCTCTTGTGTTCGGTAGCATAGCGTTTGTAGGAATGGTTGGGCTGGGATACATGTACTGGAGGGCGTCGAATACGACGCGTTAATTCAGAACATATAGCGATAAAATCCGATGCTGTAGTCGAAACTTTCCTGTCCAAGCCCCCGATACGGGGCTTTGATGGAAGGCCACTCCCTGGATACGAAGAACGGCGCGAACACTCTGTCCAACCCGGACGACTGTACGGGTACTGCGAGACCACGCGCCATTATAGACGTGAATATCATAGGGCCCGCCCGTGCTGATTGGGCAGTACACGTGCAAAAGATTCCCTTCGACCATGGGCTGAAACCCGACGCGAATATCGTCTCCGCGGGGCTTGAACTCGGGGAACCAGGACTTTTGACTGGACCGTATGAGTTTCAGAATATGGTCCTGGACGGCGTTGAGTCGTTTCATGTGCTGCGGGTCGACGATTTGGAGAACGAGATGTCCAGTGACCGAGTCGTAGGAATGCACAGGCATGATAGGAAGTAGTATGGATAGCGAGGGCATTGCTGAGATCGGATTGTTGTAGGATATTGACGTCATGAGCTTTGATCCGGCGACTAAGGGGCCTAGTTGCACATGGGATGTGTCGATCATGCCTACGGGTACTGTCATTTCAATGGCGGTGGTCATTCGCTTATATAAATGAGGGGTTCAGCCTTTATATCATGCGTCTAAAGTCCATGTGCGATCTAAGACCATGGATCAACTCTCTCTTTGTTGGCGGGGGCTATCGGGAACCGGGAAACGCACGGCCCTCGTCGATGCCCTCAAGGGTGTCGCGGCATCTCGGGGCATCCCCTTTTCGATCCAAATGCGCGCGGTGACGGCTGTGGACGAGGCCGAGGAGGCTGGTCAATTCATGCAGGAAACGTCGCTCGTACATATTGGCCTCGATGTGGCGCGCATGTCGATGCAGGACAAGAATATTCTGAGGCCAGTGTTTGCCAAGATGGGTGTCGGATCACAGGTTCTCACGGGGACGCAGGGGCGCGGATGTCGGATTCTCGTTCTGTATCATGCACATCTGCTGAGTTCGGAGTCGGTGCTACTTCTTCATTCTTGTTTGGAACAGAACGAGGGCGACGTGTCGATTTGGCTGACATCGGAGCTCCCGGTACCGCAGCGCATTCGTGATTGGTTTGTTGAGATTCCGACCCGCGGTGTAGACCGGGCGTTCGAGGTGTTTGCGAAGAGTCTGAAAGGCCCTTCCGCCATCGGCTGGCCCGATATCTTTCGGGCACTCATTGACAAGTGGACGGCTGCCTCCAAACCGGTCATGCACGATATTAAGGAGGTGAAGGCCTTCGTCTATGAAATGCTGATGCGCAATCTCCGCTGGACAGAGGCAGTGCATCATATTATGGACGCGACACTGAGTCATACTGGGCTCACTTTAGAACAGCGCCAAAAGGTGATCAAGATCCTGGCCGCCTGTGATGCGACGGGCGGCGGCTACACGATCCCCTCCTATCGCATTCCTATCATGTGGGAAAATCTTCTGATTCAGCTACGGTCGGCACTATCAAAGGAATCTGTGACAGAGGTAGATGCTCGTCCTAAGCGAGTTATTATCAGACGCAAAAAGGGTGTGGTCAAAGCCTCCGCTACAGTGGCATGATTCTGTGGCAACGGCGGAAGAGATGACCAAAGCTGAGCGAGAGGCGACGCAGAGTGAGTTCGATACAAAGGGTCTCAAGGCGGGTGTCTGGCACGCCTGGAAGCGGGGTGAATACAAGTGCATTTGTAAGGCGTCGGCCTTGGCCCGCGTTGTCGTCTTTGCCCCTGAGGGCGTCGAGCCGAACTGGCTTGTCTGGGGTAAGATCTTTCAGTGGTTTGGGGCGTCGCCGAAGGGCCCTTGGCTGGTCACCTGGTTCGCGGCGGAGTCGAAGCGCTGTTTTCCGACGGCGGGTGAGCTGGGCCCCGATCACGTGAATGGCGGCTATACGACGGGCTGCAGTAATGCTGGGATCTATATTTATAGGCGGGAGGAGGCGACGCGTGTGCTCATTCATGAGATGATGCACGCGGCCTGCCTGGACGAACAGAGTTGGGATATCCCGGATCGAGAGGCTATGGTGGAGACTTGGGCGGAGCTGATCTTGATCGCTTTGAAGGCGAAGGGTGACGTAAAGACAGCGAAGGCGCTGTGGACCAAGCAGGCCGCCTGGATCGCGAACTCGAATGCGCGTTCGGAGCGCCACGGTGTGAATGACGAGACGGACTATGCTTGGCGCTATCTGGTGGGTCGCCGAGAGATGTATGCGCGTCTAGGGATTGAGATTCCCGCGCCGACCTCCGATCATCCGAGCAAGTCGACGCGGTTTACGGACCCGGCTCTGGATATGTAATAGGCTATAAAATTGTGAATCCCGCTGCGTTCTATTGGTATCTTACAGAATGCAGATCTTTATAAAGAACTTCGTGGGGAATATGATTGCGTTGGATGCGGATCGTTCGGAAACAATCTACAATCTGAAGCTGAAGATACAGCACAGAGAAGGTATTGCTCCTTGGGCGCAGCGTTTAATCTATGCGGCCAAGCAGCTCGAAGACGATAAGACGATTGCCGAGTATAACATTGAGCGGGCGTCAATCTTATATTTGGCAATTAAATAATCTTGAAAAATATTTATTATATATTCATATAAATAGATGGATTCCGCGGTTTATAAGCCGTATGATTGGGTAATCGTGAGAGTTGATCCTAACAGTACTGAAAGGGTAACTATGGGGGCTATCATGAATAGAGTGCGTGCTGGATTCAAAAAACTTGAAAAGGATTACTATTTCGGAGTTATACGTGACGCCCTTCAAGGTGAAAGTAGTACATCGACAGTTGGCCATCCTTCATGGTCTATTGTTAAGGCTTGGAATCATGATTATTCAGTGTATGTTCCTGAAACGAACGCTCCCAGAGACAGCAATTACATATCTATTGATATTAGTAAGAGAAATCTACAGCCGTATAATCATAATGACCCTGCGCATCAGGCATTATATTATAGAGCATTAGAGAATCATCCTGCATTTTTTAAGAGTGACCATATAAGTGCAAGTCGCGGAGCCAAAAAGGGTTTGACACTTCCTATGACTGACGCGGTCAAAAAACATCTCGGGCTTGTGGGTGGCGGCAAAAGCGATACGCCTTGTCAAACGGCGAGACACAACGTAGACAGAGCTCGTAAGCGCGGGACTTCAAAGAATGTTGCCAACGCGCACCTGCGGCTTGCTCGAATGTGTAGGTATAACAATACAACAAATGCGGGGTTTGGAGGACTTTCGTATGTAACGGCTAGAAATAGTGTATATAATGCTCATCAGCGTGGGAACCCTGAAAATATTGCAGCTGCTGACAAGCGGTTGACTGATCTGTTTCTAGGAGGCTCAAGAAGGTCAACACGCAGAAAGAGAGTTACGCGCAGGCGCTAAACGTGCCGCGTTTAAAACTTATAATATAATATAAAGAAATGCTAGCCAGTAGGTCCGACAGTAAGTCTAAACAGGTTAGCTATCGAAGATACCATCGACCTGATAAAGTAATACAAGCGGGTACATATATTTTTGTTGATTCATATTGTTCGGAAGATGATGTTAAAAGTGGGCATTGTAGTAAAGTTGGTGATATAGTTAGAAAGGCTGAAGCTGTAATTACAGAAGCTACGACAATAAGAGGCGGCCTTCAGTACTATCATGTTTATAATTTTGAGACACATAGTTTGATGGAGTTAAATGAAAATGAATTTACGATTGACTCGCTCGCTGAACAATTTAGGATCGTGAAACCTGGTAGTCGTCTGACATTACACCACCAACCAGATTATCGTGATCAGACATATTATAATCAATCTTATACCATGAAGGAGAAGGCGCTAAGTTTAAGAAGATTAGAGCGCCCCGGCTCAAAGTTACTAAAACCCGGTACGCATATTATTATTCAGGTAGTTTGTTCAGAAAAAGATGTTATAAGTGGATATTGTAGTAAGGCTGGTGATCTAGACGCAAAGCGTAAGGCTATAGTTGCCCATCCAACTAGAATAAGAGGGGGTCTACAGCATTATACTGTACGATTAGTTACAGAGGGGGTTTATGAAGATATAACAGAGAAGGATATTATATCTATAGATCCATCAGTAGCCGAGGCTCAGGATGCACTTGGTGGTTATAGAAAGTTCTCTCGCAAGCCTACAGAACGTAAGTGCAGAAAAACGCAGCGCAGAAAAACACAGCGCCGGCGTTAAAATTGCCCCTACACCCCCGTAAAGAATACGTCACGAAACTCATGGGTGTGAAAGGTCTGTATACCTATGTGAAACAGTATCGGCGACCGCTAATACCCGATTCAGTATCACCTTTAAAGATAGGGATCGATGCAATGTCGCTGATCTATAAATACAAGGCGGACTACAAACAGCTGTATCCCTATATCAAGATTCTCAAAGACAAGGGTCATCGAATGATCTTCGTCTTTGACGGAAAGGCACCGGTAGAAAAAGGTGAGGAGATCAAGGATCGCCGAGATGCCCGTGAGTCCGCAACCACGCAGGCGACTACGCTAAAGGCGCAGCTAGATGATCCAAGCCTTACGGCAAAGGAGCGCGAGATCCTGGAATACTCGGTAGCCCGACTGGAGCATCAGGGGTGGCACATGACGCGGGAGATTCGGCTCGACGTGCAGAAGGAGCTCGATCGGATCGGCGTGAGCTGGGTTAAGGCGCTAGAGGAGGCCGATGATGTGCTAATCGATCTGGCTTCCCTAGGAACCATAGAGGTGGTGATGAGCACGGATATGGACTTTCTCATCGCCGGTATACCGCGGCTATGGATTCCGGCGCGCGATAGCTATGAAGAGGTGCTGCTCGATGATGTAATGAAGGGTGAGGGTCTTACGGCGGCCGGTATCTTAGATGCGGGGATTCTCTGCGGCGTAGAGCCGCTTCGGGGTCTTGTTTCCGTGGCGCCGAAGACGGCCTTCAGTTGGATTCGGCATTATGGATCTATGGAGGGCTTTCTGAAACGGCGCGATGATGGCGCCTTTGATATGCTGAGGGACCAGGCTACGCTTGATAAGGTGCGGCAGCATTTCGCCGCTGGGGCAACGCCGAGGGTGCGAGAGGAGTGGCTCGGGGCCTTGGAGATCTATATGAAGGCATAGGATGCCATCATAAAGAGCGACCAGAGTGGGGGTCGAACCCACGACTTCCCGGTTAACAGCCGAGTGCTCTAACCAACTGAGCTATCCAGTCCCCCACCGCCCTCTGGGCGGTGGGGGACTGGATATCAGACCCTCCAGCTTCGCTGTCTGCTGAGCTATCCAGTCCCCCACACATCATTTAGATCGCGGGAGGATCGGATAGCATAGCCCCCAGCCCCACCACACATCATTCAGATTGCGGGAGGATCGGATAGCATAGCAGCGCGGTGCGCGCTATTTTTAGGCTTTGACTAAAAAAATACGAGGAGTGGGGGTCGAACCCACGCGGCTTGCGCCAACGGATCTTAAGCCCGTCTCCTTGACCACTCGGACATCCTCGTTAAAGTTGTTTTCTTGACCACCAGGTGCTTTTTAGAGGAAGCACCAAACCCATGGTCCCACCGAGAATCGAACTCGGGTTCCCGGATTTCCTTTTTAACTCAAAGTCCGATGTCTTGACCACTAGACGATGGGACCTTTTGGGAGAAGAGGGATTTGAACCCTCGCGTATTGCTACAGTGGATCTTGAGACCACCTCCTTAACCACTCGGACATTCTCCCGTCGTTGACGGGAGAATAGCCATATCGTCTGAGTATAATCTCAGACGATTCGGACATCCTCCCATATTCTTTTATTTTTCTAGGTTTTATGAGCGTATTGTATTTTTATTAGGTTATTGAATCCCTACAGGCAGGGGCTCTACGCCTTGGCCACCGCCGGCGCCGCCTTCACGTAGTGGCGGTTGAGGTACTTCTGGAGGTTGAAGTACGTGAGGGGCTCGCCATCAGCGATCGCGAGGAGCTTCTTGAGCGCCGCATCGGGCGTGATCGCGTGCTTGTCCTTGAGGTTCTTCTCCTTGACGTACACGTTGACCGCCTTCGTGACCTCCGAGCGCGACATGAGCGTGCCCTTGGCCTTCGAGAGGAAGGCGCAGAGCTCGTCCGTCACCTGGACGGGGCGCTCGAAGATCGAGGGAACGCGGGGCTTGGCCTCCTCGCCCTCAACGGGCGCCGCGCGGCGCTTGCGCTTGCGGGCATCCTTGATCTCGCGGTGGACACGCTTGTCGAGCTTCTTGACCTGCGCGAGCATGGCCGCGACCGTCTCCTTGAGCGTCGTGAGGTTGCCCGTCACCGCCTTGAGGTCCTCGTCGAGCGTCGTCGTGGGCGCCACCGCCGCGGCGGCAACGACCTCAACGGGCGTCGAGGCGACAACGACCGGCGCAGCGGCCGCCTTCGCCGCCTTGGGCGCCGCCGCCTTCTTGACAGGGGCGGCCGCAGCCGCCGGGACCGGGGCCGCAACCTCCTCCTTCTTCGCAGCAACTACCTTCTTCGCGACGGGCTTGGAGGCAGGGGCACTCATTATACCGGGGGCTGAGGAAGTAGAAGAGGACATTTTCCGCACTATGCTGAATACCTGTGACACCGGGCAGTCAATTTTGGACCGCCGCGGCCGCAAAAAAATACCGCCGCTGTTCCAAACGCCTTTTATATATTGAAAACTGGCCGGCCATGACGTGATTGGTATCGCCCGTCATCCGATCCCATGTAAAATCCAGAGATGGTAGCCGGGGGAACGCCGTCCCGGCGGCAAGATCCAAGATACAAGCAGAGGACATGGATCTACCTCCTATCGTAAGGCCGAGTGTGCGCAAATGCAAGAATATCAAGAGCCGGAAGAATCCAGACGTGCAGTGCCCCTTTTCGGCGTCCCACGGCGATTATTGCATCCGACACACAAAGAATCCAAGGCCTTATTTGAAGCCGGTGTCCCCTCGGATAGTCACCCGGAGCCAGCACACCGCCGTCAAAGCCTTGGTGCGTTTCTGGAAGCTACATGCTCCCCTACGTCGATTCAGATCCCAGGGACCGGCGGCCAACGATCGGACCCTCGCCGTGAATGATACCGAGCTCTACTCGCTCGAGCCAATCAAGTCCATACCCGACATCTATCTCTTCAGTTTCTCGGACTCCAAAAAATCAATCTGGGCCTTTGACATCCGGACCCTAGCCTATTCTTTGGCAAAGGGCACGCCCCAGCAGAACCCCTATAATCGTGACGCCCTGAGTCCCGCCATTATGGCGAAGCTGCATGATAGAATCGCTTGGCTTAGAGCCAGGAAATACCAGATTCTTCATACGAGCACTGATGTCCTGACTCCGGAGCAGATCTGGAAGCAGCACGTGCTCGACTTCTTTCTGAAAATCGAGTCCCTCGGATTCTATGTGAGTTCAGAATGGTTTCATGAGATGCGCGTCGAGCAGCACGCCATCTTCTATGAGCGTTTGAGGGCGCTCTGGGACTGGCGTCTTGGCCTGACTCTCGCTGATAAAGAGGCGATCGTGCCGGGCAGCAGAACTCTTTTCCGGATTGTGGCGAAGGATTATCTGTGGAAAAGCCTTCGATGGTGGCAGACAACATCGATCTGGCTCATCGAACAGTTTCTCACAGGGTCTGATCAGAGAGATAAACAGACCCAGGGAGCATTGTATGTGCTGATGGCTCTGACGTCGGCATCGCCGGCGGCTGCGGCGGCACTTCCTTGGATTTCGGACACCGCATAATTCCTTTCATATCTACAGATAAGAATGAGCACGACCCTTCCATTGAATCTACTTCCAGATCTTTTAACTACAACAAATACAAATGATACCAAATGTGGTACATTTGTAGACAAAACCTACGAGATTAACCTATTTAATCAGCTGCGTTCAGAGGGTGCAAATGGAACCACATTTCAACAGCTTCTGCAATGTATTCCAGATAGTGATTCAGTTGCCTTGAATCCCGCCACCCTTTTCAATACTCTTATAGAACTCGGTCTAAAAACTGCTTACATTAGCCCTATGACGATTGGACAAGCACTAGGAATCTCAGCTCTAACTGTAATAAAGGGTAAGAAGGATGCTGCTGCTGCTGCAGCTGCTGCAATTCCGTTATCCGCCGAGGCTATTAAGAAGGCTGCAGATGAAGCTGCTCAAGTTGCTGAAGAGCTCAAAAGAAGAGCTGAATCCGATAAAAGGGCTAGCAACGCCGCTGCCGCCGCGCTCGTCGACGAACAACGTAGGGTTGAGTTAAGTAAGCAGAAATATCCAGATGAGATGGAGAAAATGTATTATTTTAACTGTAATGGTGACAGTACAGCAATGCTTCAAAAGATGGCAACTGATATAGAGCCTTATCTAAATCCATATTTTGCTAGTGATCAATACAATATCTTTAATGGTATTACTGGATCGGAATGTCTAAATCTTAGTAGTATATCAGATCTAACATTTGGTAAAGCCTGGCAAGCTGTAGGTAGACACTCATTTAGTAAACAGTTTGATTATGAATTAACCGGTGGACAGATTGCTACTATTGTTTATAATAGCGCAAAGAACGGATCATTAACTAATAATATGAAATTCAATGACGATGGAACAATGAAGTATCCATTCGAGCGTTCGACGAGTGGGGGGAGAAAGATAACGAGACGTAAGAAGGTTGGGCGCAAGGCTAAAAAATTGACCCGGCGCCAGCCTAAAGCCTAAAGGTACACTCCGATGCGTACCTATATTCGGGCACTTACCCCGCTGCACTATAAGTCCGTCAAGGATATCTTTACAGTCTTCTATAAGTATGGTATGAAGGATGATAATCTTTCATACTATTGGCGCCACAGGAGTCGCAATGCGAGCCTGGGCATCTTTAATGCGAGCGGCGATCTACTCGGATTTGCGCTCCTGATAAACAAGGCTGCGACCCCTGGTAATATGTATCTGTCTCATATCGCGGTTCATCCGGACTTCAAGGGCTTCGATCTAGGATCGAAGCTTCTCACGCGGATTCTAGAGCGGCGTATTGCGGTTCGTGGCTCTGTTCACCTGGTTCCTCTGGAGTCCAATAAGCTGCGCCTATGGTACGCGGCCCACGGCTTCCGCTTCACGACGGAGGATTATATGAACTTCCACAGCTACGGGACCCGGAAAAATGTTCGGCGCACCGGTTGGCACAACACGTCAAGTGCTTGAGTGCGAGTCATAGATGCGATGACAGGGCTTGCAGAGATACCACAGGGAAATCTCCGCGTGCTCCTTGATAAAGGCCTTCATGACATCTTTTTGCGTAATAGGGGCCGATTCGTCGGGGCGAACACGATTCAGGGCCGCCAAAGCCGCCGCGGGTCGAGACGAGTCGCGATCATGGGCGCGATCGTACTGAAGGGCCGGATCCGTCGTGCCACAGGCGTCGCACTTCTTTTCAATGAACAGGCCCCCCGTGAAGAACTGCTGTACTAGGTTCCGCATCTCTCCCATCATGCTCTTAACTATGACCAGATTCGACTCGGAGTGAGTCAGGCCATACTTATCAAAGATGCGCGAGGTCGCAATGCGGTTCTCAATGAAGGCGCGGCACTTCTGCCTGCGTTCCTCCGTGTTCAGGGACGCTAGAGTCGTGGCGATTGTGTCAGATGTTTGGGCCATGCCTTTGTACAGTGCCGGCGCCACCAGTGAATTTTAACGTTGGCACTTGACGGTATCTTGACCTAAAATCATGCCACTATAGTCATATAATGGAAGAGATCGAGCTCACTGTGCAGCCTCTACTCGAAGACTCCTCGGGCCAAGATGTCTCGGGCCAAGAAACACGTATCAGTCGCGTCGAGTCCTTTCTCTCATCACCAAAAACGATCCTCGGAATATCCAGTGCCTATCTTTTCATCTATGTGGGTTTCATCGCAAAGGAGGGTGGATTCTCTTCCGACTTTCTTCGATTCGGGCCAGGCAATGCGACCTTTATTGGTGTCAAGTTGGACACATGGGAAAAGGTGCTCATGATGTATTTTATCAGTTTCATCTCGGCGCTTATGAATAACTATTATCAGTATGCGATGACGAATAATCTGCATTCCTATATCTGGAACCGGGCGATTCCGAAGGTTCCCTTCAGCAAGCGCTGGACCTATGTGGTGATTCTCGCAGAGCCCGTTCTCATGGAGGTTCTCAGCATCACGAGTTTCTTTACGACGCTCACTTTACAGCTTCAATTCATAATCCCCCAATTCATTGGGGCAACATTAATTGAGATTCCGTTTACTATTCAGCGACTTCGCGAGAAGGAATATGAGTTCGACTAGAACTCCTGATGCTTTGCAACTAGCCAAGGCCTCGTCAAAACTCCTGATGCTTTGCACCCCACGCCACAGCAATCCCAAGCACGTCCTTGATCGGGGCGTCAATAACAACCGCGGGCATCTTCTTCTCGGGGGCCTTTAGTTTGTAGGCCGCCCACCGATGGTGCCCATCAATCACGTAATCATCGCCAGAAATCAGAATCGGTACACGAACCTTATTGATAATATTATCATCGATGAGGCCCTTGACACGCTTCTTATTGATCTCACGCTGCGACGACTTCAAATCCTTGGCCGCCTTCCGTGTCTTATAGCTGCGAATGCCGTAGGCCTTTTTCACGAACCGCGTGAACTGCTGGATCTCCACGGGGCTATTGAATTGCGGCATGTACTTGCGCGGAATACCGAGATGCCCCCTACAGATCGACCTCTCACCGACACAGAGATCCTCTGTATGCGCATGACGCGTAACAGGCTTCTTCAGATTCCGCACCCACTTCTTGTAGTTCTTCTTTTGGGTCCAGCGCTTCGAGTTGTGATCGACGGGAAAGGGCGCTCCGCCCTTCATTCTTGAATGATCTATAGTATATTCTCTAGGTAAAAGGCCATATAAATCCTCGATAAACCCTATAGGTTTTCCGACCTTATGCCCTTCTATTACGCTGTCACCTTCTAAGAGATTTAGTATGGGCTTTCTCCAAGAATCTGGTTCTGTTGTATTTAAATGAAGCCCTTTTAGATATGCCTTCATATATTGTGTATTGAAGTGTGTTGTATTGTTGTTTGTAAGAGATGATAAATCAACCATCTTAATATCTCCAAGGGTAGCGTGTGTGAAAAAGGAATGAGTATATCTATAGTATTCCTTATGCTTCTCAGCCTGCGATAAATCTCTTAAACTCTTTTTATGTGTCTGCACAGAGCTCATCCTACTATATAACAATAGAAGAATCAGCGGCAAGTTTCCTATGTTTGCCTTAACAAGGCAGCTCACGCTTAAGCCAATCGAGCTCCTTGCGCCCAGGATTCTTCTGATAGAATCCATCACCCGTATAGACCGTGTGCAACGTCGTAAAATACTCCTCGTACATGGCTCCAACGCGCTCCAAGCTGAAGTTCTTTTCGGCCCACTGGCGACACTTGCGGCGATCAATCGTATGGATGTTTTTCGCCGCCCACTCGAACTGCTCAATCGTGCGGCAGCGGTAGCCCGTCACGCCGTGAATATTGTTTTCGGAGAACGCACCCCAGTCGGACGTAATGATCGGTGTTCCACAAAGCAGTGCCTCAATGGTCACGCCGCCGAAGGGTTCATTGTAGTGTGTCGGGGCCAAAAGAGCTCGGGCTCCGCGCAGCATATCGTCGCGCGCCTCAGGCTCCAGATAACCGACGACCTCCACGTGCTCAGGCGGATCGAAGCCGAGCTCCTTCTTGAAGTCGCCCTGGCCGGCGACCTTCAGCTTCAGCCCTGTCCGTTTCGCAATCTCCACGGCGATACCGATGCCCTTTGATTCAATGATGCGCCCAAGATACATGAAGTAGTCGCCGGGCTTGGCATTGAATTCGAAATCGGCCAGATCGAAGTAGTTCGGAATCACCGCGTCAAACCACTTTGGCTGAGATCTCTCTTGGCCGTAAATATAATTCATGACCGCATAGGATTCGAAGATACTGAAGGTCGTGCACGGCGTATTGAAGCAGCCGATTCCGGGCTCTACTGCAATCATATCGGGGTGCGCCTTACCGACCGCGTCATGGCCGACGCCCCAGAAAAGCAGCAGAAAGTCGTTGGGCTGCTTCCGCTTTCCGACCTCTTCGATGGCGCGCTGATTGAAGGTCGTATTACAGTGGTCCGTGGTGCTGTGCTTGAAGTGCTCCTTCTTCCAATCGTAGTGTCCGTAAGCCGCCTTGAACAGTTCATTGTCTGTTATGTTCACCTGCTCGTCGCAGTCGACCTTGGACTCGTTGTGACCATAATGTATGATATGGTGACCCCGAGCCCGCATCATCTTGGCGAACTTGAGGGCCTTCTGGGTGAAGGCGCAGGCCGAATAGTCCTTCCGTGTCACCGTATGAGGGACGGCGAGAATGTGGAAGCGCATCTTTTTTAGAGGGGCGCGATCTGCAGAAGCCACTGCAGGCGGGTGCGAGGGCGTCGTTATAAGCTTGTGACTATTCTTACGGGTGTGACCCATACCTATTCTTGCTTCAGATTATCCCGAGGGCGATTAAGCCGCGTCTAACCAGACGGCGTAGTTATCCGCGTATAGGTGCAGCCCTCGCCATCATAGATCTTCGGAGGGAAGTAAGTCTCATTGTAGACACAGGGCACGGCGGCCCACGTATCAGATTTTGTCATATCACTCTGTGTAAAAGGCGGCGCATTCTGATTGATGCAGGGAACGGGCAACGTGATTACGCCACCCTGGACCTCGTTATTGAGGGCACATGCCTGCTTGGCCTGCAGAAGGCCAATATACTCTCCGTTCGTGCCCTTTCCTGTGGCCACTCCACCGCAGCCCTGTGGTACAGTCGGGCCCGTTGGAATCGCCACAGGCACCACGGCGGCATAAGAGGCCGCGGGAACGCCGCAACTCAGGGAAACTGTCTTCGGAACCCCTGTGCCAGACGCCTTCGGCTGGACAACGAGCATAGTCCGCGCGTAAGAGTCCATGCACTTGTTTCTCGAGATGATACGTTTGGATTGTTCTTCAATGTGGCGAATGCGCTCTGACTGATTCATTCTATTCGAGGCCGCGCAAAAAAATCGGGGCGGCCAAAATTGACTGGGGTTGCCCCCACCCAGTCAGCATAGCCTCCAGTCTAGAATGTCTTCCACTGTTGTCGCCCCTGAGTCCTTCAATGTCAGCAAGGTCACGTTCTCCGCGGTCAAGATGCTCGATTCGGGTGGCAAGCAGGCCTACCTGAACTACGACGGGCGTCCTCTGATCATGCAGGTTGGCCCGCTCGAGACGAGCTTCGGCCTCTCGATCTTCGACAAGGTGCCTGGCGCCGCACCCAAGTACTCGGTCGACCTCAAGCTCCGCGGCTACGATGACGCGGCGACGAACCCGAAGACGGCGGCGATCTATACTGCTCTCAACGGCCTGGACGAGTTCATGGTCGACCAGGGCGTGAAGAACTCAGTTGCGTGGTTCAAGGGTGCGAAGAGCCGCGACGTGCTCGCCGAGCTCTACACGACGTCGGTGCGCTTCTCCAAGGATGCGGAGGGCAACGTCAAGCCCTATCCGCCGACGATCAAGCTCCAGCTTCGCCAGCGCGACGGCAAGTTCGAGACGCAGGTGTACGATGACAAGAAGCGTCCGATGACGGACATCCCGCTGGAGGACATCCTTGTCAAGGGCACGGTCATGACGGCGCTCATCCAGTGCACGGGTGTCTGGTTCGCGGGCGGCAAGTACGGTCTCAGCTGGAAGGCGATCCAGATCCGCGCCGACAAGGTTCCGGAGAGCATCCGCGGTTTCGCCTTCCTCGATGACTCGGCCGCTCCTGCCGCCCCTGCCCCGGCTGCTCGTGCGGCAGCTCCTCCTGCAGCTCCTCCTGCCAACTCCTTCGCGGCCCTTCATGACGATGAGGACGTCAACGACGAGGAGGCTGGTGTAGCTGCTGCAGCCCCTCCTGCTGAGGACGACGATGACGCGCCGCTGCCGCCTCCCAAGAAGAAGCCGGTCGTCCTGAAGAAGCCGGTTGCTGCCAAGCCCAAGTAGGCTAACGCACAACACTTAGGTCGTGTTGTAGGCTAACGCACAACACTTAGGTCGTGTTGTAGGCTAACGCACAACACTTAGCCCGGTAAAACAATCAAATCCGGCCGATTCGGCAAAGGACATCTTAGCCCTTGCAAATGCGGCACATTGGCATTCAAGATCTCCTGCGGTATAGCGGGGCATATCGGCGCCGGCACACCTCTCGAATAGCCCGCAAAGCGAGTTGCCGGATCAAAAGGATTTTTTCCTGCGTCTATCGTCTTCTCCTGTAAAGCCCTAATACGCGATGATTCCGGGCCAACGGGTGCGGAAGTATAGGTCAGACACGCAGTCTTGGCCGCCGTCACAGAACTTGCCCGAGGCACATCCGGCCCCAAGCCGACGCGTTGAATCGGGCACGGACCCCTTAGAATGCCCTTACCAAGGGCCCGTAGAATGGCACACTGTCGCGCATTTTCCAGTACAAGAGCGATTCGACCACTTTCGGGCCCAACCGCGGGGTTGAATTGCTGAGTTCTACACTCGACGCTCATAACTCTTACTTGGGAGTCCGTTTTTTACGGGTCTTTCTTACACCCTCTTCCTCCAGCTTAATCCGATTAACCTTCTTTCTTAAAAGCGACGCGAAGCCAATCTGATACCCCTTACACAAGATTGACAGGGGCGAGAACTGCGATGTCTTCGACACGTAGTTCTTGTGAGTCAGATCAATCAGCGTCCGAACACACGGCGTAACAGTCTTCGTGAAGATTTGCAGGGTCAGAAACAGTGTAATCAGAAACTCCAAACTGCCGATAAGGATAATGCGCCCATCGTCAGTGGATACCTGATAATAGGCGTGGCAGCCAGTATCCGCGAAAACGGTGACGACTGTCTTACCTGAATGCCGTATCTCATAGCGCTCCGGAGCTTCGCCGACTGCCTTGTAGAGGTATACGGCGCCGCCGATCCGTGACTTTAACTCGGCCGAGTCCTCTCTCGCCGTAGGACTCGCAAAACTGATGGGCCCGCTTCTTGCTAGGCGCATAGTGACCGATCCCCGAATCCCGTGCTCATAGACTGCTGTAGGTGCACTGCAGAGGACCCGCTGGTTCTCTATTACGAAGTCATAGACTGCCCGACTCGTTTCCGCCGGAATCTGCTTCTGCTTCTGCTTTGCGCACCGTTTCATAGGGAAGTTGTCATTGATCAACTGCAGGCGCTCGAACACCTTTTCCCAACGAGACACCATTCCCTTTGGCCGACTTAGCTCTAGATACATCATGGATCTCAGCATATCGGGGTCCGTGTAGTGGATGCCGCCTTTGACTACTGCGCGCTTGAAATACACGTCGTATAACTCTGGTCTTAACACGGTAATATCCGCAACTGGCATGAAATTCACCATCACCTTCTTGGTCCCCTCGTGGATTCCCACCTTGTGATATACCTCTGTGAATCCGGCGACAGTCAAGTCGTGGACCAGGTCTTTAATATCATTATCAATATCGGGAGTGAAAAAGTCGTAGTCGGGAAGATCGAGTTCTTCCGAATAGAACTGTTTCTCGGGCGGGAGAATCGCATTCATGGCCGTGCCACCATAACAGACACGACCCTTGCGCTTTATAAAGTTCTTAATCACGGCGAGTGCCTTGAGGTTCTCGAGATTGTGCGCCGATTCGTAGCGCTGTCTCTCTTCTGCCTCGTCTATAAGGGTCTTAATGCGGTCCTTTATAGTGTGTTTTGTGCTGCGGCTGCTGTAGTCGATATCTTCTTCCATCTTCCTATTGTGATATACTAAATTTAAGAACTGCTACGCTTTACTATGTTCGTGTTGTAGGCCATGTTAAATGCCTCTGATAGAGATGCATTTAACTTAGCACAACACGTTACTCATAAACAGGGGTATAATCTGATTTTAACGCCGTGGTCTTCTCTGGCCAGGCCATGTTCTTGTAGATCTTCATAGTTTCCACGGCGTCAGCTGGCGCTTTTATTAAATAGTCTACCGGTACAATATTTACTCCGAGCCGATTGACAGCGGTCTCGAGATCCTTATTCGTCGGGTTTTCTGATGGAACCGCGATCATGTAACGCGTCTTTCCCGCTAGGCCAAATGCTAATGCATCCTTTTCGGACAACTTAAGGATAGATTCGAGAGAAGTGACGAGCGCGGCTGGGCTACCTTCTGCACTCTCAGGGTACTTTTGTGCAACACCTATATTCTTATCGGCTGTGTCTAGAGCATAGACGCGCATATTGACCCAATAGTCCAAGTCTTCCGCGGGCGCCACTGTGGAGGTGGCTCCCTTAAATACACTTGTGTCTGCGTTCGATAATATAATGACCTGTCCTTCAAAGGTTTTCAGTGGCATAGTGAGAATATTCTTTTCTTGGACTTGGCGGTGGAAGTTTCCAACCGAGGAGGATCCGAGATGTCTGGGACCCAGGGGCGCGAGTGCCTTGGCAATCTTTCCAAGGAATGCCTTATAGGGTCCTGGCATCGAGATTTGATCCGGTGCCCTGACTACATGTAGATACAGGACAATCGGCTCGTACTTATTCATAAGAATATCGGTGAAGCCGGCGTTTGCTATTGCATCTGCTACTTCTTGGATGCTGCCTGAATTTGTGCTTATGAGGGCGCCGTTCGGAGAGCGAAGTAATAGGGTAGGCTCATTTCTTGGCGCGAAGGCGCCCCCTGGTTTATCGATATCGAGCATATCAATCTGCAGTGTGAAGGCTCTAATGCCTCCGTTGAGGGCCGCAATAATCGCCGTTTTTACGTTGAAGGAGGTGCTGGTATCTAGTCCGGCGTGGGCGATGGCTGGTGGCTGCATGTCAATAAATAACTCATCACTGGGCGCCGAGACTGCGAACTTCTCTACTGTTTTGGGGGGTGTTGCTGCCCCGGTGCCTGTGGTTGTCGTTGTTGCTGATGTTGTTCCTGTTGCTGGTGTTGCTGGTGTTGTCCCGGTGGCGGCTGTTGTTGTCCCGGTGGCGGCCGTCGATGTACCCCCTGTCACTCTGTTAAAGAGGGCTCTAGCTGAACCGAAGAAGCCTCCAGAGGCTGTGGCCGTTCCAGCTGGGGCTGCCGCAGTCGCTGCAGCTGTAGACGATGTACATACAGCTAGATCCTTGCAAATAGTCTTCGCACACATGGTCGCATCACACGGTCTGGCAGCGCCATTTAGAGCGCTTCCGACGTCTTCTGATTTCCCCGCCGCGCCAGCAGCTTTTCCAAAAAAGATGCCGGTTTCGAAAAAGGAATCGCTGATTATTATTCCGATGATAATCAATGTTATCAATATTGTTATGCCACCTACGGCAGGATATGCCTGAAATACACTAAAAATACCCCCCATTCGCGACAACTATCGTATCCATCTAAATTATTCAAGCGTGCTGATCCAAGTATTGTGCCAGCTCCGTGCGTGAAAGCATTTTGAGCCCCTTCGCAATAGCTGTCTTCACCTTCTCAGATTCCTTGACTGGACCGTCCGGGATTGCCAGAATCGTAGTGCGTGCAGTGAGCACAGAGGCTACCGCAAATCCCTTCTTATGTGCCTCCTCCTCTAGATTCTTGTCTCGAAACCCGGTGAAACAGATAGTACCCTTTACTGCCGCCGCAACGGTATGCCCCTGAGTGTTCAGCACCGGATACGGAATCCAGCACGTTTCCGAGGTGCGCCAGGCCTTATAAGCGGGCAGTGTGCTCCTGAAGGTATCTAGGCTATCCGAGGTCCAGCCAGGTGCGGCCGTGATGGCCGACCATGCCCGGCAATCCGGATTGAGAGCCTGTAGAGCCTTCAGCTTCGTCTCACCGACACTTCTGGGCATCAAGGAACTCGCAACCATGAGATCAATCTCGGTCGGCTTGAGTGCGCGCAGGGATTCGTAGAGAGTGGCACCCGTCTTGGGTCCGAGCGTCGCCGAGAGCTGGGTCCCCGTGGCCTTCCAGATATCAGCCGGACCCGTCATGCCGGCGTCGACCAGCGCTGCGGCCGTCGCGGGCCCAGCCCCCGGAATCTTGAGAGTCTTGAGGAAGTGGTGGAGCTTGGCGACGGTGAGGGCGGCGCTGTCACTGGTGGCCTTCAGATGGGTATTCGTGGCGTCCCAGACACCTTCTGGAAGCTGGGCCACGGTTCCCACGAGAACCCGATCGAGCGTCGGAATCACATCGCCACTGCGACGAATCACGATCGAGGACCCTGGCCCGAGTTTGTTATGGACGACCGTGCGCGCATTATGGGCCGTACAGAAGCGGATCGTGGCGCCGCCAATGGTCACCGGCTCGAACTCGAGTTTCGGGATAAGATAGCCCTGGGCCGAGGTCGCCCAGATGACATTGATTACCGTCGTGGTCGCACTCTGATCCAAGAGGG
>Ga0114974_10000378_pt1 | contig 38279 bp, 36 predicted proteins | sample S_130206_EF_Meta_FD_87318 | JGI IMG/M metagenome (GOLD analysis project Ga0114974, IMG submission 87318) | Freshwater microbial communities from Lake Simoncouche, Canada to study carbon cycling - S_130206_EF_MetaG | ecosystem: Environmental > Aquatic > Freshwater > Lake | place: Lake... | reverse complement strand
GCAAACCCACTTCAAGACTGCCCCTGTCGTGAAGTCCTATCGATTTAGCCGGATCGCGACTGACCAAGGCCACAGCCTGTGGCAGGCTTAAATCGGTGGTTCCTGTGATGCGAACTGTGGCAGACATCAAACTGCCGGGCACGTAGTCGGACGACAAAATGTCGACCAGGCCCAACTTGGCCAATTCAATGGCAGATACATTGCCAGAATGCGAACCGCCGCGAACCACATTGGGTCCACCCATGATGGTCAACATGTTGCGGGCCCTGGCCGCTTGAGCCGCCGCCACGGTGGTGGGAAACTCACACACGGTTGCGCCTTCAGCAAATGCTTCTTCCACATGCGCCACTGTGGTGTCGTCATGGCTGGCCAAAGCAATTTTATTGTCTTGACAGTATTGGGTTAGGTAGGATCGGTGAGGTTTAGCATAACGGGCCTGCGCATCTTGGGCCATGGCCACACGCTCATCAAACTTCTCTTTGGTCCAGCCTTTTTTGCCAGAAAAATAAATCCAAGCATGTTCAATGTTTTCCCACTGACGCTGGCCAGGTGTGTGGTCCATAACGGAAATCATTTTGACCAAGTCGTGTTCTGCAAAAGGCTTGAACAATTCAAGGGTGTTGGGCGCTGGCAACTCACAACGCACATGAAGAAAATGATCGGCGCGAAGCATACCTCGCGCCATAAAGTCCGAAATGCACTCCAAGACGGTGTCCCATTCACTGCCACGAACGCTGTCAGGATCGGCCTCGCCCACACCCAGAGCATCTAACACGGTTGTAATGCCAGCCGCAGCCACTTCTGCATCGTGCGCCAGCAGTGCGGGCGCGTCATCCCAGCGCACCTTGGGCCTAGGCATCATGTGCCGCTCGAAGTTGTCAGTGTGAACCTCGACCAAGCCCGGAATGAGGTAGTCACCCTGCAAATCGATGGCATGAGAAACCGACGTTTGGCCTTGATCAATGTGCTGAATCAAACCATTCTGGCTTGTCAGACTGCCCTTCACCACTTCATCATGAAGCACTAATTGCGCGTTGGTGAAAACCAGAGGGGTGGAAGTGGGCGAGTTCATTTATTTGATTCCAATGGATGCATGGACACTGTTCGGCTGACAACTTCTTGTGCAACAGAGTCATCGTGAAAAATTCCAAGAATGGCAATCCCCTTGTTGCGAGCTTGAACAATCATGTCAATCACAGTTTGGGTATTTACTGGGTCCAACGAAGCTGTGGGCTCATCGAGCAAGAGCAAGGGACGAGGTTTGATGAAGCTTCGGGCTAAGTTAATGCGCTGCTGTTCACCGCCAGAAAATGTGGCGGGTGGCAGTTGCCATAAGGATTCAGGAATGCGCAATCGGGTGAGCCAATGCGCGGCCTCTTCTCGGGCTTGCTCGCGGCTGACATGGTCCAAGCCGCTTTCCAGCAAAGGCTCGGCCACAATGTCAATGGCCGCCACCCGGGGAATGACCCTTAAGAATTGGCTTACATACGCCATTGAATGACTGCGCAAATGCAAAACAGATCTTGCACTGGCTTGGGTCATGTCAATGAATTGGCCTTCAGTGTTGCGCACCAAAATTTCACCCGAACTGGCGCGGTAGTTGCCATAGGCCAGTTTGAGAATGGTGCTTTTTCCCATACCAGAGGGCCCGCTTAATCGCACACACTCACCTTGGCTTAAAGTCAAATGAAAGTTTTGCAACACGGTCAGTGCGGTGCTGTTTTGCAAGTGCAATAAAAATTGCTTGCTCAGATTTTTCATCTGCAGCATGGGCTTCGTGTCTGTGCTTTGAAGGGTCATGGCTGCAATACCGAAGAAACCAACAACTGGGTATAAGGATGCTGAGGGTCGTCTAACACTTGGTCGGTTAAGCCTGTTTCTACCGCTTGACCATTTTGCATCACCATCATGCGCTGTGCCAAGAGCCTGGCTACCGCCAAGTCATGCGTCACAATGATGGCGGCCAAATTCATTTGCCGCGTTAGGGTGCGCATCATGTCCAGCAGTTTGGCCTGCACCGAAACGTCCAAACCAGAAGTGGGCTCGTCCATGAACACCAAGCGCGGTTGCGTGATTAAATTGCGCGCAATTTGAAGCCGTTGGCGCATGCCGCCCGAGAAGGTATTGGGCCGATCGTCAATTCGGCTTGGGCTGATTTCAACACGCTCCAGCCAATCTATGGCATGCGCGCGCAACTGACCATAGTTGCGTTGCCCCAAGGCCATCAGGCGCTCGCTCACATTGGCGCCAGCTGACACATTCATGCGCAAACCATCGGCAGCATTTTGGTGAACAAAGCCCCAATCGGTGCGAGCCAGCATGCGCCTTTGAGCTTCCGACATGCCATAAATTTCTTGCAAACCGTGGTCGCGCAAGTCAAACGACACCTGGCCGGCGCTGGGTGTGTGCCTGGCCGCAACCGCATTGAGCAATGTGGTTTTGCCAGAGCCCGATTCACCCACAATGGCCAGCACTTCGCCTGGCCACAGATCAAAAGAAATATTGCGCACCACAGTTTTAGAGCCGTAGGCACAAGACAAACCCTGCACCCGCATCAAGGGCGGCTTGGTGTCTAAGTCCATCATGGCGTCACCTGCTGTTTGCTGCAGTAGTCGCTGTCTGAGCAGACAAACATTTTTTTGCCTTGGTCGTCCATGATCACTTCGTCTAAGAAGCTTTCGTTGGAACCGCACAGTTCACAGGCCGACTGCCAGCGCTGAACTTCAAAGGGGTGGTCGTCAAAGCCCAAGCTTTCAACCGTGGTGTAAGGTGGAACTGCATAGATGCGTTTCTCGCGACCTGCACCAAACAACTGCAAGGCAGGGTTCAAATGCATTTTGGGATTGTCAAATTTGGGAATGGGGGAGGGCGACATGATGTAGCGGCCATTGACCAACACAGGGTAATCGTAGGTGCTAGAAATGTGGCCGTAATGCGCCAAGTCTTCAAACAAATTCACGTGCATGAGGCCGTACTCTTGCAGTGCGTGAAGTTTTCGCGTCTCTTCTTCGCGCGGCTCCAGACGTTGCATGGGCTCGGGCACGGGCACCTGGTACACAATGACCTGCCCTTCGCGGAGCGGTGTTTCTGGAATGCGGTGACGCGTTTGAATGATGCTGGCTGCGGTGGTGTCGGTGGTTACCTCAACGCCTGTGGTTCTTTGAAAGAAGCGCCGAATGTTGACGGCATTGACCGTGTCGTCAGAGCCTTGGTCAATGACCTTGAGCACATCTGACTCACCAATGATAGAAGCTGTGACTTGTATGCCACCTGTGCCCCACCCATAAGGCAAGGGCATTTCACGCGAACCAAAAGGCACTTGGTACCCAGGAATTGCAACGGCCTTCAAAATAGCGCGCCGAATCATGCGCTTGGTGCGTTCGTCCAAATAGGCGAAGTTAATTTGCGGGTCACGCAATGAGACAGATTTGACAGAGTCATTATGCAACATGGTCGTCCTTTGGTAAGGCATGTGATTGGCGCATTTTTCTGACCAATTCCAACTCAGATTGAAAGTCGACGTAATGCGGCAATTTCAAATGTTGTACGAAGCCCGAGCTTTCTAAGCTGTCGCTGTGGGACATGACAAATTCTTGCATTTGAGCCGGCGCAGTGACGGCCTCGCCCAACTCGTCGGCTCTGAGGGCCCTGTCGACCAAGGCCATGGCCATCGCTTTTCGCTCGCTGTGACCAAAGGCCAAACCATAGCCCCGCGTAAACTGCGGCGGCTGCGTTTGGCTGCCCTGAAATTGGTTGATCATTTGACATTCAGTGACTGGAATGTCTCCCACTGAAATTTCAAAACCAAGTTCTTCTGGCACGATGCACATGTCGACTGTACCGAATCGAATCTCGCCCACAAAGGGGTGTGATTCTGAATAGCCACGCTGTGTGGAATAGGCCATGGCCAATAAGAAACCCTCGTCGGCACGCGCCAAGTTTTGGAGCCTGGCAGATCTGTTTGCAGGAAACCTCAAAGGCTGCCGCGTTAGATCAAAGGGGTCTGGATCACCCTCTTCTGGCAATTGTCCTTCTAGCAAGCTTTCGTGGTTAAGCAAATCAACCACCCTGGGTGTGGCTTCATTGTTCACTTGTCCTTTGCGAGCCACTGGCGCGGGCTTGCCTGTTGCAAGCAAACTGAAATCTAACAAGCGCTGGGTGTAGTCATAAGTAGGGCCTAACACTTGGCCACCTGGCAGGTCTTTGAATGCGGCCGAAATGCGGCGCGAAATGTGCATGGCTGTTGTGTTGAGAGGCTTGGAATAACCCAGCCTAGGCAAAGTGGCACGGTATGCGCGCAACAAAAATATGGCTTCTACCAAATCGCCGGCGCTTTGCTTGATGGCCAAGGCCGCCAACTCTGGATCGTAAACAGAGCCTTCTGTCATGACACGGTCTACACTCAATCGCAACTGCTGGCGAATTTGCGCCACGCTGAGTTCGGGCACATTAGGATCACCACGGCGCTGCTGTGCGAGCAACTCATAACTGTTGAGTATGGCGGTTTCGCCGCCTTTGACTGCTACGTACATGGGTTCAGTCCTTCACTTGGGTTGATCGGGGCAAGCCAATCAAGCTGTCGTTGTGGGTGAAGAAAAAGTCAATGCCGCACGGTGCATGAACTTGGCTGTTGCGTCGGGCAGATACAAAATTCTGTGGAAGACCCAGCAGTTTCAAATGGCTCGAGCCATTGACGCCAGGTCCACTCAGGGTCCAAGCGTCTGAGGTGGGCGTTGTGTCAAAGCCCATCACTTGCACCACGCAGGTGGCCGAAAGCTCTGGATACTGGGCATTGCCTTGCGCTAAATTTTCAAAAGCTGGTAACTCATTGGCATGGGCCACCCATACAAAATCGGCTTCAATGGAATTTGTGACCAAAGTGCAACCTGTGTGAAATCTAAGCCAAGCCGCAGCATGACTGCTGGCAAAACCTTCAGACAGCCACACCCTGCAATCTTGATCTAGCAATGCCAGCAGCAAAGCAGATGCAGCCGCATGCGCGTTTTCAGGAACTTGCATGGCGGGGTTTGACAAATTCTGGTCAAGGGTCTGAGGCTGGCCAGGCAATGACAAAGCCACCAAGGATTGGCGAAAAACGGCCTGACTGCACAGCGTGGGGTTGGAAAACCCTCGCCCAATGTCTTTAAGCGATGGCTGTATCACGCGTCTTCCCCTTCACCGTCGAAGCCTTGACCGGCTTCTCTTGCCACCGTAAAAAACTCTACTTTGGTGGCTTGCGCCTGCGCATTGTTGTCTTTCATTTGGCCTGACAACAATTGACTAATTGGCCTTAAAAGCGATTGATCCCAATGGTCGTGCAACTCGGGCTCTTGCAAGAGCGCGTCGGCCACTGCGGCAAGCTGGGCATGCCGATGTGAGCCGCCCATGACATAGGCAACACCCACTTGCTTGCAGCGTGTGAGTTGGGCGTCTGGCTTGAGAACACAACGGGTCAGGCTCACTTCGCCCAAGTTAAAACGTTGCCCTGTTCCACCCGCTCGACCCTGTACCATCATGAGGCCAGTCTCTGCGGGGCGAAGCCACTCTAAATTTCCTAGGCACTGGCTGGCCAAGTGTTTTTCTAACAATTCCTCAGGCGCCCTGGCCAAAAGAGCCATCCATGTTTGCCTAGCGGCCAAGGAAGGAGGCAAGTCTTTGGTGGAGCGGGTGTAATCGTTGTGCAACATTGTTTTGATAACGTCAACCATTAAGCTTACAAAAGTAAAATTTCATTTTTGTGACGGATTGATTTTTTTTTGTGACAGAAATATTTCCCCATATGTCCACTCCCTTTCGACACGCTGCTTATTTTGCGCCAGCCCTGCAATCGAAGGCTTGGGATCTTGGATCTCAATGGCTAGGAAGGTGTGCGCATCAAATGACCCCGCTGCAGCAGCCAAAATTTGAAAACTTGAGTTCTGAATTGTTTGAAAAATTGACACTCGCACCCAGGCTGTATGGTTGGCATGCCACTTTAAAAGCACCCTTTGAATTGAATTCAAATGCGCGGCTTGAAGAACTGCAGCCCGCATTCAGGCAATTGGCGCAGAACACAGTTAACGCATTTCATCTGCCTTTGAAATTGGTGGAAATGGGCGATTTTTTAGCTCTGGTGCCCTCACATTCCAGCCTAGAATTGCAGAATTTTGCCGAGCATTGTGTGCGTGAGTTGCATGCACTCGCCTTGCCACTTTCTGATACCGAACTTCGCAGAAGAACCGGCGCAGGCTTGACGGCCAGACAAACAGCGCTGCTTCACGAATGGGCTTACCCTTTTGTGATGGATCAGTTTCAGTTTCATATGACGCTTTCAGGTTCATTGCAAAATGTGGACCCGTACGTCAAGGCGAATTTGAAAGAAGCAGCGCATGAATGGTTCACACCTTTGTTAGAAAATGGCCTCGAGATTGATGCTGTCACTTGGTTTTCTCAAGGCCAAAAGAATGGCGACTTTCAGTGGGTTGAACGATTCGAATTGGGTACATCCAATTGCGCTTGATCTACATCATTGGACCCTCGGGCGCTGGCAAGGACAGCTTGCTGAATGGTCTGCGCCAAGACATGGCCCGCATGGCCACACCACCGCCTTTGTATTTAGCTCAGCGCACCATCACAAGAAGTCACCACCAAAGCAACGAGGACCATGAAGAGATCGATGCGTCAAACTTTGAGTCGTTGCTTCAGAGCCATGCATTTGCCTTAAACTGGTTTGCCAATGGCTTGCACTATGGCGTTCGACACACAGAACTGGCCCAGATGTCTGAGGGCAAGTGGGTCATGGTGAATGGTTCTCGTGCTTATTTAGAAGAAGCAAAACTGCGATTTCCAAGACTCACAGTGTTACACATTACAGCGCCCATCGAGATCTTACGCACCAGGCTTTTGTCGAGAGGTCGAGAAGATAAGCAAGCCATCGAAGCCAGACTAAGTCGAATACAAAGTTTTACCCCCGAACCTCAAGATTTGTGTTTGTCCAATGAGGGAAGTTTGGCAGAAAGCCAAGCTACTCTGAAAAAATTATTGCAACAACGTACAGGAATTTCTTTTGGCAAACTTTAAATGAAGTGATTGGGTCAATTCGTTGAGTCACTTAATTTTGTATGATGATGAACGCTGAATTTTATTCATCCTGCAAGGAAATACGATGCAAGAAGTCCGCCAATACGATGACACTACAGACAAAATCAAGGTCGTTGAACTATGGCAAAAGGTTTTTGGATATGAAACGGCGCACAACGATCCGAACTTAACCATTTCAAAAAAATTAGCAGTCAATGATGGGCTGTTCTTCGTCGCTGTTGATAATTCTCAAATCGTTGGAACCATCATGGCTGGCTACGATGGTCATCGGGGCTGGTTGTATTCTGTCGCCGTTGATCCCAACAAGCGACTCAGGGGTTCAGGAAGTTTGCTTGTTCATCATGCCGAAGCAGAACTTGAAAAATTAGGTTGCTTGAAAGTCAAACTACAAATACTGGCTTCCAATAATTCAACGGCCGCTTTCTACGAATCTCTTGGCTATGCGGTTGAGCCCAATATCAGCATGGGCAAGTTGTTGTGAGGCCATGATGATTGAAAAATAATCTTATGAAAAACAATCCTTTTTTGCAGTCAGGTCAATTTTTTAAGGGTAACCTGCATACGCACTCGAATATTTCGGATGGGAAATTATCTCCTGAAGAAGTTTGCCGTACGTACCAAGAAAATGGCTACGACTTCATCTGTCTTTCTGATCATTTTTTACCGGTTTACGACTTTCCTGTTAGTGATACTCGAGCATTTAGAACTTCGACCTTTACTACTATCTTAGGAGCCGAGGTTCACTTACCCTCCACCACCCTTGGCGAGAAGTGGCACATCTTGGCTAACGGGCTGCCACTCGATTTTGAACCACCCAAACAAAATGAGCGTGCTCCTGAGTTGGCTGCTAGGTGTGCTGCTGCTGGCGCATTCGTCACCATTGTTCATCCGGAGTGGTATGGCATTAGTGTTGAAGACGTTCTTAGCATTGAATCAGCGCACGCCGTTGAGGTTTATAACCACACCTCAGCCCTGCGAGCTGCACGGGGAAATGGATGGGGGCTGTTAGATCAAATGCTTTCGCGAGGTCATCATTTGAATGCCTTGGCCACAGATGACGCCCACTTTCAAATTGACGATGCCTTTGGAGGATGGGTGATGGTTAAGGCACAAGAGCGCGATCCTGATGCACTTTTAAAAGCGCTTAAATTTGGCCACTATTATTCTTCGCAGGGTCCAAAAATCTACGATATTCGATTTGAAGCAGAAGAAGTGATTGTTGATTGTTCGCCTGCGTACGGCGTGTACCTTCTAGGCAAAGGATCACGTGCAGTACAAAGTGAAGTTCGAGGTCAAACTACTGCAAGACTTGACGCATCGCGCATGGGTAAAGGAGGAATGATGCGCGTGACAGTGGTGGACGATAAAGGACGTGCAGCTTGGAGCAATCCAATGTGGCGGCCTGAATGAAAACTTGAAAACGGCCTAAGTTATTGTGAGCTTTAGAATTTTAGAATGACAGTCCTATCGGTATTCCTAAACTAATAACCAGACTTGTTACCCACACTGCGATCATCGGCAATTTCGCTGGAGTTAGGACCTCTTCAAACTTGTGAACAGTTTGTGGATGTCATCGTAAGGGTTGAAATTATTTGTTTTTTTTCTGGGTCAAAGCTGAAATTTTCAATTTGATTTTTTTCAATTTTCTTTGCAGGTCTTTGAGTTCTGCTTTTTTGTCTTTTGGGGTGCCCTTGTCTTTGACTGCCAACAAGGTAGCTCGACAATTTGAGCTGCCACACCAGCAGGGGTACTGGGCTTTTAGTTTTTTCGTAATGCGCTCATCAATGACCAAGCCGTAGTCGTAGTTAAGCTCCTCGCCCGCGGCAATGTTGCGCAGAGCACTGATGTACACGCGGCCATCTTTTACTTCGGGTTCGCAATTTGGCATGCAACTGTGATTGATCCAACGGGATGCATTACCGCCTCGCAGACCATCGATGACGCGGTCTTCGTCGATTTGAAAATAGAAAGTATGGTTGGGATCTGCTGGGTTGTGCGGATGTCGGTCTTCAGCTTCTTGTGCAGAAATAATTTCACCAAGGTATTCAACAACGAAAGCCCCTTTGGGAATGTCTTGAGCGGCAAAGACACCTCTGCCGTGCACACCTGATTTTCGAACTTGAACTTGACGGGTGCTTTTTTTCAAAGTCGCAGTAGGTAGATTTTTGACTGTCATTCTTAGATGTTGCCAGAAAATGACGCAGGCACCATTGTCATAAATAATTAATATTTATATAACACCAGTGAAATTCTTGTTGGGCATGATGAACTTCCAAGTTAAAGACTACTTGGGAGAACATCATGAAAGAGTTGCCTAACCCTGCAAACCCGATTTCACAAATCGCTTTGCCTCGGGGTTCGCTTCATTCAAGCCCTCAAAATAGCATTGAAGCCTACGATGCGAAAACCTCCAAGCCCATCATCGAAGTTGGTTGGGCGAAACATCAGGATGAGGTGAGAGAAGCGCAAAGACTGAGATATGAAGTCTTTGCTAATGAAATGGGGGCACGTCTGCCAGAAACATTGGCGGGTCATGACATTGACTTATTTGACGACTACTGCGAGCACCTGTTGGTTAGAGATGGCCATTCTGGGCACGTCATTGGAACTTATCGAGTGTTGACGCCGGCTCAAGCTCAACGCGTTGGGGGCACCTACACTGACACCGAATTTGACTTAACGCGTTTGAGATTCATGCGCGAGCGCATGGTGGAGCTAGGTCGCAGTTGTGTGCATGCTGAGCATCGACATGGCGGTGTGATCTTGGCACTTTGGGGCGCACTCTTCGAATTCATGGCTAGAAATCAGCTGAATACCATGATTGGGTGCGCCAGCATTCCCATGTTGCACAATGGCATCGTCAGTGGGCATGCAGCTGCGAGCATGTGGCATCAACTTTCCAAAACCAACTTGGCTTCTATTGAGTTTCATGTTCGCCCTCGTTTGCCACTTCCCATTGAAAACCTTGACACCAATTTGTCTGTTGAGCCACCTGCCTTGATCAAGGGTTACCTTCGCTTAGGCGCCAAAATATTGGGCGCACCCGCATGGGATCCCGATTTCAACACTGCAGATTTACCCATGCTGTTGCAAGTGAAAGATCTTCCACTTCGTTATCGCAAATACTTCACAGGTGCATGATGATGTTCAAAGATGCTCAAGAATTTATGCCAGGTGAAAGCTCGTCTAACAAGCACTACCGAGCCATTTTCATTTCTGACCTTCATCTTGGCACCCCAGGGTGCCAAGCTGAGGCTTTGCTTGAATTTTTAAAAACGCATACTTGCGATACATTGTTCCTTGTCGGTGACATCATTGACGGATGGCAACTGCGTCGCAAATGGTATTGGCCGCAAGCCCATAACGATGTGGTTCAGAAACTGCTGAGAAAAGCGCGCAAAGGTTGTCGAGTTGTTTTCGTGCCTGGTAATCATGATGAATTTGCAAGAGATTTTCTAGGGCATTCATTTGGGGGGATTGAGGTTTTGGAGCATGCGGTGCATACCACGGCAACGGGCCAAAAACTTTGGGTCATCCATGGCGACTATTTTGATGGCGTCATTCAATTTGCCAAGTGGCTTGCCTACTTGGGCGATACGCTTTACGAAATGGCCCTGAAAGCCAACCGTCATCTCAATAACATGCGTGGTCGCTTGGGCTTGCCCTATTGGTCACTTTCCGCCTATTTGAAGTTGAAGGTCAAAAAGGCTGTTAATTTTATTTCTGATTTTGAAGTCGCAGTCGCGCGTGAAGCTAAAAAGCGAGGCTATGACGGCGTTGTCTGCGGTCATATTCATCACGCTGAAATCAGGGAAATTGAGGGTGTCTTGTATTGCAACGATGGTGATTGGGTCGAGAGTCTGAGCGCCATGGTTGAGCATTCAGATGGTCGATTGGAAATTCTGACATTTGACCCCTACTCGGAAGTTCAGATTGCTGCGAAAACCAGTTATCTTGCGACTGCATGAAAATTATCCTCGTTACAGACGCCTGGAGACCTCAAGTCAACGGCGTGGTGACCACGTTGGTTGAGTTGGTTCGAGAGCTTGAAAAGGTGGGCCATCAGATAGAGGTGATTCATCCGGGCATGTTTAAAACCAGGCCTTGTCCAGGCTACGCAGGCATTGATTTGGCCGTTAAGCCCAAGCAGCAGTTAAGGCAAATGCTTGAATCTGCGAATTTTGATGCGATTCACCTCGCGACTGAAGGCCCCTTGGGTTGGGCTGCGCGGGGAATCTGTCGGCATCATCAGTGGCGCTTCACAACGGCTTACCACACGCGCTTTCCAGAGGTACTGAAAGCTGCCATTCGACTGCCACTCTTTTTGGGATATGCCTTGTTCAAACGATTTCATCGTCATTCAGCAGGTGTCATGGTTCCAACAACGGGCGTTCAAAACTTATTGAAAATGCGCGGCTTTCAAAATTTAAGGCCATGGACTCATGGTGTCGATGTTGAGCTTTTTAATTACGCGCATGAACCGCAGAGCTACCCGCCACTGTCGCAACTCAAACGGCCTATCGCTGTGTATGTGGGTCGTGTTTCGTATGAAAAAAACATTGAAACATTCTTGAAAATGCCATTTGAAGGTTCTAAAGTTGTGTGTGGTGTTGGACCCTTGGAAGAAAATCTGAAAAGCAGGTTTGATGGCATCACATGGCTTGGGTTGCTACCAAGACCCGAATTGGCCAAGGTTTACCAAGCTTGTGATGTGTTTGTCTTCCCAAGCCAGCATGAAACCTTTGGTTTGGTCATGCTAGAGGCAATGGCTTGCGGAACGCCCGTAGCAGCTTATCCGGTGGATGGCCCGCAGGAAGTTCTGCAAAATCAACTGACAGGGGAGGTCAAGGGGGGTGTACTGAATGAAGACTTGGCGTTGGCCACTCAATCGGCGTTAAATATACCCAGGTATTTAGCAAGGCAACGTTCACTAGAGTTCAGCTGGGAGCAGTCTTGTCAGTTGTTCATTCAAAACTTAGTGGTTGCCAAAATTTGATGCTCATTGAAGAGGGTTGAATTAATTTGTGATTTGTAAATGATCGGCAGGTGAATCACAGTTCTCATGGTTGAGATGTAGAAAGAAAAAACTGTGGAAGGGCAGTCACCCAAATGGGAAACCACGACAAGATGACAGTGCCAATAAAAATAGCCCCCAGTGCTGGCAATACCGAGCGAACAACTTCACTGATAGATTTTTTAAAAACAGCACTGGCAAAATAGATGTTCATACCCGCAGGAGGGCACAAGAACCCCATTTCTAAATTGGCCAAAAAAATAATGCCAAAATGAATGGGGTCAATGCCATAACTCATGGCGAGTGGAAGCAGAAGAGGAACCAAAACAACAATGGCTGCATAAATCTCCATCAATGCGCCAGCAAAAAATAAAAATACGTTCAAGGCTAACAAAAATACATATTTGTTGGCGGTGATCGATTGAACCCAATCTGAAGCGAGATCAGGGATCCCCACATCAATCAGGTAGTTTGTTAAGCCCAATGCCATTCCCATGATGAGAAGAATGCCACCAATGACTTGAGCAGATTGGATTAAGCAATGCTTCAATTGCAAATAATGCAACTCTCTGTGAACCAAGCCCTGGGAAAAAATAGCATAGGCAACTGTCAAGGCAGCACCTTCTGTCGGAGTGGTCAGGCCAGAGATTAAGCCAGCAATTGCAACAAAAGGTGTCATCACTTCCCATTTTGCATCCCACAATGCAGTACTTATTTTCGGCCTCGACAGTGATTCTTGAGTCAAAAGACTGTTTGATTTGATGGGTGATATGTTTGCTGGGATGTTCAAAAACCGACCAAACAAAATCAAGCAAATGATCATCAAGACAGCAGGCAATAGACCAGCAACAAACATGGTTTGAATAGGGACTCGGGCCATGATCGCGTACATGATCAAGGGAACGGAGGGTGCTAGCAAAACACCCAGTGCGCTGGCGCTTGTGATCAATCCAATGCTTTTGGTTTCTGGGTAATTCACTCTGTTGAGTAAAGGCAACATCAGGCCACCAAGCGCTAAGATGGTCACGCCACTGCCGCCAGTGAGGGCCGTGAAGCAACTGCACAAGCAAGCGACAGCCAAGATGGTGCCGATCCGACCGCCCCCAAAGATTGAGGAAAACAAGACACTCAGCCTGTTAGCCGCTTGCGTATTGGCAAAAATAAGGCCAGCCAGTGTGAAAAGGGGGAGCGCGGGCAAAGAAGGATTGACAGTGATCTGGTAGTGCGAAAGTGCCAAGGAGGCCATGGGAATATTCTCTTGTAAGAACAAGACCCAAGACAATCCACCAAGCACCAAAAATATGGAGCCACCCAGTAATAAAAATAAAACCAGCGCAAGACCCAAAAGCAAGACCATGAGAGGCATGTCCTGCAATATTGTTTGGAGATGCCACGCCATCCAAGAAACTGCGACCAAACCCACCCATTGAAAAATCGCATCACCGTGCCAGCGCATGCCAAATTTAAGGCCCAGCAAGGCAAAGGCAATGGGCATGGTGGAGAGAAATGCCCAAGTTGGCAGGCCATAAGCGATGGTATGGCCCGTACTGACTTCAGACAACATGAGATCAAAACTGGCCTTGCACAAAAGAACGCACAAGCAAGTTGAAAATAAAAAGACAAACCCTTTGGCAATTTTTTGCAGTGACAAGTTCGGGATTTTTTCCCACGCAGAGCCTAGGCTGGTGAGATGGCCGGTTCTTTCTGCGTACAGGGCGCCTGCAAGAGAAAATAAAAGACCCAGATGTTGAACCAAAACAGGTGCATTCTCAATACCGCTGCCTTGAAAAGGTCGCAGAAATACTTCCATCACGGGAATCAAAACCATGCCCATTAAAGCAATTGCAGCCAGACTTGCGTCCCAGTCCTTTATTCTGTGAAGTTGAGTCGATAAAAATCTCATGGGGTCTTCGTGGAACGGTAAGTTTTCAAATGAGCAAAAACTTCATCAAAGGTTTCGGCCGAAACCATTTTTCCTCGAATGCGAGGATAAAGTGATTCGCTTAAGGATTGCCATTCCTTCAGTTGAGCGGCATTCGGTTTGTTGATTTGCAGACCCCGTTTTTTCATGGCTTCAACAGAATCTTCAACTTCTTTGCGTGCCTGAATACGGATGAGACCGCCAGCCTTGTCCGATGCAAGCTGCAAATTTTTTTGAGCTTCAGGCGTCATCTCATCCCAAGATTTTTTGCTGATCACAAAGGCACCCACGATAGGTGCCCAATTGATCTCTAACATGTGAGGAGCCGAATTGTAAATTTGCGAAGCTAATGCAAAGTAGGGGGTCGAAGGCACAACGTTGATCATGCCAGTTTGAATCGCAGGCAATATGTCTGTAGGCTCCAGCGGCACAGGTGTGTAGCCTAGACTTTTCATAATTTCTTGTTGCTCAGCCTCTGCACCCCAAGAAAAAAATTTCATCTTTTTGTAATCATCAGGGACCAATGCGGCTTGCTTTGAAAAAAATCGAACCCATCCTGCATCGCCCCATGCCAAGACCACATAGCCCTTTTCTAAGAATTTCCGCTCCATGCCAGGGCGCATTTTTTCTCGGACATAGTCCAGCTCTTCCCAAGATCTGAATGCAAGCGGTAAGTTTTGAAGCGCAGCAATTGAGGGCTCAATTTCTCTCAAGCCCACAACAGACAGGAGGGCTGCCTGTAGTTGTCCAATCCGCATGCGGCGAACCATTTCTGCTTCTCCGCCTTGACTGCCATCTGTAAAGACATTGAAGCGAGGTGAACCCGATTGACCCTTTTTCCAAGATTCGCCAATTTCCATCAACTGACGGTGGTAGAGTGAGTTTTTAGGTACCAAAGAGCCAATTTTCAATTGTGCCTCAGCAGCATAGCTAGAGAACATCGATCCAAATGCCAGACTGCTAGCCACTTGGATCCATTTTTTTCTGGTCAATTGAATGCTCATGAAGTTCGCCCTTAAAAAAGATCGTCTATTTTAGTGAGAAGCCACTCGGCTCTGCGCCGCATGACTTGGGTGACCAAGTCATTTTGTGATTTTCCACTGTGGATGGCTTGATTCAGAAGGTCTGTGAAAGCGGCTTTGTCTTGCTTTGCAAATGCCCAATTTTCGGCTTTGGAAATGAAAGGCCCTATTTGGTTGCCGCGCCATGCTATTGCATCGTTGAAGTATTTTTCTGCCAAATCGATATTTCCGCCGGGTCTGGCAAGTTCAAGCGTTCCCATCATGCTTGCCATAGAGCCATTGTCAAACTGAGGGTTGGCATTCCAAGTTATCTGGGCTAACTGCAAAACAAGAGGGAGGTCTGCCACAACATCTGGATTGTCTTTTGAAAGTGATATGGCGCCGGCCCAAGATGTCAGTGTCCAATAGGCTAAGCCTGAATCTTCAATCGCAATCAATTTTTTTGATGATGTTGCTTGGCTGGTTTGCAACGAAAGCAGCTGCGGGTATTTGAGTTCCAACGCCTTCAGCCCATGCAGTTTGGCACGCATTAACATTTTGGCAGCACGCTGCCTCAGTTGACTTGCAAGTGCGATGCTTTCAGATTCTTTTCGGTCTGCTTCGTCCATGAGAAACACAAAGGCATACTGTGTGAACCCGCGAGTGACAGACTCTGCAAGTTTGATGTGGTCTGGCATTTTCACCAGCAGAGTTTCAGAAAGTTTGAGATGGTAAGCGCTGGAATGCAGCAATAAATCCAAATCTTCCTCTGCAGACTGGTTCTCCAGAGCAAGAACGTCGCCTGCACTTCTCAGAAGTTGATTTTGGACTGAGCATGCACTCAAGCATGAAAATGCAAAGCAAATGAAAAAGAGAGATAACTTGCGAGTTGAGATCATCATGATTCTTTTTCGATCAAAGCTTGTCCCATCTTGATTCGCTGCCCAGTTGCAATGCCCTCGGCCAGTTTGAAACCCTTGGGCACAAATACCAAGATGGTCGAGCCATGCTGGAACCAACCTAATTCTTGCCCTTTGTAAGTTTGCAACGCACAGGGAATTTCATTGGGCCCTGAGTAATCTACGTGAAACAACAGATTTACAGCATGCAGTCTGAGGCTTGCAACCAGAATGGCTGCGACTGGAACCATGATCATGGGAGTGCCATCTGACAGTTCAAAGTTCAAGACAGCGCGTTCGTTTTTGCAAAACAGTTGTTCAACTCGTTTCAGGGCAATTGGATTCACATTCCAAGTATCGCCAGAGATGTGTGTGACGTGCGTCAGTCTTGCATCTGCCGGTGCATGAAAGCGATGGTACATGCTAGAAGTCAGCCTCAGTGTGACATAAGTGCCATTTTTGAGGGACTCTACCAACTCACCTGTTCGGGCTGTGAACCCCATCAAGCTCGAGAGGCTGTAGGGAAAGCCTTTGGCCTGAAAAACTTGGGTGTAGTCGATGTTCCCACACTCACCCACAATGGCATCGCAGGGGCTGCACAAAATATTCTCACGCATGTCAATGCTGCGAGAACCTGGCTTCAGCTCACGAATGAAGCAATCGTGCATGCTTTCGAATTTTGTTTTTGCAGCTTCACTCAAGTCCAAGTCTGAGAAAAGTTTCCAAATTCCAATGGACAAATCGCGAATGATAGGATTTTTGATTTGACTCCACCACCCAATGAACCTAGTCACGGTCATCCGCGGAATTCGGTTGGTCAACAAAAAATTCAAGTCTTCTTGTGTGGTAATTCTTTGAATTATTTGTTTCATTTTCATTTTCCTGTCACGATTTTTTAATAAAAAGGAGACTCTAACGACTCAAGATTGGATTCAAAGTGTCTCTTCCATTGGTCATTTCACTCAGCGCAATTGCTCTGGCGCTACCCTTTGCCAAAAGAAGGTTGGAGCTGTCATTTGCCAAGCACCCTTCATTGACAGGCCACTCAAGAATGGCCAAAAGAGTGGCCTCATTGTTACCAGGCTATGAATTTTCAGAGACAAAATTTTTCGCCTGTGACGGCGCTTCTGAAGACATATCAAACACAAGAAAAGCTGCTTTTTATCAATTGGCTGACTTACTTCAAACGCGGCATGCCAAAAGCATTGCAATGACGGCTGAGGCGCGTGAAATCATCTCTGATTTGCAATTCACGGGTGCCTACAGGGTGCCATTTCAGTTCAGTCCTCTTGTAAGACAGCACTTAAAAGTTGGTGCATTTATACAGTCTGCACATGGCGTATTTGTGACAGATGAAGATGGACAGACTTTTTACGACCTGACCGGCTCATATGGAGTCAACGTTTTCGGCGCAGATTTTTACAAGGAATGCATGGCGGAGGGTTCGAAAAGAGTGCATCAGGTTGGTGCAACACTGGGTGCGTACCATCCCTGTGTCGCCTACAACGTCAAACGACTCCAGGAAATTTCTGGTCTTGACCAAGTTTCATTTCACATGTCTGGCACAGAAGCCGTCATGCAAGCCGTGAGATTGGCCAGATACCATACGGGTCGAAAAAATATTGTTCGCTTTTGTGGTGCCTATCACGGTTGGTGGGAGGATGTTCAACCTGGCCCCGGTAATCCTATGCCGCCCCGAGAGACATACACCTTGCGTGACATGCATGAAAACTCACTTCATGTACTCAGAACTCGGAAGGACATTGCCTGTGTTCTGATCAATCCATTGCAAGCACTTCATCTGAATCAGGGGGCGCCGGGTGACTCATCCTTGGTGGACAGCAGCCGAAAGTCTTCCTATGACCGCGCGGCCTACACTGCTTGGCTCAAGAAAATCCGAGAGGTGTGTACTGAGCGGAAAATTGTGCTTATTTTCGACGAGGTCTTTTTAGGTTTCCGGCTTGCAAAGGGAGGCGCTCAAGAATATTTTGGCGTGCGAGCAGACATGGTCACTTATGGGAAAACACTGGGGGGAGGATTCCCTGTGGGCGTAGTTTGTGGCCGTGCAGACTTAATGCGCAGATTCAAGGACGATAAGCCTGCAGATGTGTGCTTTGCGCGTGGCACATTCAATGCACATCCCCATGTGATGGGTGCGATGTCAGTGTTTTTGGAAAAAATTGAGAACGAAAAAGTGACTCAAATTTATCAAAACTTAGATGAACTCTGGGATTCCAGACGAATGCGTTTTAACCAAACAATGACTGACAAAAATTTGCCCCTGCGTGCAGCTAACATGTCAAGCGTATGGAGCCTCTACTACACAGAGCCATCCAGGTACAACTGGATGCTTCAATATTATTTGCGAGCGGAAGGTTTGGCCCTCAGTTGGGTGGGTACGGGGCGATTGATTTTCAGTTTGAATTATTCCGATGCCGATTTTGACGAGGTCCTAAATCGGTTTGTATCAGCTTGCGAAAAAATGAAAATGCACCGTTGGTTTTGGGCGCCGCCAGAATTAAACAATCAGAAAATCAAACGAAGTATCTTGAAAGAAATGATTTCTACAAAAATGTAAAAAATACATTGCTCTGAAGTCTCATTGTTTTTTATTGTCATATTTTTTTCATTGAAATGAGATAAAAAAGAACTGTTCTATTCAACTGAATCATTTTGAACACATCACCATTCGCTCGATTCACATTCTTGCTTGTCATGGCAACGAGCTCAGCCTTTGCTGAGGAAATTGCAAGTGAAAGCATCGCTTCAATCGGTGACAGTGATCATTTCAGCTACACATTGGGCCTTAGGCTTAAGTCAACCGACATGGCCGCTGGAGCAGACTCAGCAAAAATAAGGCCTGTCATAGGACTTCGCTATGGAAAATGGCGGCTGGGTATCGGCGACAAGAAAACATGGCTAGGCGTGAGTCAACCTGGTAATGAGCCATCATTGAGCTACCAACTGATTGAAAATAAGGACTTAACCATAGGGCTATCAGTTCGCGCTTATAACGTTAGCACCGGTGAATCCAACGATCTTTTTGAGAACGGTAAAAATACCATTCGATTCAGGGCGCTTATCAATCACAAACTTGATAAAAATTGGGGAGTTGGAATCGATTTCACTCAAGATGTACTTAAGCAAGGCGATAGCTCTACTTTGAATTTGGGGCTTTTTTATACGTGGCCTGTTTTTTCTCAAAGCGAGTTGATCATGAATATCGGTGGCCGTTGGGCCACTGCTGAGCATTGGAGAAATTCACAATCAGCAGCGCAGCAAATCATGGAAATCATCCCGGCTAAAACGGGAATTGGTAAATTAAACACTGGTGCAACCTTCAAACAATCTATCAATAAAAATTGGGCTTGGTATTCGTCACTTTCTTACTACCATGATGTGGGTGCAAATAGAAATTTTTCACATTCCAAAGATATATTTTCAGGACAGCTTGGAATTCTTTACTTCCAAAAATGAAATCTTGATTCCTTTGAAAATGAATTTTCAGGTGTTTTTCAAGGGTGGCTCATATTTAAATATACCGATGGGGATCGTTAATCTTTGAGAAGCAAAGTAGCCAGGGCATTCGTAGCGGTCAATGTCTTCTTTTGAAATTGGGAACGAACCGCAGTTTGAAAGTTTTCGAAAGGGCGAGTTGTAGACCCCACACAAGTATCTGCCATCGTTTGTAGCTTCAAGAAATGCACATTGTTTATTCAAACAGCAGTTCCCACATTGGGTGCATGAACCAGAAATGCTTTCTGTTGAATCGCCACGAATAGACCATACTTTTTCTAAATAACGCTGAACAGGGCCTTGAGCCAGAGCCTTGTGGTGTACTCGAAGTTTAGAAAGTGTTGAACGGTATTCCAAAATGTATTTTGGTTTTAAATAAATTAACCCAAAGAAAATTGGCAAGACCAGCATTGATTTTTCTGCCAAAAAAAGCAAAGCCTTGGTCGTGAATTTGACTAATTTTTTTTTCAAAATAGTAACTTTCCCATAAAAAAGCCGCTTTTCAAAAAGCGGCTTTGAAATACATATTGCAATCAGTGGTACATCTGTTTTGGGTTGTTGTCCATTAACTCACCTTTGAGTAAGTAAAAGGGCGCCTTATGGTACAAAATAATGTCGTGGAAAGGATCCGTGATGATTTTGGTCATCCAAACCAAACCTGTTTGAACATCTTTCAAGATGAACAAGTGAAAGGTTCTGAAAAGCAAACCAGCCACTCCTAGAATAAGCCAAGCTCCACCGACTTGGCGAACCCATTCAGTGAGAGTTTCCCAAGGTTCAATCATGCCAAACAAGCCCGGTTGAACATAAAGCAACATTGGCAAAATGGCCCAGATACTGAGCAATACAATTTTTCGATTCAGGTTGTAACCGACTTTAATTTCTTCTTTAAACTCATGGGTGGCCTGATTAATTTCGTCGTAACCCAAGGGTTCAAAGAAAAAATGTCCTGATTGTCTGGTTGTCATGGAAACAAGCCATGCAATCAATGCTGAAATAACAGGATCAATGAGAAGAAACGCATAGGCCACTACGAAACTGATCGCACTGATGAAGTGCAGTGTTTGATTGATTCTGCTGTGGTGGTAATAGCGGTGATCATCAAAACGTTGAATTCTCAAAGCTTCAAAAAATGTAGTCACATTGTCTCCTAATGGCAGTACACGCTTGCACCAATTGTGCACAGAGATATCTTTAAAGAATTTCATGAAAATTCAATGACAAGTTTTCATTGTCACGGAAATTTCATAGAAATCTAATTATTTATTTGAATTGTCATCAATTTGTTAAATCTTGTCTTGATGATAAAGAAATGGAAAATGCTGCAGATAACTCAATCGTTTTGGAAGTGTACCCAGCCATTCAGCCTTCACTTCGAATTGCTGTTGTAACAGAAACTTGGCCACCTGAGGTCAATGGTGTTGCCGTTACCTTGGCTAAGTTGGTACAGGGCCTGAGGGCTAGAAATCATGACGTACAGCTGATCAGACCACGGCAGAACAAAATTGATGAAGTTTCAAGTGACTCTCAACTTGAAGAAGTGTTGATGCGTGGTATGCCTATCCCCAGGTATCCTCAATTGAAATTGGGCTTGCCCAGTAAAAAAACCTTGATCAATACTTGGACTCTGCGAAGGCCGGATGTCGTTCACATCGCAACAGAAGGCCCCCTAGGTTGGTCTGCATTGCAAGCAGCCAAGGTTTTAAAGCTTCCTGTGACATCCGACTTCAGAACCAATTTTCAGAGCTACTCGAAACACTATGGGATTGGGTGGCTGCGCAAACCAATCGTGGCGTATCTCAGAAAATTTCACAATGCAACGGCATGTACCATGGTGCCGACTCAAGAATTGATGCGAACCTTGGCTGAAAACGGTTTTCAAAATTTGAAGGTTGTCGCAAGAGGTGTCGACACAAAGCTATTTAACCTTTCTAAGCGAAATCTAGCATTGAGGTTATCTTGGGGTGTGACAGAAAAAACAAAAGTTCTGATTTCAGTAGGTCGAATGGCCCCTGAAAAAAACCTGGAGCAAGTCCTTAAAACTTATGAAGCATTGAGTGCAATGAACGCTGACTTTAAATTGGTCATGGTGGGCGATGGCCCATTGAAATTGCAATTTCAACAAAGGTATCCCCATATTATTTTCCCTGGCATGTTGCCCCAAACAGAGTTGGCCACTTATTACGCAAGCTCAGATCTCTTCGTATTTCCAAGTCAGACGGAAACATTTGGCAATGTCACCTTAGAAGCCCTGGCCAGTGGGGTGCCTGTGCTGGCTTATGACTGCGCCGCAGCGAGAGATTGGGTAACGCATGCTGGCAATGGCTGGTTGGTGCCTGAAAACAACATGGAAGGCTTTGCCTTGGAAGCGGTTTCCATTTTTAAAAACTTAGAATTGCTCGAATCCGTTGCGCAAAAGACCCGCCAGCAGGTGGTCAGCCTCGATTGGGATCAGATTTCAGAACAAGTGGAGTCTGTTTTGCTTGAGGCCATGCGAAGCAAGTAAAACATGCCCAGAGTCATGGCAGTCCCTAAAATAATCATCACCCATGTGAGCGGCACCGACAGTGCAAGCAGTGCGGTGTAAATTCCAAGCATCAGCATCACACTGGCATTTTCATTGAAGCCTTGTACCGCCACAGATCTGCCAGCCGTTAGAAGTTGATAGCCTCTATTTTGTAATACCGCGTTCATGGGGACCATGAGCATCCCACCTGCAAAGCCGGTGATGAGCATCAAGGGAATAGCAATCCAAAGTGTTGTTGAGAAAGCAAGAGCGGGTAAGGAGATGCCTAGCCAAAGACCCAATGGAAGTACTTTGAAAGCCTGGTTCAATGCCACCCATCTTCCAGCAACGCCGGCACCTAAAATGACACCAAACGCTACAATGGCTTGAAGTAAACTGGCCTTTTCCAATGGCATGTTCAATGACTCTTCTGCCCACAGCAAGACAGCAAATTGAACCACTGCACCAATTCCCCAAAACAAGGTTGTGACAGCCAATGATATTCTGCCAATTGGATCTCGCCACAAAATCAGATTGCTGCTCAAGAAGTTTTTAAACAATGCGATGGGATGCATGCTGAGTTGAACATACGTCATTTTCACAACTGGAATTCCAAGGTTCAATAAAGCCGCTGCGCCGTAAATGATGGCCAGACAAAGCAAAGGCGCTGCATACTGTGTTTGAATCTTCAAGTTCAAGGCATTGATAAATTCAAAATTGAGCCACTGCATGAAATTTATATTTTTGGAGGCCACTAAAAGTCCCCCACAAGCCGTTCCCAAAATAACAGACATCACCACCGAGACCTCAAGCCATCCATTGGCTTTGACCAATTGTTCTGGGGGCACCGTTTCAGTGATCAATCCATACTTTGCGGGTGCATAGGCGGAGGCTGCGATCCCTACGACTGCAAACGACAGCATGGGGTGCAGATTTGTAAATATCAAAGCAACACCCATGACTTTGATGGCATTCATCCAAGACATTAATTTGGATTTTGAGAATGCATCGGCCAAAGGACCCATCAAAGGTGCTAAAAAGACATAAGAGAGGGTCAATGAGAACTTGAGCAACGGCGCCCACCAGCCAGGATAGCCTTGCTCATTGAGCAAAGCTATCCCTAAAATCAGGAGCGCGTTGTCAGCTAGACCAGATGCAAATTGTGCGCTGATCAGATAGTAAAAGCCTTGAGGCATGGCTTATGCCAGAGACGTTTCAACTTTCGTTTGGTGTGAAGGTTTGAAGTTGAGAGCCAGTTGGTTTCTGCGACCAATCCCTTGATAGGCAATGCCCATTTCCTCAAGCATTGAAGGATCGTACAAATTTCGACCATCCAAAATCAAGGCTTGTTTCATAGAAGCTTTCAGGGCATCGAAGTCTGGATGATGAAACGTTTTCCATTCAGTGACAACAATCAATGCGTCTGCATTGCTTACAGCTTCGTAGGCTGATTCAGCCATTTGCAAACGGCTCAAATCATCTTGGGAATGAATGTCTTGTTTGAGAGCCTGATGAGCTTCATTGGCGGCTAATGGATCAAACGCGCTGATGTGTGCGCCCCGAGACAACAATTCTTGGATGATCAATCGACTTGGCGCTTCACGCATGTCGTCAGTGTTGGGCTTGAATGCCAGCCCCCAGACAGCAAACTTCAGCCCAGACAAATCATTGCCAAAATAATGGGTCAGTCGTGAAACAAGCAATGTTTTTTGTTGATCATTGACATTTTCAACAGCTGTAACGACTTTCATCTGACTTCCGCAGTCAAGCGCGGTTTGTATCAAAGCGCGCGTGTCCTTTGGAAAGCAACTTCCGCCGTAACCAGTCCCCGCGTACAAAAAGTCGTGCCCAATGCGTTGATCGGCACCAATACCACGGCGAATACTGTCAATGTCTGCACCCAGTAAATCTGACAGATTCGCAATTTCATTCATGAAGGATATGCGGGTGGCTAGCATTGCATTGGCGGCATACTTAGTCAGCTCGGCACTCCGCACATCCATCCAGATGGTTCGAGCATGGTGACGGTTAAAACTGGAATACAGCAACTCCATTTTTTGATGAACCGTCTTGTAATTGGGGCCATCGTCCAAGCCAATCACAATGCGATCAGGGTGCATGAAGTCTTTGATGGCTGCGCCTTCTTTTAAAAACTCAGGATTGGAAATCACTTCAAACAGTGATTCTTGAATGCCACGTTTCTCAAGTTCGACTTCTAAGCATTTCTGGACTCGGTAGGCTGTACCGACAGGCACAGTCGACTTATTGACAATGACTTTGAACTTTTTAAGATGACGGCCGATTTGCGAAGCAACGGTCAATACATGTTGTAAATCGGCAGAGCCATCTTCTTTCGATGGCGTACCGACCGCAATGTAGATCACATCGCCATGCTCTACTGCCATTGCCATATCGGTCGTGAATTGAATTCGGCCTTCAGCGCGATTGCGAGTGATCAGTTCTTGAAGGCCCGGTTCATAGATAGGCAAGCCAGCAGCATTCAAGGTTGCAATTTTGTCTGCATCGCTGTCAATGCACATGACTTGGTGCCCCAGTTCAGCAAGACATCCCCCCGTCACCAATCCGACATAACCTGCACCCACGATTGAAATTTTCATGAAGATCTCCTTGGTCTTCGTTCATTTTGTGATGCAAAGATTTCGTTGTTGTGACGTTTGGATGTATTTTTTATGAAATTTTGGCCGTTAATTTGCTCATCACTCCCTCGAACCAGGGGGTGTATTTAAGCGGTCAATTCGACGTTTTTACAAATACTTGCTTTGAGGCTCCAATTCTGAAAGTGGAGGCTAAGCATTTAACTTTGCAGTTGGAGACGTAATGAATCTTCTCCAGCTCAAATTAAATTCAGTATGCAGATACCAAATTAAGATGATCAAACTTGCAGTTCCGTGGAGCATGAGCATCATCTCTCCAAACGTGAAGGTTTTTTCAGCAATCAAACGCTTGCCGATGTTGAGCATGTTGTTGTAACCGAAGAAGCAAAGGAGTGCCATTGCAAGTGAGTAGCTCCTTCCAACCCTCGGATTCACGCTTGAGACTTGTATGGCCAGCATGGCGAGATTGATCGCAGATAAAATTAAGCCAATGCGCCAAAATAATTCTCCTCGATTGATGCTGTCGGGACTGACGATCAAATCAAAAGTACTCAGCATCTGACTTTGAATGCCAGTCAAAATTTGTTTTCCAATGGGGTTAATCCAGTATTTGAAATTATCAAATTCAGTGATTCTGGTTTCCCCCGTTGAATGGTTCAATATGGTTTGTTGACCTTTGGTCAGTGCGATGTATTTTTCCCCACTGATGAATTCAACGATGCCGGCTTTCGCAGTGGTAATTGTTTCAGTTTCCCCCTCTACTTTGGAGATGAAGACACTGCTTGCCAGATCGTCATCTTGTTTCTTTTTCTCTATGAAGAAAACCAAACCTTGGGAAGAGGACTCCTGAAATTTCCCAGGTGCAACTCTTTCAATGTCACTCCTGCTTTCAAATTTATTTTTCAACAGTTGTGTTTGCGTATTGCTCCAGGGCCAAGCCCCTACTGAAAGAAGTGTGATCGCCACAATGATCGGCCAAGAAAATTTGGCCAAAGGCTTCAAAAAATAGCTCAAACTGATGCCACTTGAAAACCAAATGACCATTTCGCTGTCCAAATACATTCGTGAAAATGTGTAGACCACAGAAATAAACAGACTCAAAATTAAGATAGGTGCAGCGTTGCCAATGCCATTCAATCCGATCAATAGGATCACCTCAGAAGGATCTGCCTGCCCCTTGGATGCTTGACCCAAAATTCTAATCAGCATGATGGTCATCACAATCGTGAACAAAATGACAGTTGAACCTCCAAAGTTTCGAGTCAATTCATTCTTGATGCTTTTCTGGATCAGGTTCATCTTTAGTTCGCTTTCAGTGATGTCGCTCAGACAACCAATGAACCATGTTTGTAAGACCCTCTTTCAAGGGCGTATGAGGCCACTCCCCAATTAAAGAGGATAGTTTTTCGTCATTTGAACATGTCAATGGGACATCAGATACCTGCATCGGCGCCAACTCTATCACGGGTGTCATGTCTAAGCATTCAGAGAGAGTCTGAACAAACTCTGTGACCTGGATAGGGTTGGCGTGGCCAACGTTCACAATGTTTGCCTTACTTTTGCTAACTCCCAATTCAATCATCCGTGTGATGGCAAAAACAGTGTCCCCAACATAAGTGAAATCTCTTTTCAATAAACCATTTCCGAAAAGTTGAATTGGTTGCCGACGGCGAATTTTTTCTGCGAACAGCATGGGTGCCATGTCTGGGCGCCCCCAGGGTCCATAAACAGTGAAAAAACGCATACCCAAGGAAGGTGTTTTGTATTGCGAATAATATGAAAATGCCATGGCTTCGTTGGCCATTTTTGTTGCGGCATAAAATGATTCTGGCCTGTCTGTGCGATCAGTTTCACTGAACGGTGCGTTGGTTCTCGCTCCGTAAACACTGGAGGAGCTGGCGTATAAAAATTCTTCAACGTTAAATTGCTGACAACATTCAAGCACGTGGGCAAAACCCATCAAATTGGACTTGACGAAGTCCATGGGTGCCTTCACAGAATGCCTCACGCCCGCCTGCGCAGCCAAATGAACCACCACGTCAGGGCAGACGCGCCGAAACAAATGATCGACTGATGCCTGGTGAGAAATATCGCAAGTGACATACTCGATGTCCTGGCGCCTTAAAAAATGCTCGATTCTGTCTTGCCTGAGTTTCTGCAGGTACAAATGATGCGAATCACCCACATCAAAAAACTGATTTTTTGACTCATAGATGTCAGTGGCCACTACTTTGTATCCCAAGGTCTGTAAGTGAGAAGACAGACGTGAACCTATGAAACCTGCGGCGCCAGTAACCAATACTTTCCTTTTCATGAGACTAATTTATAAAAGTTTCATGACATTGTCATGAAACTTGGTTGAAATAAATCTGTCTTGCTTGAATTTGCGGCCAACTGCCTGTTTATGAAGATTCAATCACCTGAAAACTTGTTGTTAACCCAAAATAAGCCCTTTTTTTTATGGGCTGGCGCCTGTGCGTTTGTATCTGTAAGCTTTTTGTTTTTATATTTGAATCTCAACCCTGAGTGGATGCTTGCCATTCATGCAAGCCCCATCATGCCCCCCATGTTCTGGTCACTGATGAACCTTGGAGGCGATGCTTGGGTTGTTTTATTGATTTTGCTATGGGTAGAAAAACATCCGGGTGAAATGACATCTTGGATACTCAAAACATGGATTTCAGGTGCATTGATCGTTCATGCCATCAAGTTGGCATACCCAATGGCCAGACCTGGCAGTGTTCTGAATATCGAAAGTTTGTCATTGATTGACCATCCTCCTTTGGTCAGTAGCTCCATGCCTTCCGGGCATGCATTGGCAGCCATTTGTTGTTGCTTTATTCTTGGCAAAGTAATCAGCACTCAAAAATTAAGCCAATGGCTCTTGGCACTAACAGTTTGCATTGGCGCACTAGTGGCTTGGGCTCGCGTTGCAGTTGGAGCACATTGGCCTTCTGATGTTTTTGCTGGCGCTGGTTTGGGCCTTGCCGTCGTGATGATTGCTCAATCGTGGGAACGCCACTCAAGCTGGAATGCCTGGTTTCAGAAAAAGTCAGGCATCGTCCTGTTGATCACGCTGCATATTCTGATCGCTCTTCATCTCACTGTGCCTCAATCGAATTTTTTTTGGGTTCAGTTCTTTCAATTGAATCTGGCTTGCCTATCTTTGTGGCAAGCAGTTTTTTTGATTCGCAATTATTTCCTTGCACAGACCGCTTGAATTGGACAATTGCATGAAGCCATCAATCACTCAAGATCAATTCGAACCTCATGTTCGAATCCGAAAGCTAATCTACCGACTTTCCTTTTGGGTTCTTTGCTTGGTCCTTTTGTATGCTCTCGTTAGAAATTCTGATTGGACTCAAACGGGTCAACTTTTGCTTGAAATTCCAATTGGAATCATTTTATTTTGCGGAGCAGGGTGGCTGTTGAGTTTTATTTTCAGGGCTGTCAGATTTCAATCTGAATGGAAGCGACACGAAAAAATTCGCTTTGCTGATGCTTTACAACTGACATTCATTCACAACGCTGCCATTGTTCTAGTGCCCTTTCGAATTGGAGAGCTGGGGTATCCCGTGTTGGTCAGGCGGCTGATAGATGTTTCCTGGCAACAATGTATTCGCAGCTTGTTGTGGTTGCGTTTCCAAGATGGTGTTGTTTTGCTAGGGTTTGCTTTTTTTATACTGCCGTTTTTAACGATTCAGATTAAATTGGCACTGGCATTTCTTTTGTTTGCCATGTTTTTATTTTCAAAAAAATGGTGGCTGAAGAAGTTGAAATCACGTCAATTTTTAGTAAGTCAATTGAGATCATTTTTGCACCAAAGATCGACTTCTTGGGGTTGGTTGTGGTCTGTTTTAAATTGGCTTTCAAAAATTTCGGTGGTCACCATTTTCTTACAAAGCCTGACTGGATTGAGCACCATGCGATCCCTCCAAGGGGCATTGACCGGTGAGCTTTCAGCACTTTTGCCTCTGTCGGGACCTGCAGGATTGGGCACTTATGAAGCGGGTGTTGGCGTGGGCTTGGGCCTGCCATGGGTTGATGTCAAGTTGCTGATGGCCAGCGTTTTAGTATCCCACTTGTTTTTTCTTTGTATTTCCTTGACAGGTGCCGGTGTCGCTCTTTTATGGGGTTCTATGCGCTTCAAAAATTTCAAATCGAAGTCGGATATTTCACATGCTTGATTCAAATCAACAGTCAAGAGACTTGGACTATTCCATGCACAAGCTGTCTGTTGTTGTTCCCATGTTCAACGAAGAGGAATTGGCCGCTGATTTGATAGAGGCTGTCAACGCTGCGCTGATCAATTACCCACATCCCTGGGAATTGATTGTGGTTGATGATGGCAGTCGTGATTTAACTTGGCTCAATTTGTCGGTTCAGGCTCAAAAAGTGGGGCCCCATATTCGATTGATTCGTTTATTGCGAAATTTCAAACAAACGGCCGCCATGCAAGCAGGAATTGATGCTGCCCGTGGCGATGTCATTGTCACCATGGATGGGGACTTGCAAAATGATCCTCAAGATATACCTGCACTGGTTGAAAAACTTTTAAGCGAAGATTTGGACATGGTTGCTGGGTGGCGACAAAACCGGCAGGATGGATTTTGGTTGCGCAAGTTTCCGTCCAAACTTGCCAATCGCTTGATTCGCCAAGTCAGTGGTTTGCACTTTCAGGATTTAGGCTGCAGTCTCAAAGCTTTCAGGGCACCCGTTCTCAGAAAAGTTCGACTGTATGGAGAAATGCATCGGTTCATTCCGGCATGGCTGGCGACGGTTACTTCACCAGACCGAATGGCTGAAATGGCAGTGGCCCATTACCCCCGAACCAAAGGGCAGTCTAAATACGGGCTCTCGCGGACCTTTCGCGTGCTTCTTGATTTACTGTCAATTCATTACTTTTTAAGGTTTGGCTCAAGACCCGGACATTTCTTTGGTGGTCTGGGCAGTCTCGTGACAGGCTTTGGTTTGCTGATCTTGACTTATTTTGGCATTTTAAAGTTGTCAGGTGAATCGATTGGAAGCCGTCCTCTGATGTTTGTCGGATTTTTTGCTTTGGTCAGCGGTTTGCAACTTTTAACCACGGGTGTTCTAGCAGAAATTTTGATGCGAACCTATTACGACGCAGGTAAGTTCAACTCTTACCATACCTTGCGCGCATCCAACGTAGGTGTTGATGATGGTTGGCATCAAGCAGACTGAATTTTTCAATCACAACCAGGCCTATTGGTTGCTGGGTGCATTGGCTCTTTTAGGGCTGATGTTGCTAGGCTTGCACCAAACATTGCTTTTCGATGTTGACGAAGGCGCCTTCACCGAAGCGACTCGCGAGATGCTTGAATCGAGTGATTGGGGGCATACCACCCTGAATGGCGTCGATCGATTTGACAAACCCATTGGCGTTTATTGGTTGCAGGCCATCAGTGCATCAATTTTGGGTGTGAACGAGTTTGCTTTCAGACTGCCTTCAGCTTTAGCTGCTTGGTTATCTGCCTTGATCTTGGCTAGATTTGCTTGGGAGCTTTGGGGGCACCGTGCTGCTGCTTTGCTGGCAGTTATTTCGGTCACAAGCCTGGGCCATTGGGCCATGGCAAGAACAGCCACTGCGGATGCTTTGCTGGGCTTATTTTTCGTTCTTATTTTTGTAGATCTTTGTCGCGCGTTGTTCGGTCAGGACTTTCGAAAATCTCGGCGCGTGGCGCTTTGGGTTGCTTTAGGTTTGCTTGTCAAAGGGCCTGTTGCAATTCTTTTGCCTTTGGGGTCCTTGGTCAGTTTATGGGCGATCGATTCAAACTATCGCATCCGAATTCAAGCCATTTTTCTCGACATGAAATCATGGGCCATCTGCTTCATTGTTGCTGGTCCTTGGTATGTCTACGCGTATCTTCGGCATGGGCAAGGCTTCATTGATGGATTCATATTGAAACACAACATTGAGCGCTTTACAGGCAGTATGGAGGGGCACTCGGGTTCGTTGTTGTATTTCATGGTGGTGCTTCCGTTGCTTTGGTTACCTTGGTCACCAATGTTCATTCGATCCTTTTTTAACTTTAAATCTCAGTGGCAAGATCCAGTGTTGAAATATTGCTGGCTTTGGTTTTTGTTTGTCTTTTTCTTTTTTTCCTTCGCCAGCACCAAACTTCCTCACTACTTACTTTATGCAGGACCTGCGGTCTGCATCTTGATGACGCATGCTTCAATGAATGCCAGCCGCAATTTCTGGAATTTGACTTGGGTCATTGCCGTTTCTGCATTGTCTGTCTTGCTTCTTTTGCCCGGCTATTTGCAACAACATCTGGAAGTGATCAACGATACTTTTTACCGACATTTGCTCTTGGGTTCACTGGTCACTGAAATGAAATATGGGGTGCCCTTTATTTTCTTCTTGATGTGTGTGTTGGCTTTATTCAAACATTTACTCAGAATTTCTGGAAGTTCAAAAGTCAGTTTTCTGACGGGTACAAGCTTCATGGCTTTTGCACTCTTCCAATCTGCAATGCTCTCTGTGTTGGTGTTGCCTTGGTGGGCCATGACGTTGCAGGGGCCAGTCAATGAACTGGCTCGCATTACTTTCAATGAAAAGGTCACGATTGTTCAATGGGGGGTCCATTTTCCCTCCTTTGCAACTTATCGTGGACAAGCATCGCCTAGGCGTCCGCCAGGTCAAGGGGAGTGGGCCTTGGTGAAAATTTCAGATTTTCAGTGGCAGCGCGATTGGGCCGTTGTGGAAGCGCGAGGTCCACTGGCTGTCGTCAAGCCATCAGTCAAGTCTGTTGGTTTGACATGCGCTGATTCAGTTCCTTGCAAGGAAAAATAATGATGAAAAAAAGACACCCGCACTTGCTGTTTGTCACTTTGGTATTTTTAGCTGGATTGATATTTACCACATGGCCCATTCTTGATATTTCGGTTTCAAGTTTTTTTTATGCCAGCCATGGTAACTTTCCGTCTAACAATGAGGGATGGGTCATGGCTATCTACCATGGTGTACCTTGGCTAGGCAGATCTCTTTTTTTCATGGCCGTAGGTGTATTGGTCATTGCTGTCGCCAAACCTGCACTTGTTTCTCGACGGACGTGGAGAAGGTCCGCGGCTTTTGTGACTGTCGTTGTTCTAGGGATTGGCATCCTCGTCCACACTGTACTAAAGGATGGTATGGGACGACCTCGGCCCCGTGATGTCATTGAATTCGCTGGAAGTACGACCTTTGTGCCTGTGTTTGTTCCCAGTCAATTTTGTAAAACCAACTGTTCTTTTGTCAGTGGCCATGCGGCAGTTGGATTTGCCTTGATGGCATTCGGCATGCTTGGCACAAAGAGGCGTCGTTCATTTTGGTTAGCAATTGGTTTGCTTTCAGGCTCCCTGATCGGACTTGTTCGAATTGCGCAGGGGGGGCACTTTCTCAGTGATATCGTGTTCTCATTCTTCGCTGTATGGTTGACACAGCTTTGCGTCCGAGAAATTTGGTTGCGCTTTCGGTTTTGGCAATTGAATCGTTTGACAGTGCCTCTTCGCAGAATCAAGCCCATTGCTTGATGCAACACTGGTTATCTTTAAAGGCTATCATAAATATGTCATAAATATGTCACGAATGTTGGCAAGAATGGCTTCAACCCACATTCGCTGCGGGATACTTGTTTAAATTAAAACTGGATGCCTTGAAGTGACCACTCCCATACAACTGCCTGCCGAAAATTTAGCTGCTCCCATCGAACTTTTGGATCGAGATGGCAGTATTTTGGCGTTTAACGAGCGGGTCTTAGATTGGGCCAAACGTCCAGAAGTTCCTTTGTTAGAGCGGTTGCGCTATTTGTGCATTGTTTCTTCAAATTTGGATGAATTTTTTGAAGTTCGTGCTGACTTGCACATGGCCGCTTTTAGAAACAACGATAAGAAAGGTGTTTACAACCTGAAGACCTTTGAAGCGGTGTTTGAAGCGGCAAGAAATTTAGTGACAGAACAATACAGCTTGTACAACGAAGTTTTATTGCCAAGTTTAGAAAAAGCCGGTATTCGAATTTTGTCACACGGTGACCGAAATGAAGCTCAAAAAAAATGGGTGAAAGATTATTTCCGCCGTGAAGTGAAACCTTTGTTAGTGCCTGTTGGGCTCGATCCCGCACACCCTTTTCCTCAAGTTGCCAATAAATCTTTGAACTTCATCGTGCAGTTGTCGGGCAAAGATGCTTTTGGCAGAACCAATGACATTGCCATTGTGAAAGTTCCCCGTGTTCTGCCAAGGGTGATTCCCTTGCCATCCAAGGTCTCGGGGAAGGGGTCTTGCTTTGTCCTTTTGTCCAGTGTGATTCGTTCGCATTTGGCTGATTTATTTCCAGGCCGTCATGTGGGTCAATTTTCTCAATTTAGAGTCACGCGCAACTCTGATCTTTCCGTAGACGAAGATGAAGTCGACAACCTGCGCACTGCACTGCGCAAGGGTTTGCAGCATCGTCAATATGGTCAGGCACTGCGAGTGGAGGTCTCAGACAGTTGCTCTGATTACCTTTCAGAGTTTCTTCTGAATCAATTCAAGTTACCGCCTACAGCATTGTTCCGTGCTGCAGGCCCAGTTAATTTGGTCCGTCTAAGTCAATTGATTGATTTGGTTGCCGATCCCGCCCTGTTGTTTCCATCCTACCAGTCCAGTTTCCCTAAGCAATTGAGTCAAGGCGCTTCTGTCTTTGCGCGAATGCAAGAGGGTGATGTTTTGATTCATCAACCATTTGAAAGTTTTGATGGCGTCCTGGCGTTTTTGAAGGAAGCTGTTGAAGATCCTCATGTACTGGCCATCAAGCAAACCATTTATCGAACGGGCAGTGATCCCGCCATGATGAGTCTTTTGAAGGAGGCTGTGAGACGGGGCAAAGAAGTGACGGCGGTGGTAGAACTCAAAGCACGATTCGATGAAGAGGCCAACATCAATTGGGCGGAGCAGTTGGAGTCGGTTGGCGCTCAAGTAGTTTATGGCGTTGTGGGGCTCAAAACGCACGCCAAAATGCTGCTGGTGACGCGCCGGGAGGGGCGTTCCTTGAAGCGTTATGGCCACCTTTCGACTGGTAATTACAACCCTCGGACAGCCAAACTTTATACCGATCTCAGTTATTTGACTTGTGATGCGCGTATCACAGCAGACATGGACACCTTGTTTGTTCATTTGGCCAGCCCCAGCAAATTAGGGCGAATGAACAAGTTATGGGCAGCCCCCTTCCAACTCCAAAAGAAAATGGTTGAGAAGATTGAATCGGTGGGCGCTGCTGCGACCAAGGGACAATCGGCACGCATTGTCGCAAAGATGAATTCTTTGACAGATCCGGTTCTTATTCAGGCATTAATTTTAGCGGGTCAAAAAGGGGCACAAATTGACTTGATCGTCAGAGGTGCGTGCATGCTGCCCGCAGGCCTTGTGGGTCTCACGGACAATATTCGGGTTCGCTCCATCATTGGCCGATTCTTGGAGCACTCGCGGGTGTTTTTCTTTGAAGCAGGAGATGTGCAAGATATCTATTTGGCCAGTGCTGATTGGATGACTCGGAACATGACACGCCGCGTGGAATTGGCATGGCCTGTTGAAGAATTAGCACTTCGCCAAAGAATCATTGACGAATGCTTATTGGCCTACCTGCATGACACTCGAAATGCTTGGACATTGGAGCCCGATGGCAAATACCGTCGTGTTGAAAAGAAAGGCCAAAAACCGAAAAGTGCTCAGTCGCTGTTGATGCAAAAATATGCGCTTGGCAATCAAAAAATACGTTGAGTGTTCGATAAAAAGTTGATCACCCATGGACTTGGTTTTTTGGCGACACGCAGAAGCTTTTGACGCATTGGAAGGTCAAGACGATCTTTCGCGAACCTTGACTCCAAAGGGCGAAAAGCAGGCTTACCGCATGGGCCAGTGGCTCGACAGGCAGTTGCCCGAGGGTGTCCGCATTATTTCCAGCCCGGCTGTGCGTTGTGAGCAAACAGTCAAGGCGCTTGGTCGCAAGGTGAAGTACAAAACAGAATTGCTGCCCGAGGGGCACGTAGATGATTTCTTAGTGACGGCCGGTTGGCCAGATTCCAAAATGTCCGTCTTGATGGTGGGTCACCAGCCAGTGATGGGTCAAGCCATCGCCTATTTGCTGGGTTTACCGCAGGCGGAATGCACAGTCCGAAAGGGCGCAGTTTGGTGGCTTAGAAGTCGGGTGAGAGATGGCTTGACACAAACAGTGGTGGTGAGCGTTCAAACACCCGAGTTACTTTGACTAGGACTTGGCAGGGCGCCCTGTTTTGAGCGCGGGCACTTTGTGAAGGGCCGCTAGAAATGCTTTGTCGTTCAAGCTGCTTAATAGTTTTAAACCGGCTCGTAGAATTTCACTTTTCTTCGCGCTGTGTTGCAGGCTCAGTGCTTTTTGTTTCAAACTGGCAATGGCTTGGTATTCGTCTTTAGGAAATGTGAAACTGTCGCGGACCAACTTCGGCTTTTTAACTTTGGCTGCCTCTTGTGGCTTAGCCGCAGTCGGCGCAGAAGACTTTGCTTTGCTTGCTGCCTTTGCCGCAGTCTTCTTGGCAGCAGATGTTGGCACCTTTTTGGCAGCCCGCTTTGTTGCTTTTCTAACTATTTTTTTAACTGCTTTTCTAAGCGGCGCAGGGGCGGCGGAAGGGGCAGCTGCCGGCTCAACAGCCTTTTGATTGTTTGTGTCAGTGCTTGTAGGGGGATTGGCTGATGTCATGTCGACTCCTTAAATTCATTCAACATGTAAATAGTTTATAACGTTTTCCCATTGTTTTCAATCAAATCCAGTTGCCAGGGGGTTTTTTGCCAAGCAATGCATTCCTCGCGCAGCAGATGGGCGGATTGCGGCCAGTGTTGAAGCCATGATTTTTTGCAATGAATGGCGAAGCCTGTTTCACTGTTGTCGACCTTTCTGAGGCTGATCCCTTTCAGGTCGGGATCGCGTCTTGCATGGCACAAAATGGCGGCAAGGCGAAGGCTGATGAGTTGTATGACGAATTCAGGATTTTTCAATTCCAACTCTAATTTTTTCAGTTTTCCTCGATGTCCTAGGATGAGTTGGCTCAAACGATGAAGTTCAGACATTGAAAATCCTGGAAGATCCGCATTGTCTAAAATATAAGCGCCGTGCTTGTGAAAATCGCTGTGTGATATTCGCGTTCCAATTTCGAGCAAATGAGCTGCCCAATTCAGTTTTTTACCAAGCCGATTCGACGCAACAAGATCAATGCCAGACTGATCAATGACTGTTTTGAAAAGCTGACTGGCAGTTCGTTGCACTCTTTCTGCTTGGGCCGTGTCCACTGCAAATCGGTTGCCTAAAGCCAAAACCATGCTGCTGCGAAGATCTGTGTTTTCTTCGCGTTGCAATAAATCGTACAAGACACCATGTCGCAGCGCGCCTTGGGCTGCATGCATGGTGTCTATTTGCATGAGGTCGAAGAGAGCACACAAAACTGAAAGGCCACCACCAATCACGGGTTTGCGATCTTCCTTGACGCCTTCCAGCTTCAGCGTGTCGACCTGTCCAGCTTTGATGAGCTTTTCTTTCAGCCAATCTAGCCCTTCACGGGTAATTTGTTCACTCGGCCAACCACCGCTTTGAAGGACATCAGCGACCGCGCCAATCGTGCCAGAGGACCCGTAGGCAATGTTCCAACAGTCTCGTGGATAAAGAGCCAGTGCTTCATCTAGCACGGCTTTGGCAGCAACTTCTGCCCATTCAAAAGCCATTGGGGTGAACTGCCCGTCGGCAAAATACTTCATGGACCATTTCACGCTGCCAACGCGGTAAGACTCCATGGTTTGAGGCTTGAATCCTTTGCCAAGAATCAGCTCAGTTGAGCGTCCACCAATATCGATGACCAGTCGTTTTTCCTCAGATTGAGGCAACAAATTGACGACGCCTGAATAGATCAAGCGAGCTTCTTCTCTGCCAGAAATAACCTCAATCGGGAAGCCCAAAATTTTCTCAGCAGGCGCTAAAAAGTCCTCTCTGTTTTTGGCTTCCCTCAGGGTTTGGGTAGCGACAGCCCTCACAAATTGAGGGCCAAATCCAGAAAGACGTTCTGAAAAACGCGCCAAGCAGTCCCATCCTCGTTCCATTGCTTCTTTGGAAAGCATTCGCTCAGCATCTAAGCCGTTGCCCTGGCGAACGGTTTCCTTCAAGTACTCAACGCGTCGAATATGTCCGTGTTCAAGTAATCCTATTTCCAAGCGAAAGCTGTTGGAGCCTAAGTCAATGGCGGCTAAAAGTTGTCCGTTTTTCATCTATATATTCAATCTAGCTCGGGAATCGACACAATCTTTCAGATTTTGTGTCTAAATTTTGTCATTTTGATGACGGGAAATGGAAATATTTAAAATTCACTCAATTGATTCATCGGCCATTTAAAACAAAGAAAGGCAAAGAGGTGTCTATAAATTGACATGAATTTGTCACAATTGATCACTAAATTAGACGGGTGTTGCAAAAGTATGCCTTGAGACCAAGTCATCCATGTCGCACATCGAAACTGAATATCAACCCTGAATCAAGGATTCAATATGTTAAAGATCAAATCATGGGTCGCTGCACTGGGCTTAAGCGCCATTGCAGCCACTTCAATGGCGGCCGACCTCACGGGCGCTGGCGCTTCCTTCCCTTTCCCTATCTATGCCAAGTGGGCTGAGGCTTATAAAGCCAAGACAGGCCATTCTTTGAACTATCAGTCCATCGGATCCTCAGGTGGCATTAAGCAAATCAAGGCTAAAACTGTTGACTTTGGTGCCACTGATGCGCCCATGTCTGCAGAAGAACTCGACAAAGACGGCTTGGTTCAATTCCCAGCCATCATTGGTGGCGTGGTTGCAGTTGTTAACGTTGACGGTATCAAGCCTGGTCAAGTTAGGTTAACCGGCGAACTGTTGGCCGATGTGTTTTCAGGCGTGATTCCCAAATGGAACGACAAGCGCATCACCGACATGAACCCTGGCGTGGCGATGCCAGATGCCGCAATTACCGTGGTGCACCGTGCTGACGGTTCTGGTACCACCGCTGTTTTCACAGATTATTTGACCAAAGTCAGTGCCAACTGGAAATCAACAGTGGGTACAGGCGCTGCAGTGAAGTGGCCTGCTGCCTCCTCTGTGGGTGGTAAAGGCAATGAAGGCGTTGCAGCCAATGTCAGCCGCATCAAAAACTCAATTGGCTATGTTGAATACGCTTACGCCAAGAAAAACAACATGTCTCACCTGAATCTGCGCAACCTGGCAGGTCAATTCGTGGCACCCGATGACGAAACTTTTGCGGCAGCTTCTGCCAGCACCGATTGGTCAAAGATTCCAGGCATGAGCATTTATTTGACCAACGCACCCGGTGCCAAGTCATGGCCCATCACTGGCGCGTCTTTCATTTTGATGTACAAAGAGCCAGGCAACAAAGCCAACTCTGCTGAAGTCTTGAAGTTCTTTGACTTCGCCTTCAAAGAAGGTAAGAAAATGGCTGCCGATTTGGAATATGTGCCTATGCCTGACGCAACCACAGACTTCATTCGCAAGAGCGTTTGGAACAACGTGAACGTGAAGTAAAAAAAACTGACACCCACTGAGTGTTCAGTGGGTGTTTTTTTGGGCGTGTAGCAAAAGAGAATTGTATGAACAATGCAGACAGTTTGATGACCTCGCACAGGCAGAGCGTTTTGCGCTGGCAGCGGTGGCAAGATTTTTTATTTGAAAAAACCACGATGGT
>Ga0114974_10000375_pt1 | contig 38367 bp, 37 predicted proteins | sample S_130206_EF_Meta_FD_87318 | JGI IMG/M metagenome (GOLD analysis project Ga0114974, IMG submission 87318) | Freshwater microbial communities from Lake Simoncouche, Canada to study carbon cycling - S_130206_EF_MetaG | ecosystem: Environmental > Aquatic > Freshwater > Lake | place: Lake... | reverse complement strand
TTTCGCGTCAGTTTCAGCTACTTTTTTAGCTTCTTGCTCTGTTTTTTGGGCTTCAGCTTTTTCAGCGGCTTTTTTAGCTTCTGCTTTTTCTGCTGCTAACCGCTCCTCTGCAGCTTCTTTTTCATGCTCTGCTTTTTTGGCATCCTCCGCTTTTTTTGACTCCACACGTTCAATAGCTTTTTTAGCCTCTTCTACGCGTTGTGCCTCTAACTTTTCTGCCGCTAACTTTTGCGCTTTTACTTTTTCATCTAAAGTGTGTTGTTTAGATTCTTGAGCCTTTTGCTCTTTTTCTACGCTTAACTTTTCAGCTTCGCGCATAGCTGCTTTTTTTACTTCAGCTTTTGCCGCTTCAACTTGTTTTGCTTTTGCGACTGCTTCAGCCTCAGCACGTTTATCTTCTAAATTTTCTTTAGGCGGCTCAACTTTTTTAGGCTCTTCGACAGGTTCTGATTTCGGTGCCGGTGGAGGTGTTTTTTGTGTTTCCACTGGTGTAGCAGGTTTTGTTTGCGGCGGTGGCTGATCAATCATCGTCGCGTGCATCACTTCCGGCTCAGGTTCTGGTTCGGGCGGCGCTGGTTTATACATAGCGCTAAGCGCAAATAACGCCAAAAGCGTTAAATGAAAAGCTAGTGCCAATAAAAAAGGCTTGGGAAATTGTTGATTACGCATTTAAACCGTTAATTTTCATCTTTAGTCATTAAACTGACACTTGGCACACCGGCATGTTTTAAATCTGCCATTGTGGTGACCACCGTACCGTAATCAACATTTTTATCTGCATTGATTAAGACTTGTGTTTCAGGTTTATTTTTTAAAATCATTTCCACGCGCGGATAAATTGCTTCTTTTAAAATCGCTTCATCTTCACCATTACCGCTGTTGATAAAATAATTACCACCTTGTTGAATAGAAATCACAAGCGGGGGCGTATCATCTTTTTGCTCAACCATTGCGGCTTGTGCTCTAGGCAAATCCACTTCAACACCAGACTGTAACATAGGCGTTGTAATCATAAAAATAATGAGCAATACTAACGTGACGTCGATATATGGCACGACGTTAATTTCAGCCATAGGACGGCGTCGACCCGCTTTTTTGTTACTTACGTTCATTTGCTATGTGCCTGTCTTTGTAAAAGGACAATAAATTCTTCAACAAATAATTCGTAACGACCTGTCAAACGATCAAGACGCGTTGAAAATCGATTGTAGGCAACAACCGCTGGAATCGCTGCAAATAAACCAATAGCTGTTGCAATGAGGGCTTCAGCAATCCCCGGAGCAACCTGAGCTAATGTAGCCTGTTTCACATTTCCTAGCGCCATAAACGAATTCATAATCCCCCAAACCGTGCCAAATAAACCGACATAAGGACTCGTAGATCCAACCGTTGCTAAAAATGCCAGATGCTCATCAAGGCGATCAAGTTCACGCAATAATTCTATACGCATAACCCGCTGCGCACTTTCTACTTGAACAGCAGGCTCTACATTACCACTAATGCGCATACGAGAAAATTCTTTATATCCCGCTAAAAAGATTTTTTCAATACCTTCAGGCTCAAAATCTTTTGCAGCTAATTTTCGATACAATTCTGACAACGAAACGCCAGACCAAAATTGTTCCTCAAATTCATCTGTGATTTCAATCGCACGATTAAGGTCTTTACGTTTTGAAAAAATGAAAGTCCATGATACGAGTGATGCTACAAATAAAATCAGCATCACAAATTGCACCACAAAACTCGCTTCAGTTACTAAATGGAAAATAGATAAATCAGTATTCATGGTTTAATAATCAAAAATTGCTTCAATAAGAAATCGGGAATAGCTGTCGGCTGCATTTTACTTGCATCAATACATGCAACGCGACAGTGACAAGTACAAAGGTTCACATCACCATTTTTAATTGTTTGTTCAAACACTAAACTGGCTTTTTTTAATTCTACAATTGTTGCACTAACATACAGTAAATCATTAAATCTTGCGGGATGTAAATAGTCAATTTGCATAGCACGTACAGCAAAAATGATGCCGTAGTCATCGCGCAATTGATCTTGTTCAAATCCTAATTCGCGTAGCATCTCTGTCCGGGCACGCTCAAAGAAATTCAAATAATTGGCATGATAAACAACTCCACCGGCATCTGTATCTTCATAATATACACGCACAGACATTACAAAAGCATTTTTCATAGCGCCAATAAATCCATTGTATTAGCAACTACTGTTGGGGCGGTTAAGCCAAAATGCAAGTAAGCCGCAGAGGTTGCTACGCGTCCACGTGGCGTACGCATAATAAATCCTTGTTGCAATAAATAAGGCTCTAGAACATCTTCAATTGTGCCACGCTCTTCACTAATCGCTGCCGCTAGCGTGTCTAACCCCACAGGACCACCAGAAAAATTTTCAATTAACGTTAATAAAAATCGTCTATCTAAAGAATCAAAGCCTTGACTATCTACTTTGAGCATTGTTAACGCTTGAGCCGCAACCTCTTCTGAAATAATTCCATTACTTTTAACTTGAGCAAAATCACGCACTCGACGCAACAATCGGTTTGCAATACGCGGTGTACCTCGCGAGCGCTTCGCAATCTCTTGCGCTCCTTTAGGCTCGATAATCAAATTCAGCACATGCGCAGAACGCGTTACAATATGCGTTAACTCTTCAATAGTATAAAAAACCAAGCGTTGAACTATGCCAAATCGATCTCGCAGAGGCGATGTTAAGAGCCCCGCTCTGGTTGTTGCGCCAATCAATGTAAAAGGCGGTAAATCAATTTTAATGGAACGCGCGGCGGGTCCTTCACCAATCATCAAATCCAGCTGATAATCTTCCATCGCTGGATACAAAATTTCCTCAACAGCAGGACTTAATCGATGAATTTCATCAATAAACAATACGTCATGCGCCTCTAAATTCGTCAATAATGCGGCTAAATCTCCTGCTTTTTCAAGCACGGGAGCAGCTGTTTGTTTCAGACTAACGCCCATTTCTGCAGCGACAATCATGGCGAGCGTCGTTTTACCCAAACCAGGAGGACCAAAAATCAAGGTATGATCTAGCGCTTCCCCTCTCGCTAATGTCGCTTCAATAAAAATAGCCATCTGTGTGCGACATTCTTCTTGCCCAACATAATCTGCCAAACGCTTTGGACGCATCGCGCGATCAAGTCCCTCTTCTCCATGACCGGAATTCGCAGCAATTAAACGATCTTCCTCAATCATTTAACACTACCTTGCAAAGCAAGACGAATTATCGTCTCGCAACTTTTTCCTTCATGCTCAATCGCTGACACCATTTGACTTGCTTCAAGCGGTTTGTATCCTAGAGAACACAATGCACTAATCGCTTCAGAACGCGCGTTTCCTGTATTTGAAACGACTATGGCCTGCGTATTATCACTTTTAGGTAATTTATCCCGTAATTCCATCACGAGTCGTTCAGCTGTTTTTTTACCCACACCAGGTAATTTTATCAATGCTTGTGTGTCATTATTCTGAACACACAGTTGAAATTCTTCAGCCGATTGTCCTGACAAAATTGTTAAAGCCAACTTAGCGCCTACACCATTAATTTTAATTAAGGTTTTGAAAAGCATTTTATCTGCTTCATTTGCAAACCCAAAAAGATTATGAGCATCTTCTCGAACAATTAATTGCGTCTGCAAAATAATTTCCGCTCCTACTTCTGGCAAATCGTAAAAAACGGTCATTGGCGCTTCAATTTCATAGCCCACGCCATTCACATCTAAAACAATCCATGGCGGTGCTTTTCGTGCAATTTTGCCACGTAGAAAACCAATCATTATCTTTTGCTCAACTGTAAACGTTGCTGTGTTTGATAAAAATGTGCATGACAAATAGCAATCCCTAGCGCATCACTTGCATCAATTTGCATATTTCCCTGAATATTTAGCAATATTTTCACCATTTGCTGAACCTGTGTTTTATCTGCTCCACCTTTGCCTACAACTGTCTGTTTAACTTGCCGTGCGGCATATTCAAAAACAGGAATGTCGTGCATCTGAACAGCACAAATTGCCGCACCTCGTGCTTGACCAAGTTTGAGTGCTGAGTCCGCATTTTTACTCATAAAAACTTGTTCAATGGCCATCTGTTCAGGTTGATATTCATTTGTCACCTGCAATATCCCATCAAAAATTTGTTTTAGTTTTTGAGGAAAATTGTCGCCCGTAATCTTTAACGTACCACTCGTCACATAACGATAACCGTTGGGGAAAAAATCAATAATGCCATATCCCGTTAAACGCGAACCCGGATCAATACCAAGAATTTTCACTAACTCATCGACGCCATGATTTCATCACTAATATCGCCATTTGAATAGACATTTTGCACATCATCTAAATCTTCTAATCGCTCAATGAGTAACATCATTTTTTCTGCATCTTCTGCATCTAATTCAGCTTTTGTACTCGCTTGCATGGTTATTTCAGCACTTTCAGGCTCAAAACCGCCTGCTACCAATGCTTCTTTTACATTCAAATAATTTTCGAGTGTGGTAATCACATCTTTTGAGCCATCATCATTCGTCATCACATCATCAGCGCCTGCATCAATTGCCGCTTCCATTAACGCATCTTCATCTACATCAGAGGTATAGCTAATAATACCTAATTTACTAAATAAATAAGCAACCGAGCCATCAGTTCCTAAATTACCACCTGATTTACTAAAAGCATGACGCACTTCACCTACTGTTCGCTGTTTATTATCCGTCAAACAATCAACAATCACAGCAACGCCACCAGCGCCATAACCTTCATAGCGAATCGCCTCATAATGAACACCCTCAAGTGTTCCTGATGCTTTTTTGATTGCAGTATCAATCGTATCTCGGCGCATATTAGCACCCAATGCTTTGTCAATAGCCGTTCGCAAAGCAGGATTACTTGCAGGATCGACACCACTCCCTTTTACTGCAACGCTTATTTCACGTAAAATTTTTGTAAAAATTTTTCCACGAAGTGCATCTTGCCCAGCTTTACGATGTTTAATATTTGCCCATTTACTGTGACCAGCCATGTTGCCTTTTTCTCCAAAAAATAGTTATAAATTGTAAAAGTAACTCTACTTTTATTTTTGTAACGTTATTAACTAAGCTTAAATACCCATTTAGTCGTATTTATCTAAATCAAATCAAACGTTAAAATCTTTCTGATATCGTTTTCTTCAACAAAAAAATCTGCATTTTCGCGCACAACGTCTCTGGAAATTACGCCGCCAAAACCAATGATTTTAGCACCTACTTTTTGTGCCTCTAAATCTGTTTGACCATCACCAACCATGACAACATTATGTGATTCTAAAGATTCAATAATTACCGCTTTACCACCATTCTTTGTCAAAGGTGAATCTATGTCATACCCTAAATATGCCCCATTATCATCAAAATAAATGTCAACAGCATGAACGTGTGATTGAGGTACATTTAATCGTTTTGCTAATGGTAATATAGCAGGCAACAAACCACCGCTTATAATATGAACCGTTTTATTGTGCTGTGCGAGTTGACTAAAAACAACCTCAACCCCATCAACTAATTCACTTATATACAAGTTCGACAACCATTCTATATCTGCGCGATTAGGCTTAATCAAATTTAAACGTTTAGCATACACATCTTCAAGCGCCACATCACCATTCATTGCTGCATCAGTTAATTTGGACAGTTCATCACCCAAACCTACCCGTTTAGCAAGTTCATCTATCCCTTCGATTTTGCTTAATGTACTATCGCAATCAAAACAGATAACATCGAAACTCATAACTCAATTTGCGTCACATGATGAACAGGCGCTAAATTAGCCACTTGAGACAATAAATCTTCATTTAATGCTTGAGAAATACTAATAACAGCCATTGCTTTATATTGACTGTCGGCTGCACTCACCTGCATTCTTGAAATATTAATGGCTGCATTTCCTAAAATAGCACTGATTGCCGAAATCACACCCGGTTTATCATCATGAGTGGTAATTAACAATGTTCCTTCGGGAATTACTTCAATATCCAACTCATTGATAGATACCAAACGCGGCTGACGACCACCCAATAACACGCCAGAAATCGTTGTTGTTTTCTCTGCACTATACCCAGTTAATTTAATAAGCGAGACATAATCTTGCGATTCTTGAGAAACAGATTCCACCAATGCGAGCCCCTGACGCTTTGCAATATTTTCTGCATTAACACGATTCACTGGAGTTGAAAACTGTCCACTCAACACACCCACTAATGCTGCAACAGATACAGGGCGAGTCGAAACATCAGCAGCCCTACCAAATAAAGCAACCTCTAATTTCGTTAAAGGCGATGAACTTAAACCAGCCAACACCTTTCCAAGTTGAGTGGCTAAATTGACGAAGTCACTGGATTTTTTCAATTCATCCGCTGAAACACGAGGTAGATTAAGCGCGTTAATTGCTTCACCTGTACGCAGAAATGTGACAGCTTGTTTTGCAATTTCAACACTTACGGCAAGTTGCGCTTCATTCGTTGACGCACCTAAATGGGGCGTAAAAACGATATTATCTAATGCTAACAGCGGTGATTCAATTGGTGGCTCAACCTCAAATACATCAAGCGCGGCCCCTGCAATTTTTTTGTTTTTCAATGCATCATAAAGTGCGACTTCGTCGATTAATCCACCTCTAGCACAATTAATCAACATAGCATTTGATTTCATTTTTTCAAATTGAGCAGCACCTATAATATTTCGTGTTTTTTCAATGAGAGGACAATGTAACGTAATATAATCCGAACTTGTAATCAAATTTTCTAAGCTAACCGACTCTACACCTAGGTCAGCATAAATTTCTGGTGAAACAAAAGGATCAAACGCAACCACCTTCATTTTCAGAACAGCAGCGCGACTTGCCACCAAGCGTCCAATCGTGCCAAAACCAACTACCCCTAGCGTTTTTTGCGCAACTTCTGAACCCGTATATTTTGAACGCTCCCATTTCCCTGCTCGAACAGATTGATCGGCTGCAGGCAGATGACGACTGAGCGACATTAAGTGCGCAATGGTTAACTCCGCTGTCGTAGTTGCATTGGCATCAGGCGTATTCATCACGATGACACCCATTTCGGTTGCAGCTGGAATATCTACGTTATCCACGCCAATGCCAGCGCGACCAATTAACTTTAATTTTTTTGCTGCCTGTAAAAGTTTTGGCGTCACTTGCGTGTCGCTACGAATTAACAGTGCATCAAACTCACCAATAATTTCACAAAGCGCATCTTCACTTAAGCCAGTTTCAAAATGAATTTGAATATCATTTTGTGCTTTTAAATAATCAATGCCATCCGTAGCAAGTTTGTCTGAAATAAGAATTTTTTTCATAATTTTACATGCTCAGATAATTAAAAACCACGAAAATACCCCGTTGGGGAAGGTTTATGAGTTGGAATATAGGCCGATACTTTGGGTGTTTTTGTTTCAATGATTTTTTTTACATTCACTACTTTTTTCGCGGGTAGTATTTTCGATTTATCCGCTAATTTTATTGGCAAAGTTTTTTTGAGCTCAGCTGCTTTTTTCCCGGCAGCACTTACAGTGGCTTTTACCAAAGATTTTGAAACAGGTTGCATTTTAGGGACAGGAGGCACTATTGGCTGCGCTTGTATTTCTTCCTCTGTTAAAACGCGTTCATAAATAGCCGTAGGATTACCAGTTTGCTTTTCCAATGCATCGTGTAATGCCGATTGATCAATATCGGAAAATTGAACATTACTCATCTTCTGAATTAACGTTACCCCTGTAGCGGTTCGCTCTTCTAAAGTGGTTTCTTCACCTTCCAAGTCAGGATGGGATTCAACATATAACACATTATTGAGCCAACCAACTTTAATGGGCTGTTTTACAATATAAACGGGTGTTCCCACGTCAACCATGTGGTAAAGCTGATCAATATCTTCCGGATACATACGCACACAGCCATGTGTGATTTGCATGCCAATTCCGTAGATTTTATCGATATCAGTTCCGTGAATACGGTAATCACCTGGTAAATTTAAATAAAGCGCATAAGCACCCAATGGATTATGTATACCTGCAGGCACAACTTCGGGTAACGGATCACCTTGCGCAGCATGCTCACGTCGAATAGATTCTGGTGGGCGCCAAACAGGATCTTTCACTTTCTTTTGAACACTGGTTTTACCTAAAGGTGTTTTCCAATCTTGTCTCCCTACCCCATGCGCAAACGAATATATTTTTGATGAGTTTTGTGGGTAATAATACATGCGATATTCTGCAATATTGAGCGTAATCCCATTACGAGGTGAATCGGGTAAAATACGTTTATTTGGCAACGTAATCACCTCATTAGGCTTAATCAACCATCGATCAAGCGATTGATTAAGGCGAACAATTTCAGTTTGCCCTAATGAAAATCGACGCGCCACATCGAGGAGTGTTTCACTTTGCTGAGGGCGGGTAACGGCAATTTCATTAGGATACTCTGCTACCACATTGTCACGACTATTTGCCGGCAGATTATAAACTGTCGCAGAACTAGACTCACTCAATAAAAGCAATGCGGAAATAGCAAAAAAATGGAGCGTCTTCATTTCAATAAAAACTCAATAAACAATAGGATAATAAACAAAGTTAATTTATTTTAGCATGTAAAATGTGATTATGCGCGAATTTAGCAAACAGATTTTAAAAATCAAATCAAAAAACAAGTGGAACCAAAATACGTTCACTTAGGGCAAGCAAAGGCAATGCAGGGGGTAAAAACCAATAAAGTAAAAGGGTAAAAATCGCCATCACGAGTGACGAAGGAATATTTTTATAATTAAATAACTTCAGTGCTGTGCCAAATGACTTTTTTATTCGACGATTGGCTAAATCAACACTGTACATTTCATCCAGTATTAAATGGACAAGAAAACCCAAACCAAGAAAAAACCCATTTAGCCATGCATAAAGAGGATTTTGTTCTAGGAAATAATAACTTACACAGATTATGGCAAAACTGAAAAAACATAATGCTAAAATTGAATGAAAAATGCCACGGTGCACTGTAAATTTTCTTATAGATGCCAAAACGAGGTAGCGAGTCAAACAATAGACAAAGACCACCAGTAAAAGCAACTGATACGATTGAACATAATATTTTTTGAATATTGACAACACAGTCGCCGCTGATAACAAAGCTAAAATTGAGTAAAGCAGTCTCACTGGGCGGGAATTAACAGCGTCAACATCAGGCAACATCCCACCCACAATACCTAAAAAAATAAGCCATGGTGCGTGCTGGATATCTATGAACTGAAGCCCCACACCAATCACTGTCACTACGATCGAACACCCTGTTGCAACACCAATATGTACTTTGAAATTAGCCATCCTTACAAAAGATAGTCGTTAAACAAAAGAAACAAAAAATCAGTCAAACTTACTTGCCTTCAGGTATTGCGCGATGTTCCATCAATTTAAACCCACAATGATGCGTCATCATATTGAGAACATGTTTATATCGCGCATCTGCACTGAGCGACTCATCCGAAGTTGACTGGACACAACGCAGCATATTTGCTTGTACATCAACAGCTACGCCCATTGTCGTTGCTTTAATTTGTGGCGTCCCACTTACTTTGTCGATACATGTATATTGAATTTCTGTAATCATCGCAGGCAATGGCTTTTTAAATGGCTCTACATTGCGTGCTTTTGAAATAGTACCATTACGTCGAAACACGGTATGCACATTCTCAAAGCGTGCACACGGGGTATCTTCTGATAACACCCCTTGAGGATTATTGGCATTATTATCAAGCATATCCCGACTGACTTCATCAACTTCAAATGTTGCCGGACTGGGTGCTTTAGCTTCTCTCTTGGTTTCTTGCAATTGATCCGTCTTTGGAATGGATTGCACAATTGAATCATCTTTACCTATACTGAGAACATCAACAGTTGTGTTGTCAATCATTGCTATGTATTCAAATAATACACCAAGAAGTGATGCCAATACGCAAAGCTGTATAAAAAACACACTATTTTTCTTTAAAGATTTTTTTGTTTTATATACGATCATTTAAGCTCTCCACCCAAAAATAATAAATTAATCATTTAACAAATTAACGCCATATTCTTCAACACTTAGCATATAGTTTATCGATTATTTTTTTTACGGTGATAAATTTAGAGACAAAATGTGAACTAGTTCACACTTTTAAGCGCATATTCATAAAAAAGTTATTGTGATAATGCTGATGGCTTTGGCTTATCGACATCAACGCCGTCATAATCTACCCAACCAGTCATTATTTCCCACAACGTTTTTTCTAAATCACGAGGAGGAACGTCAACCATTTGTTCTGTACTCGTTTTAACAACAGGTAAAGCACTCGGTTTTAAATCACCTTGAATGCCTTTAATTTTGTCACTTTCAAAAAAAATGGAGATAGCTTTTTTCTCCACATCCTCACCCCCTTTTTTAATTTGGTAAATATAATCCCAGCGATTTTCATGAAAAAAATCAGCTAGCATGGGTGTTCCCATAACATATATAACCTGCCGTTTTGTCATATTTGGACGTAATTGATCAATCATCGCTTGGTCAATAATGTTACCTTGATTAATATCAATGGTATAAACATACGGCAAATGATTCAAAATTGTTGTACAAGAGAGCAATGACAAACTCAGTAAACTAACTGATAAAATAGATTTTCGCATGAGAGTTTTGGGTAAATTCAGATAAAATTTAGAAGAATGTCGCAAATTCTACGGTAAATCAACGAAACAGTCATGCGCTTGCGTTTAAAAAAAAGTTACAATACCCAAAATTACTTTTCTTTCTAGGAAGCTATGGTGGAAAATCAAGAGAACCACGAACTCAAAAATGCGGGTTTAAAAATTACCGCACCACGAATCAAAATTCTACAAATTTTAGAAAAACAAGCTAATGAACGTCATTTTACGGCTGAAAAACTGTATAAAATTCTGTTGAGTGAAAACGAAGATATTGGCCTAGCCACTGTCTATCGTGTTTTAACACAATTTGAAGCCGCTGGCCTTGTAACACGTCATCATTTTGAGGGAGGAAACTCCGTTTTCGAACTCGACAATGGCGGGCATCATGATCATCTTGTTTGCGTAAAATGCGGTAAAGTTGATGAGTTTCAAGATGAGTTTATTGAAAGCCGCCAACGTGAAATTGCTGAAAGTTTTGGTTATGAACTCACCGATCACAATTTCTACCTCTATGGTTTTTGTGGCAATTGCCGTAAATCCCCATCTAACCCCAAAGCATAATTGCTTTATTACTCGTTAATTCTTCATGTTTAAACCACTTATTTTTTATATAGGTTTGCGCTATACCCGCGCAAAACGACGCACGCAATTTATTTCATTTATTACCCTGACCTCAGTTTTAGGTATTGCATTAGGTGTAACGGCATTAATTACTGTTTTATCCGTAATGAACGGCTTTGAGGACGAATTGCGACAACGCATTTTAGGAATGACTTCACATGCGACAATCACAGGGCAATCCGGTCAACTAGAAAGCTGGCAGGAACTTGATCAAAAACTTGTTGATTATCCCCATATCCAAGGGACCGCCCCCTTTATAAACGGTCAAGTCATGATTAACGCAGAACGCCGCGTCAGTGGGACGATGTTAAGCGGTGTTTTACCTGAAAACGAAGCAAAAGTATCTGACGTTGCTGGGAAAATGAAAGTTGGAAAACTTACCGACTTAGTCGCTGGCGAATACGGTATTATTTTAGGTGCTGAATTGGCCAATTATCTAGGCGTTATTGTTGGCGATAAAATCACCGTCATCAGTCCCCAAGTCAACTCAACTCCCGCTGGCGTTGTTCCAAGAATGCGTCGATTTACAGTTATTGGCACTTTCCAAGTTGGCATGTATGAATATGATCGCAATATGGCGTTAATTCACATTGACGACGCTGCAAAACTCTTCAGGCTCGAAAGCGCTGTATCTGGTCTGCGCATTAAATTGGACGATTTATTTAACGCTCCGCAAATCACTCAAGCACTTTCTAAAGCATTGTATAACAACTACTACGTCAGCGACTGGACTCTCGCGCATAGCAACTTTTTCCGTGCGATTCAAACTGAAAAACGCGTCATGTTTATTATTTTATTACTCATTGTCGCTGTGGCTGCCTTTAATATTGTTTCCACACTTGTGATGGTGGTGACCGATAAACGTGGCGACATTGCCATATTGAAAACACAAGGTTTAACATCGCAGTCTGTAATGGGAATTTTTATGGTACTGGGTGCCATTATTGGTATCGTAGGCACAATGCTAGGCACCGTTGGTGGGGTTATTTTAGCTTTAAATGTCGAAACCATTGTCCCAGCAATTGAGAAATTATTTCATGTTCAATTTATGGCCGCAGATGTCTACTACATTAGCGAACTTCCCTCAAAATTAGTTTGGTCGGATGTTTACGCCATCGCGGGTATGGCCTTTTTCTTATCTTTACTTGCTACTATTTATCCTGCATGGCAAGCAGCAAAAATTAATCCAGCGGAAGTGTTACGTTATGAGTAAAGAAATCATTCTGAAATGTCGAAATTTAGTAAAACGTTACGGTGATTTAGATGTTGACGTACTCAAAGGAGTTAATTTAGAAATCACCGTCGGTGAGCGAGTTGCCATTATGGGAGCATCGGGATCGGGAAAAAGCACACTACTCCATTTACTCGGTGGACTTGATAAAGCCACTAGTGGGGAAGTGATGTTAAATGGTGTGAATTTGAATACAGTCAATAGTGGAAAACTAGCCAAACTACGCAATCAATCACTCGGTTTTATTTACCAATCCCATCATTTACTGGGCGAATTCACTGTACTTGAAAATGTCGCAATGCCGCTATTAATTGGCAATGAATCCGTAAAAAATGCACAAACTCGGGCAAAAAAACTATTACAGCGCGTGGGACTTGGACATCGCATAGAGCACAAACCAGGAGAGTTATCGGGTGGGGAGCGTCAACGTGCCGCTGTAGCTCGTGCGTTGATTAACAATCCAGCGTTAATTTTAGCTGATGAACCAACAGGAAATCTGGACAGTCGAACAGCCGAGTCGGTTTATCAACTCATGCTTGAGCTCAATCAAGAGCTACAGGTAAGTTTTTTAGTAGTGACCCATGATCATGATTTGGCAGCGAAACTAGGCACAGTGCTACACATGGAAGATGGTTTAATTATATAAGCTATTTTAATCGTTGATATTAAAGGTCGTGCAACTTTTATCAATTTGCGTGACCTTTTTTGTGATTATGCTTTTTGAGTGCTATAGCGCAACGCCATCCACATAAAAAACTGTACGCCAAAAATCAAATTTGCCATCAATAAATGTATAGGTTGAGCTACTGGCGGCATGCCTAATCTATCTAAACTCACACCAGCCAAAATTGCAGTGACAATTAAACTTAATAATAGAAAACTTGCGCGAACAAGAGGATGTGTTTTGTCAACATGCTGAAACAAACGCCAAACTAGCCAAGCATTTGTGAATAAAATCAATGAAGAAAATGATCTGTGCACATAAAAAATAACAGGAAAATCTTCTCTCCAAAATTGACGTTCAATGTATGCATGTTCATGCGCAATAAAGTCTACTGCTTCACGCACTTGCGTTCCCATCGCAATTTGTAGCAAAGTCATCAACATAACCAATTTTAAAATCGCTTTAAACTTTGCAGGCAATACGTTTAAGTCAACAGGTGCAAAAGTTTCGCGTTGCGAGCGTGTAATCGTATAAATGAGAAGTGAAACAATAAGCAACGCAACCAACATGTGAATGGTAATCATCAATGGTTTTAAATTACTTGCAACAACAGTTGAGCCAAGCCAACCTTGAAAACCTACCAAAAAAAATGCCATTATTGCTAAATAAAAAACAGTTTTATCTGTTTTGAAATAAATGCGCGATGACCACGCTGTGAAAAAAATTAAGAATCCAATCGTTACACCAACTAAACGGTTAGTATATTCAGTCCACGTTTTAATAGGATTAAACTGCGTATTTTCATAACCACGCTGCGCATAAATTTCATGATAATTCGCAGGCAACTGCATTTCAGAAGTAGGAGGAACCCATTGCCCAAAACATGTTGGCCAATCAGGGCATCCCATTCCTGCGCCAGATGCGCGAACAATTCCGCCAACTAAAATAACAAAATACACCGCGCAAATGGTTAACATTCCAAGTCGACGAAAACGCGCTGCTGCTATTTCATTCATAAAATTTCCTTAATCACTACAATTTCTTGAAGAGTGTTTGCCAATTTCAACGACCTATTTCGCACATCAACATTTAATACACACTGCATTACCCCTTCCTGTGCATTCAAAACATGCCCAACTGTTGTTTCAATTTCATCAATAATAGGTCTGTTACCATTAATTACGCCAGTATTAAGGTCATACGTTGCCATAAATAGACGACGCTTTACTTCGCCTAAATAATGCGTTCTCGCCACTATCTCTTGACCAGTGTAACACCCCTTAGTAAAACTAATGCCGCCCAACTTATCTAAATTGAGCCACTGAGGAATGAATTCTTCGCTCGTTTCATGCGTCAACCAAGGAAGATTATTTGGTAGATTAAACGTATTAATATCGAAATCACTTTCACTAATTTCAACTTTAGCACGTAATTTATACCGTTTTAATCTTTCATGAATTACACTTAAAAGAGAATTAGGTAATATACATATAAATTCGCTTTGAGTTTTATTCAAGTAAAATGTACTAATGACACGCCCTTTCGCATTACAAAATGCACCACAAGTACCATTATTTTCTTTTAATTCAATCACATCACAAGTCATTTGTCCTTGCAAAAAATTCGCCGCATCTTCGCCAGAAACGCTTAAACAACCTAATGAGGCTGCCGAATTAAAATCAATTGTCATAAATCACACTTTTCCAATGTTATAAATCGATAAGTAAAATCCACTTTTTCATCGTCCACAATACGCTCACACGCCACTTCGCTCCATCCACTTAAATCAATTTCCGGAAAAAATGTATCACCTTCAAATGACGCTTCAATTTGCGTTAAATATAAACGCTGGGCCAATGGCAATGCCATTCCATAAAGTGTTGATCCACCGATAATAAAAAGCTCATCTCCATAATCTTGGGCTTGTTCTAGTGCTGATTTTAACTCAGAAAATACGAGACAACCTTCAGGTTTAAAATTGGGGTTATGACTTAAAATCATATTAGTACGCCCAATTAATGGTTTTCCAATTGATTCAAATGTTTTTCTCCCCATTAATATGGGCGAATTCATTGTGAGTGATTTGAAGCGTTTTAAATCAGCTGATAAATGCCAAGGCATTTTATTGTCACGCCCAATGACACGATTTTCTGACATAGCAACAATAAGGGATATTTTCATTTTGACCAGAGCTTGTTATGCTTTAATAAAGTGCTAATTTTAATGCAAAAGAGAAAAAGGAATAACATTTATGAAAAATATTCTAGTGGTGTTTACTGGAGGGACTATAGGTTCAAGTGTTTGTAACGGCGAAATCAATACCGATAAGCAAACACATTTTTTACTTCTGTCGCAGTTTAAAATGCGCTACCCACAAATGGAAATTCATTTCACCACACTTCAACCCTATGAAATATTGAGTGAAAATCTCACGCCTTCGGTATGGACATTATTAATACAAACTATTGAGAATGCTAATCCGAGTATCTATGACGGCATAATCGTTACTCATGGTACCGATACACTAGCTTACACATCAGCCGCGTTAACATTTTATTTCCACGCACTAGATGTCCCCATTTTTCTAGTTTCAAGTCACTATCCTTTAAGTGATATGAGATCTAATGGACTTGATAATTTCAGTTTCGCAGTGAATTCTATTATAAAGAAGAAGTTTCGCGGCGTTTTTGTTCCTTATCGAAACATCAATTCTGAAATTGTTACACTGCATCATGGCACATATATTACTTGCTCGCCACAGCTAAGTAGTGATTTCTATAGTATCTCGTCAAATAAAAAAATTGAGAGCCTTTTTATAAAAAATACACCTATAAAACTAAAACCCGATTTCTCGACACGTATTTTAATGATTAAACCCTATCCGGGAATTAATTATGATAATTTTAATTTAGATAATGTAGATGTCGTATTGCACGATTTGTATCACTCAGGCACAGCTTGCGCTATATCGGAATATGGAAAACATCATTCACTGCCTTATCTTTTAAAACGATGCATATCACAAAATATTCCTGTTTTTCTTGCGCCCGCGTTTAAATCCACTCAGTTTTATAAATCAACAATCGAACTGAGAAATCAAGGTGCTGAAATGATATGGAATATTTCAATTGAGGCTGCGTATACAAAACTATTGCTAGCTTACGGTACCTTTGAAAACCATGAAGAAATTCTAACTTTTTTAAATAATAACTTGGCTGGTGAAATAATTTAATTTTTCAGTACTTTAAACAACACTACGCCGCTGATTTATATAAACCAGCGGCGTAGTTGATACCTAAAATTTTTTCAAACAATCTTATTTGTGCGCTGCTTCGTAAATTTCTTTCATTTCACCTAAAACAACTAAGGCTTCTCTAGCTGAAACGCCAGCTTGAGTTAAATTTTCATCTGCAGATTCACGTGCAGCACGTAATTTATCATTCAATTTTTGACGTAAGCGTTCTGTTTGCTCATAACGAAATTCTTTTTGTAATTGACGCGCTTCACCAATTGCAGCGATAAATACTGCTTTATCACCATTTGCATCTGCAACAGAAATCGCTTCTTGAATTTTCAAGCCTGCGCCTTCACCTGCCGCTCTTACTACAGCATTTTTGTCTTTGTGTTCTTCAGCAGAAAATGCAGGAGCTGAAACAGCAGCAAATGCTGCAACCATAGCGGTATATAGAGCAATTTTTTTAAAGATGTTCATTTTGTCCCTTAAAGGTTAATAAAAGAAAAGGCCTATTTAACCAACTCAAAAAGTTGGTTAAATATAGCAACATTATACTCAACGTTTACAGAAAGAGAAGTATTGTAAATAGATTTATTATTTTTCATGATTAATCTATCTAAATAAATCCCAAAAAAATTGTCATAAAATATGAGTCAATAATCATTATGCATCCTTTTTTCTAGTCAACTCAACCTCATTTTTCTAAAATTTCAAGTAATCATATTGCTTAAAATTTTTATTTTATTATTAACTATCATAATGTTAACTAAATTTTATTTTTTGTATCTTAATAAATCACATCAATTCAACTCCCTAGAATAAAAACAATAATAGCGTCTACGCTATTAAGCTATCCTTTTTTAACGCTTTGCTCTTTTTTATAAAATAGTTATCCAAAGAAATACAAACCGTGTCTAGTGCGGCAATTTTTATTACTATCAAGACTCATTATCCTTACTTTTATTAATTGATATTAAATACTTACATTCAATTCACACTAGCTCGACTATAATGACTTTTTTAATTTTTTATTTCGTACATTGGCTTTTAATTATGAATATAAATTCCGTTCACCTATTTGCGATTACAGGCGTTTTTCTAACGAGCTGCATTACAACACCACCAACTGCATTCACACAACGCCACATACCGACAAAAACATTATTTGGGCTTTTAGAGATCAGTAGTTTTGATATCTATACTGAAGACAATGCACTCCATTTATTAATTTCAGGTACGTCGTCTGAAAATACTAATTCAATATCTGTTCGCTATTTAAAGTCAATTGATCAAGGTGAGCATTGGTCTAAACCCTTAGATATTGGAACAAATCCCCCTGCGCCTTTAGCTTCACGTGGTAATGACGTGCAAATTGCAGCACGAGGTGATGATATTATTTCACTCTGGCAGGTACAGGGTGAGATCCCAAATAACGGTCCATTAGTGTCCTTCTTGTCTCATGACTCGGGAAAATCTTGGCATCAAGGCAAAAACCCAGCTGCAGATAATAATGGTGATCAGTCACATATTGATTTGATAGTAGATACTCTAGGTTATTTCCACACAGTTTGGCTCTCTGATCCAGAAGAAAATGGCTATCAAAGTTTACGTTATTCGCAATCCGTTGATCATGGTGAAAATTGGCACACCCCTCTTAAGCTCGATGAATCAACATGTTCATGTTGTTCCAATACACTCGCTTTATCACCTAATGGAGCTATTCATGTTCTTTACAGAGACATGAAACCTCGAGATATGGCTATGCTTACCTCTATTGATAATGGAATTTCTTGGCAAGACAAAAAAATAATTGGTAATTTCAATTGGCAATTTGATGGGTGCCCTCACGTGGGAGGTGGCTTAACTTTTGATCATTCAAACAATTTTTATAGTAGTGTTTGGACTGGATTTTCCGGTATGTCTGGTTTGTATACCATAACAAATAGCAAGACAGTAAAAATTGACAAGAATGCTACACACAGTGACATTATCTCCATGAATGACCGAATTATTGTTGTTTGGGACGAAATACAGCCCGGTGGCACCGCAATTTTCAGCTCACAATCATTTGATAACGCAATGTCGTGGTCAACACCACAGAGACTATCTGATCCTGAAAGCACAGCGAGTCATCCACGAATAATTGCATCGAATACTAACGCACAAGTATTTTGGACTGAAAAAATGAACAAACATGAGAGTAAACTCGTGATGACCTGGCTAGAATAGCTTATTTAGCTCCAATTACGGATATTAAATCTGTTTTTTTCACCGCACCAGAATATCGAAAAATTATTTTACTATCCGAATTTACAACTACAGTATAAGGGACTGTATTTGCGCTATTACCCATTCGTGAAGATAACTCATAACCATCCCACTCACTTGCAATTAGTATCGGATAATTAATCCCAATCAAATTTTTATAACGCAAAACGGACGATAAGTCATCTATTGCAATTCCAATAAATTGTACGTTTTGCTTTGCATATTGATTTTGTAATGCCATAAAATCAGGAATTTCTTTCAAACATGGCTGACACCATGATGCCCAAAAATTGATTACAATTATTTTTGTTTTCCACTCTGAAATTGAGTGTTTTTTATTTTCCGTATCCGAAAAGCTGAATTCTGGAAGCACATCATCTGCCAAGGCTATATTAATCAGAAAAACAAAATACATCACAATTATTTTTAATATATTCATCATTATAAGGTTAGATTTATTTTTGATAAGTAAGGGTATAATACGATTCCTTTAACAATTCATCACTAAATTTTTATGAAAATGTATTATTTAAAAAAAACAGTTTTATTAATTTCAATTTTAATTTTAAGCACAACTTCTCTGCCAGTTTTTTCACACGCAATTATGGTGAAATCTCAACCTGAAGAAAATGTGACTTTAACCAGTTCTCCTAAACAAATTGATGTTTGGTTTAATGATAAAGTTGGAAATGAATACAAGGCACTTGCAGTGATTGATAGTGCAGGTAATCGCGTTGATAACAAGGATGTCCAACAAGAATTAATGGATGCTTCTCATATTTATTGTACAACACCAGCTCTATCTTCTGGGACTTATACGATACGATATCGTGTCGTATCAATTGACACACACATTGTTACTGGAAAATTTCAATTCACCATCAAAACACCTTAATTATAGTATTTAAAGGTTAACCCCTCCTTCCCCTAACTATATAATAAAAATAATATGAAAAAAAAATATTTTGTAACGACTCTTATTTCAACATTACTTCTGACAAGTTGCAGCAATGATAAATTAGGAACTCCTCCACAAATTACTGATATAAATAGCGTAGGATGTCTCATTGCAAATGATTTTTATGCTGTGCATTTCAGCGCTTATTTAAAACCAACAACACCACTCGAAGGCAATGATCGCGAAGCTCTTTTAAAACCTTACTGTCAAGAATTACCAACTATTGGTAAAGCTTATTTTTCCGCAGACCTAATCGATCGTGATATTCGTAAAACCCCCATAGGAATACGTGTTGTTGAAATTGAAAAAATAGGCGAAAAACCTTCAGATTTCAAAGAAATTCGTACACTTAGTGAAGTTCAACCCAAAATATATTCAAAAGGGGTTGTAGAAGCTCAAGCTGATTTAGATAAATTAGGTGATTATTCGCTTATATTAGCTATAGGTGGCGACGAAGCGATATCTGAAGAAGACAGACTCAAAATTAATTTTCACGTAGGTGAATCATCTATACTGTCTAAATTATCTGAAAACATGCAAATTGCAATTGCTGGTGGAATTCCAGCTTTAATTGCATTTATATTTGGAATTGTTTATTTCCGTAAAAAACGTAAAACCCATTAATTAAACTGATAGCATACTTGTTATACGGCTATATATTGTATTAATTTATTCATATTAGTTTTGATTATACTTTCATAATCTAACTAATTTTTCAGATAATAAAAAAACCCCCGTTACTTTCGTAAACGGGGGTTTTATCTTTTCAGAAAGCTAAGCTAAACGATTAGATGAATACAGGAATTAATGGAGCATCCACTGTAATCATTTGACGTTTGCCGTTTTCATCAAAGAAGAACAACAAGCCAGCAAAACGGCTGTCTGGATCGTAGATCAAATCAGCTAAACGGTAAACTTCCCAAGCAGCGTCAGACGCAGTTACTTGAATAGTTCTTGTTTGACCTGGTTTCAATGGGCTGTTATCACTAACAGTCAAACCTTCTTCAGCTAACAAATCGTCTGGATAACCAGTTGTATCTTCTAATACAGCTGGATCTAGGAAACGAACAGAAGCAGTGTTGAATTCACCTAAACGAACAGCTGAATCACCATTGTTTGTTACTTTCAAAGTCATTTGCATTGCACGACCTGGTACACGGTAAGTTGCATCTTCAACTTTAACAGTAACAGTTCTTGCAGGCATTTCGTAAGGTTTCATACCACGTAACAAACCAGCTTGTAGTGGTGTTGTTACAGGATATTTTTCATTTGTAGAAACCATAGTCATAGCAACTAAAGCAATAGTACCTACGATGAAACCAATACCAACTTGTCTGTCAGTGTTAGTAATCAATGTATTTGCTTTACCTGATTCAACCGCGATACTACGTGGAATGAACATTGGTTTACGAACCCAATAAGCCAACCAAGCCAAACCAATTGCATACCACAAAGTATGCCAGAAGTATGTATTTTCAAGGTTGTAAGTTTCAAGGTTGATTGTTTCGCCTGTTAATGTTGTTACAGGGTTAACAAAGTCTTTCATAGAACCGGTAATGGTTGTCCATTTACCAGGACCGATGATTGGACCACCGCCTTTAACGTTCATCATTGAATGTACGTGCCAGTCACCTGGACGACGTGCTTTCAATAATACTTTGAATTCATAAGTTTCGCCCAATTCCAATGAAACTGAACGTGGTACTAACTGACCACCAATCCACGAACCTGCACGAATGAAAACTGGACCAGGAATACCTACGTTTAAGAAAGCAATATCTGGTTTATCAACAGTTTCAGGCCATCCTGCGAAAACCAAGAATTTACCTGTTACGGTCATTGTATCGTTAACTTTCACTTCTTCTTTTGACCAGTTAAGGTCAAACCAGTGAATAGTACGCATACGCATGAACGCTGCTTGTGATTTTTCACCGTGAGCCGCAGCTGTTGGTGTGTAAAGCATAGCTACAGAAGATGCAGCTAGCAATGCAACAAAGGACAATTTAGCAACTTTGTCTTTTAATAATTTCATATATCCCCCAATGTGGTAATGGTAGTAGCAGATTAAACGTTTTCGCCATCGACGAAAGCTGTTGAAGCGAACCATCTACCGAAGAAATGCCACAAGAAGTAAATAATGATACTTACGAAACCAGAGAAGAACGCTGATACTGGAGCAACGTCTTTACCGAAAGTTCTTAATGTACCTTTTTCTACCATACGGATGTATTCAGGTGTACCTGTTCTTACGTAGTGGTAACCTTGTAAGTCAGCTAAAGTCATCATCATACCGTTGTATTCAACTGGTACATGTAATGGAGCCATAACTGGCCAGTTACCTGGATAGAACAATAAACCCCATGCCATACCACCAGCAACAGCAGTTAATGTCATACTTCCACCCAACATCATAATTACGTCAAGTGCAATTGCACCAGGAATTAATTGTGAAGGGAATACGAAGTTTACTGGGAAGTATGTCCAACCCCAGAAGTTTAAGTAACGGTTAACCCATTCACCTAATAACAAACCTAAAATACATACAACAGCGCCATATGGCAATCTGTAACGGTACCATAAGCATGCTTGAACTGCAGCAGGGAAAGTGATTGAAACGATTGGCGCAACGGTTACCCATAAACGTCTATCTTTCCAGTCTGTCCAGAAATCCCAGTCACCACCAGTCAACATATAGTGAATGTGGTAACCACCTAATACTACGAAGAACAACGTAAACAAAATCATCCAGTCAAATGTGCGTGAAACTTTTACCGCTTCAGCGCGAGACCGTACAGCTGATTGAGATGCGCTCATTAGCTTACCTCCTAAAGGATTTAAATTATTTTTATGATACTATCTCTCTATTTTAACTGCTCCACCGTTATCAAATTGGCAGAGCAGTGGGAGATAGTAATTTACAACAGTTTTAAACAGTTTTTATTCAGAAAAGCTTAATATTAAGCTAAGTCTTTTTTCAACAGTTTAGAAAGAGCACCAACTTCGATGTTCACAACACCTAATACACCTAAAGCAGCCCATCCGAAGAATACGAAGCCGTAGTGTAAAGGAGCAACAAACAATTCTTCCATAAACCAGAAAGTGTGACCCCATTCATTCAAACCTACGTTTGGAAGAATCATGAAAGGTCCAATTACTGATACTAAATACTGTAAAGGCAAACCTTGTTGATAGGTTGGCAATCTAGTTTTAGCATATAAGAAAGAAGCAACACCAGTGATGATATAGATTGGGTAGCTCAAATAAAATTCAATAACGTGACTTGGAGTAAAGTCAGTGTCACGAACGATTGTTTGATGCCATGTACCATCTTGTTCAGTGAAGTAAGACGCACCGTAATAAATTGCGATACCGTACATTACCAACCATACCCAATGTGTGAAATGACGACGCAATTCTTCACGTGGTGTGATTGACATCACTTTACGATCACGACTTTTCCAGATATAACCCCATAATACAGAAGCGGTTACGATTTCTAGTACCATTTCAATATAAAGGAAGTTCATCCAGTATGTTTCGAATTCTGGCGCAAATGAGTCTAAACCAGCTGACCAGCCGTAAACCCCTTCATACCAACGAACCCAGCCGTAGAACACAATGTAAAGTGCTGCGCCTGCGAACATATTTTTTTTGTTTAAAAGCGGTGCTTCCGCAACATCAGCTCTCACTGATTCGGTTGTAGCGGCCATTTTAACCTCCTAAAAATTACTAAATCCCCGATTGTTTTCGGGAGTCAATGTTTATCACATCCCTTTCCCGCATCTTAACTCTGGTAACTGCGTCAAAATGTCGCAACTCCTTTTAGCGTGGTCAAGTCTACCAGTTCATTCTTTGTTGTCAACTGCAATTTTCCAAATAATTTTCTAAATGACGCACAATCTTTTTTCACCCAAAAAAAATATTCTAATTTTCAGCTATTTGTTCATTTTCAAATAATACAAAAATAAAACTCGACCACTATAAAAAGTAAGCACTGAGACTAGTAAAATCAGCACTCCGCCCCACATTACTGCCTGCCAATCTAATTTGTAAATATCTACTTTTACTGGCGCACTGAGTGCGGGAATACTTGGCAAATCCCCATCGCCACCACCCACTTTCAATTGCGCTTTCATACCCTTCTCTGCATGTTGTGCCAATTCACAATGCACAAGATACGTTTTTTTTTGGCTAGGCAATATGACTGATGCGTGAAGTTCACCCTCACCGTAAAGTTCCAAATGGAGCATACCTTCTGGATATAGATAACCAGGCAAACCATGAATCATTAACTGATGCCTGATTTGATCGTCATTTATAAATGTAATATTGATTTTTGCACATGGCGCCACATTCCACTCTTGTTGGTCAAAGGCAAACATTTTTCCATTAAATTTCGTGGCGTATTTCCTCCCTGCATGAATACTCAAATTAACTTCTTCTGAAATTTTCGGACAATCTTTAGGTAAATTATCATTATTCGCGTTCATGACCATTCCTTTTTCATCCATGGACATCATTGCAAAACTTACTTGCGCTACATTCAACACCAAGAGAAATATAATAGAAATTACTTTAAATAAGTCTTTTAATTTACTAATTTTCATAATCTTTCTTCACATAAAGCCACATAAGCATTCCAATTATTCCCAGCAATAATCCCAACACAATGAAGAATGCGATTAACTCCCCATTTTCAGGAACTACCAAGCCAGCATCCCCTAACAGGAAGGCAAAATCACCAACAGACCAAATTGGACGTTTTTTTGCATAATACTCTTTATTGAAAACATCATTGAACATACCCTCATGCATGGTGGGCATTCCTTGTTCATCCAATAATTTTTTATACGCTAAAATTGCCATATTTCCTCCCGGCTCCATCCCATCAGTTGTTGTTCCTGTTGGCACATGATCATGAAACATCCAAAGCCCTGCGCCATAACTATTTAATCCATCATTTTGTGTCTTAAGGGACAGATCAAGTCGTTGTGCAGGTGAAACATCAAAGACATCTCGTGTTATCTGAGAACCTTGCTGAGCATCTACGCCATCATAGGCCATAATTATTGCCTTATGCCCATGAAAATGCACAGCAATGGGTGTTCGTTGAAGATTTGCAATATGTAATTTAATATTTTCATTCTCACCCGCCACAATCATTGCGTCTCTTAATGTGTAAGGAAACGAATGTCCATTCAGTAGGAAGTAATTCTCCGTTGAGGTTGACATATTGTATTCACGACTCATCTTCTGACTTATTAAGCGAGGATCATTTGCTTCTTGTGGAATTTTCGAAAGTTGCTTATCGAGAGACTGATAATGAAGATCGTATTCTTGATCATATTGTTTTTTAACCGAGACAGAAGGATGCCTTACCTGCCCTGCACCCACGTTTAATGTTTGCACCCAATTGTTTGGCCGATTTTCTTCCACAATAAACATACCATTCAACCCCATCATGAAGTGTTGAGCAGTTTGGACATGACAGTGATATAGCATCGTACCAGCATGCCGGGGCTGAATTTCATAGGTATGTTGTTTGCCTGGAAAAATTGCATGCTCCTCCATACCATCATTATCTTGACCCTTTGAGTTTAACCACGGATGGTCTACTCCATGTAAATGAATTGTATGTGGAAGGTAATGCGTATTCTCTAGCGTTATATATACTTTATCCCCTTGCTCAACACGAATAACAGGAGAAGGAGCTCGAAGCAATGGATGAGCAACACGGGAATTGAAATTCTTTACGGCCATCCCTTGCATTTTAGGTGCATAGACCCACAAAGAAGGCTGTAATCCAGGAGCTATATTATACGTATTCATCAAATAATCTCCATCTGGACTAAATCCGTTAAGCTCAACAATTTCTAACTTAATGTGAATAACATCAGGATCACCATCGTGATCCAAATCTTCCTCCATCACAATAGAATCTTGCGCCAAATGACTTTGCATAAGCGTTGACATTGACACATTATTTGTTCCCTTAGTTGCCGCTGCTATAGTGAATGGATTATCAGGCTCACAAATTGGCGACGCCAATATAGAAACACCTTCAATTTCCTGAGCACCACGCCATTCAACATGATCATCTGTACACGGCTTTTCAACATTTGCATTATCTGCACTACTAGAAACCGTCGCAGGAGGCCTAGCTCGAGCATGCTCTTCCAGCACGAAAAACCACTTAACTAACAAAATAATTAGAGCTAATGCAATTAACCACCCACCCCAAATAAAATATTTTTTTACCATAAACTTAAGTGAGCCCTTGTTATTTTTTAAAAATCCATTGTACACAAAAAAAGCCGCCTCTAAATATTCTTAGACACGGCTTTTCATTTGTATCACACCAAACATTATCTAAGAACGTGCTAACAGATACTCTATTGTTTTAAAAACGTCAGTAAACATAGACTTAGTTAATCTTTTAGTTTGAATGTTATAGCGACTTGTGTGGTATGACGAAACAAGTGAATTTTTATTCTCAAATTCAAAACAACTGTTATGCGCAAATTTTGCGCTAGTTACTTTCAAACCGTAAGCTTTTAAAACCGCTTGATGTGCAATACTGCCTAGCGCAAGAATGACCGCGTTTTCTGGCAACGTTCTCAATTCCGTACTTAAGAAATAATTACAGGTATTTATTTCTTTACCTGTAGGTTTATTTTGTGGCGGCAAGCATTTGACTGCATTAGTAATGCGTGCATTTTTTAATAATAAACCATCATTAAATGACGTCGATTCAGAACAATTACTAAATCCAAACTCATGTAATGCTTCATAAAGTAAAATGCCCGCAAAATCACCTGTAAATGGCCGACCTGTGGCGTTTGCCCCATGCATTCCCGGTGCAAGACCTACTATGAGTAATTGGGCATTTTCATCACCAAACGGTGCAACAGGCTTTGCATGGTAAGTCGAATTTTTTTCTTTTACATCACACAAAAATGCCGCTAAACGCGGACATTTTTGGCAAGTAATATCAAAATATTTTTCGTGCATTAATACACGTCACGAACGTAACGCTTATCTTTTTTCAGCAAATTCACATAATCAATAGCTTGTTGTTCTGTTTTGTTACCATGAACAGCAATCACATCATGCAACGCTTTATCAACGTCTTTTGCCATGTGATACGCATCTCCGCATACAAAAAAGTATCCACCCTCTTCAATCCATCCAAACAATTCTGCACCGTGTTCGCGCATTTTATCTTGCACATACACTTTCTCAGCTTGATCGCGTGAAAATGCTAAATCTAAACGCGTTAATAAGCCACTTTTTTCCATGATTTCTAATTCGTCACGGTAAATAAAATCTGTTGCCGCATTACGATCACCAAAAAATAACCAGTTTTTACCTTTTGCACCACGAAATTGACGCTCTTGCAAAAAGGCTCTAAACGGCGCAATGCCTGTACCAGGCCCCACCATAATAATAGGTAAATCGTTATTATCTGGCACACGAAACACTTTGTTTGGCGTAAAGAAACAGCGAACCTCAGTTGATTCATCTGTCAAATCAGCTAAAAACGTTGAACAAACCCCTTTATGATGACGTTCAAACGCATCGTAACGCACACTCGCTACTGTTAAATGAACGGTTTCCGGATTCGCTTTGCCACTAGATGAAATTGAATAAGCGCGATGCTGCAGGGGTTTCAATAAGGCAATGAACTCATCTGCTGAAAAAGTTGCTGTTGGATTTTGCAACAATAAATCAAGTATATCCCTTCCCCATAAATAATGACTTAAAGCTTCTTTATCTTTTAAAACTGTCGCTAATTCTTCATTGCCCGAGCGTACCGCAATTTCCTTTAATAATTCTTTACTCGGTAATTTTATTTCAAACTGCTTACATAACGCGTGCTCAAGTTCATTCCCCTGAGCATTTATCGCTTTTAATATCTCAGCAACTAATTTAGGACAATTTGTCGCTACCACGCACAGTGCGTCACCCGCTTCGTAATTTAATCCAGAACCAGCAATCGAAATTTCATAATGACGGGTTTCTTTGGATGACTTTTCAGCCGTCAATAAACGATTCACCAATAATTTTGCTGGAAAAGGATTTTTACGGTTATATTGCGAAACGTCTTTAGTATCTTCAGCAGTAATCACTGCCGCATGACTGCCCGCTAAAGATGGAATAACTGTTTGTATCCATTCTTGTGCAAGTTCTTCATATTCAACGTCACAGTCAACTCTTACATGCAACCGCTTCGCGCCTAACTGTTCTAATCGATTATCCCAATCCATACCCGCTTGACAGAATAAATCATAACTTGTGTCACCTAATGCAAGAATAGCAAACTGTAATTGTGCCAATTTCGGCATTGCATCACCCGATACTTCTGTCCACAAGACTTGGGCATTGTCCGGCATTTCACCATCACCATAAGTGCTGGTCACAATAAGCAATGTATCTATTTTTGCTAATGCACCTGCATCAACTTCATCCATGCTTTTAATAATTGGATTAAGCCCGTAAGCTTTCGCTGATTTTGCCACATCACGCGCCAAAGATTCTGCCGTGCCCGTCTGACTACCATATAAAATATGAACAGGATGTGCACTTTGCGTTTGATTATTTGTGTTGCTGACTAATTGCGAATGCAATCCAGCGAAAAACCCGCTAAGCCACGCATATTGACTTTCGCTATAAGGCGCGTCATTTGGAAGTTGATGTCTATTCATTTTATCGTTAACCTAAATTTATTTTTCCAATTTAACCAGCCAAATCTTGCATCAATTCCAATCCAACCAACGCAGCCAATTGCTTGTCTACACAAGGCACTTGCGTAAGTGCTGCACGGTTGATTCGACTTTGCTCAATAATCCAAACAGTCGATCCCATTGAATTAATGCTTTGCACAGAACGATTAATGAGTGCGGTTTTATAATCTTTTAAACGCTTGTGTGCTAACAACACAGCTAATTGCTCATGACTGTAGGAAGCATAAGCTTCACGAGTAGTCTTGAGCAGTGCATCTTGTACTTTACGTGGGCGCTCTAAAATTAATTTTTTCGCCGCTTGCTGAATATGTAATGCTGTTCGCTCTGATTCAGGAACTGTTTTTAGCATATCACTCGCAACAGTCTGCGCCTTTTTAAACACAGCAAAACTATTAATTAAGTTTACCGCCAGTACGCTATCCTTTTCGCCGTAAGCGGGTACTTCACCGTTAAACAAAACACGACCAGATTGATAAGCTACCTTAATTCCTGTAATTTGTTGTTGAGCTAAATCAACGGCTAATTCTTCAACTATTTCTTTTACATCCATTGAGGATTGCAAGTAACTTGCTGTTTGCGTTTTATAAAGCCAAAGTGGCACAGCAAATTTAAAATGTTTACGCTCACTTGACCAATTTATTAGCAAATTACTCGCTTTACTGGAATTAGCGTATTGCGCATGCTCTTCAAGCATTGCTAGTACAATCTGCTCATGAGCTTTTGCTGTATCAGAATCTTCAGTTAAATCATGCAATTCAACAGACGTTTTATCATAGAGTGCTGTTAATTTATTTTCAGGATCGTATTGATATGCATTACCACCTGACATACCGTTACAGAATCCTTTACCAAAAGCACCTATATTAAGTACTGCACCATTAGTCATGTATTCACAACCAAAATCACCAACACCCTCTACAACAGCCATCGCACCAGAATTTCTAACAGCAAAACGATCCCCCGCCTCACCATTAATGAACGTCTTGCCACCTGTTGCACCAAATAGCGCAAAATTACCAATTAATACGTTATTGCCTTGCGTTTTAATACCACCGCCTGGAGATTCAACAACTATGACACCACCACTTGCTGACTTCCCTACACCGTCATTTGCTGTACCTAAATGATGTAATTTCATGCCATCATTTAAAAACGCAGCGTAACTCTGTCCTGCACTTCCGTGTGTGCGAATAATCACTGTTTCAGGCGCCAAATAACGACGTCCATTAGAGTGCGTATAGATAAACTTAGGCAATTCTTTTAACTCATAATTCAAAATTCGTTCAATATCAATAGCTACTTGGCCACCAACCGTTTTATCGTTGTTATTGAGTTTAAATTTATCGCCTTCAATAATAAGTTGCTCAACTTGGCCATTCTCTAAAAAAGCTTTTACTTGCGATAAGATTGCATCATCAATTTTAAAACCTGCTTCCAAATAAATAGGTTTCTCAATTTTAACTTCTTCCACTTCACGCAACATTTTTGTCAAATTCAATTGACCTACCATACAAGGATGATCAATTAAATGCAGTAAGTCTGTTTTACCACGAATATCGCGCAAACTTCGATACCCTAAAGAGGCCAACAATTCACGAACTTCGTGTGCTACATTCATAAAATATTGCGCAAGCACACGTGCATCACCTTTGAATTCTTCATGCGCTGTCGTCAACCCAGCTGGACATTTGATATTACAATTTTTCGCCATGACGCAACGTAGCATCATAATCGCTGTTGTGCCAAATTCAAATGAATCTGCACCCAAAATAGCCGACTTCACTACATCAAGACCAGTTTGATGTGCGCCACTGCAACGTAAAATCACTTTATCACGCAGTCCATTGACAGATAATGCCTGATGCACTTCTGCAATACCAATTTCTGGTGAGCGTCCTGCATTTTTTAAACTCGTTACCGCCGCAGCGCCAGTACCACCGGTATTACCAGCGATATTGATAACATTTGCACCCGCTTTTGCAACCCCGACTGCAATCGTACCAATCCCTTCTGAAGAGACTAATTTTACGCCAACTTTGACACGCGCTGCTTTTGCATCATGAATAAGCTGTCCTAAATCTTCAATCGAGTAAGTATCGTGATGTGGTGGCGGACTGACTAGTTCAACTTTTGGTGTACCACCTCGCAGTGCTGCAATTTCAACAGAGACCTTCATTGCTGGCAACTGCCCACCTTCACCTGGTTTTGCACCTTGCGCAATTTTAATTTCAATTTCTTCAAGAGTTGGATCAGCTAAATAGCCCGTCCAAACACCGAAACGACCCGAAGCAAATTGTTTAATTTTGCTCGATTTAATACTGTTAAAGCGACTGAAATGCTCACCACCCTCACCTGAGTTACTCAGCGCCCCAACAATATTAGTCCCTTGCGCGACCGCTTCATGTGCTTCACCAATTAACGCACCATGACTCATCGCCCCTGACGCTAACGTTTTCGTAATTTCATGTGCAGGTTGAACTTCACTTAATGCCAAGGCTGAGCGCGCTGTTTTAACGGTGTTGAGATAATCAAATAACAAACTGCCCGCCGGCACATTAGTAACCGTTAACGCATCACCAACGACATTTAATGAACAAGACACCAGATGAAAATCTTCAATAAACCGTTTTCTTAAATGCGCCTCTAAAGACTCAAGTCTGTTTTGCGTATTATTTTCGGTAAATACAATTTTAAATTCACTATCCTTTCTCGTTACCGATAAGCCACGAATCAAATAATTAACATTACCTCGAAGATTTTGTTTCCCTAAAATACGGTCAAAATCATCAACATTGCTCGCCCCTGAAACATTAACAGGGAAATCCATAATATCGCGTAATGCGGCTGGACGTGAATCACGCTCAGCATATAAATTCTGCGTAAAACTACTGTACGCTGGCGTCATGCCAAACGCATCAATTTGCTCAGGCGTGCGTTTACCGTAACCTAAGTCTAAATAAGCGGTATCACTTGCTCGCGGTGATTTTTCCTGTGGGACATATAAAATAGCCTCATCGGTCATGTGAATATATTCACGCACCGCCACATTACCATACGAATGCCCAGCGCCATCTTGACGCTCTTTAAACAACCCTAAAAATGGAATATCTTTTTCATCATTGACGGCTAATGCTTTTTGATGCCACTGCGTCGCACTTGCCGCGATATCGGCATAACGCACGCCACCCACAGATGAATGAATATTAGGAAAATAAGGGCTTAATTTTGGCTCATCTGTATCAAAATAATTTGACTCAAAAAATTCACCTCCAATGTAACTTTCAGCTGTACATAAACCGAATTTACCCATTGTTTTCATCAGTGATTTTTCAGTTCCTTTTTGGAACTTATCTAGGACTTTTTGCAAATCAGCAGTGGCGTATTGCGTCAATGCGCGACTATGTACCGTAATGGGGCAAATAGCGGACGCCCCAAAACCTAAAATAGTGGCAACATCATGCGGACTCGCTGACTGACCCGTTTCTGACACTAATGATGATTTAAAGCGCAAACCCTGTTGCACTAAACGTTGATTTGACGCCGCAATAACAAGTAATGCAGGAATTGCTGCTTGCTGTGCGCTAATAGCCACATCCGACAAAATGATAATACCCGTACTATCTCTCGCCGCTTGCTCAACTTTATCGCAGACAATATTCAACGCATCACTCAATTGAATTTCATTAGCATGCGCATCATTGAAATCAGGTGCGTAAAGTGCATCAATCGTGATTGTTTTAACCTGGATTTGACGACGAATTTGCTCTAATTGTGTGCGTTGCAAGATAGGACTTTCGATAACAAGTTGTTTACTGTTATCCGAAAAATTGGGCTTTGCGCCTAACGCAACGCGCAAAGTCATACCATCACTTTCTCTGATTGAGTCAAGTGGTGGGTTTGTCACCTGTGCAAAACGTTGACTAAAATAGCGCGACATCCCCCCTTCACTTGCTGACAGTGCATTGGGTGTCAATCCGTAACCCATCGCGGAGATACGCTCCATACCCGTTGACAAAAGAGGGTCTAGCAAAAATCGGAAACTTTCTTGGTTATGCGAATAAGCCGTAAAACGTTGCTGAACGCTTAGGCTGTGATCATTGTTTAATTCACTTAATTCAACTTTGGGCAACTCTGATAAATGCAATGAACGCTGGGCAAGCAACTCAGTATAATTCTTTTCTTTTGCCAAACGATCCATCACCTGATGTGAGTCATAGGTTTCGCCTGTACTGTGATCAAAGTACAGCATGCCGCCTGCCTCAATGCGCCCACGTTTTAAAACATCGGTAGGCGGAAAGTCAATCTGCCCTGCTTCAGACATCACCGCTAAATAATCATGCGTTTCAACCGAACGCAGCGGACGCAAACCGAGTCGATCAAGTCTTGCTCCGACACGAATACCATCGTTAAAAATGAGCGCAGCTGGGCCATCATTTTTTTCTTCGTACAAGCTAAAATACTCAAGCATTGCGCGAACTTGAGGCGAAAGCGTGGTATCATTTTCCCATGCTGGCGGCATCATTGCTAAAACCGCTTCAACAATGTTCAAATCATCTTCATTAATTCTGCGTGTTAAAGTTTGATCTAAACGCCCTGAATCTGACTGGCCCTTTGGAAAACAAACGGTGTTGCCGTGCTGACGTGCAATCGCATTTTCACTTAAACGATTTTTTTTATCCGTATTTAATTCACCGTTATGCGCCATATAGCGGAACGGTTGCGCCATCATCGTCGCTGGTGCAGTGTTTGTTGAAAAACGGGTATGAAAAAATAACGTGCTAATTTCATGATCAACGTCATACAAATCAGTAAAATAAGGAATAACTTCGCCCGAATTTAAACGACCTTTATACACTTGTGTACGCGAACTCATTGATAGCGGATAAAAACCTGCCAATTCTGTGCAGCTAAAACCTTCTTGCTCAATAGTCACTAATGCGCGTTGAACATGCTTTTCAAATTCATCATGCGTTGCATTTTGCAAATGCGACGGGCGTCCGAAAATAAACTGCTCAATGGGCAACTGCGCCTTAACAGCGGCAGCGTTAATAACCGAATTATCAACAGGAATAACGCGTCGTGAAATTAACGGCAAATCGAATTCTTTGAAATGACGCTCAACTAATTCATTTGCCGCAGAATCGTAATGCGCATGATCTTCCGGAAAAAAGAAATTCGCCACCCCAAATTGCCCTAACTCCAAAGTCAAGTTACTTGTGATTTTACGGAAAAACTTTAACGACAAATCAATATTCACACCAGCGCCATCACCAATACCCTCAGCACTCATTCCACCGCGATGTGGAATCGTGCATAAGGCCTCATGTGATTTAGCCAACAAATCATGGGTTTGCACACTACGCTTATGGGTGATAAAGCCGACACCGCAACTATCTTGCGACAAATCCGCGTTGTAGAGCAAAGGTTGTGAATTGCTTGATTGAGAATGTTTAGTCATTGATTTGGCTCGTTTTTATTTGCATTACTTAATGTAACGGCTAAGTATCTACTTTCTTAATTTAGTACATTGAGAATAAAATCATCCTAATTTCATTCAGTTAAACCTGCCAATGTTAACATAAAACAGGTAATATTAAACATTCGTTTGAGCAATATCGATTTTTTATATATAAAAAATCGATTATTACTATCTTTACCACCATTCTTTGGCTTTTGCCAAATAGCCGCTTGGATTCACTGGTACGTTGTCAAAGGTCAGAATTTCACCCAACTCACTCATCGCCTTGTGATACACCTTGCGTTTGAAATAAACCACATCTTTAAGCGGCTCCCAATAATCTACCCATCGCCATCCATCAAACTCGGGATTGACGCAATAGTCAAAACGCACATTGGATTCAGGTGTAATTAAACGCAAAATGAACCAAATTTGTTTTTGTCCAATGCATAATGGCAAAGAATGTTTACGTATATAACGCTCCGGCAACTGATAACGTAGCCAATAACGTGTGCGCCCTAAAAGTTGTACATGTTGTTGCTGTAAGCCTGTTTCTTCCCACAATTCTCGATACATCGCGGTTTCTGGGTCTTCATTTGGATTAATACCGCCCTGCGGGAATTGCCATGAATTGACACCCACTCGTTTTGCCCAAAACACGCGACCCTCGTCATTGCAAAGGATGATGCCCACATTGGGTCGGTATCCTTTTGAGTCTATCATGTTAATAAAACCTGTTTGCTAGCCCGCACACTGTTTTGAATTAAGCCTATGTTAGAATAACAGTGTGGTCGGGTTGTCGATAATGTAAACATTGTTCCATAAAAAAACGTGAGATGCCATAGCTTCCTCTTCTTTTAACCACTTTTATAAAAACAATTCATGACTTTAGCCATATTTGATTTAGACAATACGTTAATTGCTGACGACAGCGATTATTTATGGGGGAAATTTTTAGTTGACCAAGGCATTGTTGATCGCCTTGTCTACGATAAAATCAATGCGAAATTTTATGAAGATTATCAGAATGGTACGCTCGATATGTTGGCATTTCTACGTTTTGCCCTCGCACCCTTAGCGACGCATCCTATCGAACAACTGCATAATTGGCGTCAAGATTTCATTAACACCATAATCAAGCCTCTTTTACTTGACAAAGCAAAAGCATTGATCGAAAAACACCGAGCACAAGGCGACACATTGCTTGTGATCACCGCAACCAATTCGTTTATCACCGCACCTATTGTGGCTCTTTACGGTATTGAACACCTCATTGCGACCACACCAGAAATGATTAATGGTAAATATACCGGCAATATTAATGGCGTTCCTTGCTTTCAAGAAGGCAAAGTGACAAGACTCAATGAATGGTTAACACTCAACAATGAAAAACTAGAAGGCAGTTATTTTTACAGCGATTCACATAATGATTTACCGCTGCTAAAATTGGTTGACTTCCCAGTTGCCGTTGACCCTGACGAAAAATTACGTGATTTTGCAGACACACAAAAATGGGAAATAATCAGTCTGCGCGGCAATGGAAAAAGTTAAAATAAAAAACTCAATTTTATCAAAACGTGATTTTAACGTACTTTGGCATCCCTGCACGCAAATGCACGACCATGAAAGTTTCCCGCTAATCCCCATCAAATCGGCCAAAGGCGTGTGACTTGAATATTTTGAAGGGAATCGTTATTTAGATGCCATTAGCTCTTGGTGGGTAAATTTATTTGGACATGCCAATCCTACTATCAATGCCGCGTTAAAAACTCAATTAGATACACTAGAACATGTTATTTTTGCAGGCCTTACCCATCAAAAATCCATTGATTTAGCTTAAAAATTAGTCCATTCAACACCCGCGGGATTATCACGTTTTTTTATGCTGATAACGGCTCCTCTGCGGTGGAAGTTGCGCTAAAAATGAGCTTTCATAGCTGGCAGAATCATGGACTGTATCGTAAAGCAAAATTTATTACCCTCAAAAACAGTTATCATAGTGAAACGCTAGGAGCACTTGCAGTTGGTAACGTAGAACTTTATAAAAAAACCTATACCCCACTTCTTATGGAAGTCATTACAGCGCCAAGCCCAGATTGTTATTTTCGAGAAGAAAACGAAACTTAAGCAGATTATTCAACGCGTCAATTTGCACATTTAGAAACAATTCTAAAACAACATGCTGAAAATGTTTGTGCCGTCATTATTGAACCCTTGGTACAATGCGCGGGCAGTATGCGCATCTAGGATCCTATTTATTTAACTTTGCTACGCGAAGCCTTTGATAAATATAATGCACACCTCATTGCGGATGAAATAGCAGTTGGACTTGGTCGGACTGAAACCTTATTTGCGTGTGAACAAGCTGCCATTTCACCCGATTTTTTATGCCTATCAAAAGGTCTTACTGGCGGTTATCTGCTATTTCTGCAGTGCTTACCACCGATAAAATCTACGATGCATTTTATGATAATTATACCAGCCAAAAAGCGTTCCTACATTCACATAGCTATACAGGTAATGTGTTAGCCTGCCGAGCTACTTTAGCAACACTCACTATTTTTGAAACGCAAAATATTTTCGAAAACAACACATGTTTGGCGGCAAAAATGGCCGAGTTATCAAAACGATTTATAGATCTTCCTCACGTCAGCGACGTCCATCAAACAGGCATGATTTAACTATTGAACTAGTCAAAAACAAACGATCACGCGAACCCTACCCATGGCAAGAGCGTCGAAGCCTGCATATGTATCAATACACATTAAAAAGGCGTGTTACTGCGCCCACTAGGCAATGTCATTTATTTTATGCCACCTTACGCCATTACATCGAAGAATTAAATTTCATGTTTGATATCGCATGGCAAGCAATTGCTTCTGCAACAGAGTCATTCAATTTCATTGCAAAATATTAAGTAAATTTAATGTATTCAATGGCTATTCTCACACTTGACATCCTAAATTTTTCCAACTACTTAACGGTTTTTTATCTTATTTGACTATTTTTAGGTTAAAATAGTGAACTTTCAACCAGTCTTTTCATCTCCCTTTAGAGTAAGTAAACACATGACAGATTTATCCCTTTATAGAAACATCGGTATTTTCGCTCACGTTGACGCGGGTAAAACCACCACGACCGAACGTATTTTGAAATTAACCGGTAAAATTCACAAAATCGGCGAAGTTCACGACGGCGCTGCAACTACCGATTTTATGGAACAAGAGCAAGAACGCGGTATTACTATCCAATCTGCGGCAACTACCTGTTTTTGGAAAGATCACCGTTTTAACATCATCGACACACCAGGTCACGTTGACTTCACAATCGAAGTTTACCGTTCATTAAAAGTGTTAGACGGTGGTGTTGGTGTATTCTGTGGTTCAGGCGGTGTTGAGCCTCAATCAGAAACTAATTGGCGTTACGCAAACGATTCAAAAGTTTCTCGTGTGATTTACGTCAACAAATTAGATCGTATCGGAGCTGATTTTTATCGTGTTGTCAAACAAGTTGAAGAAGTATTAGCAGCAAAACCTGTTGTTATGACATTACCAATTGGTACAGAAGACCAATTCGTAGGTGTTGTTGACTTACTCACAATGAAAGCGTGGGTTTGGGATGAATCTGGTGATCCATTGAAATACACCATCGAAGAAATTCCAGCTGATATGCAAGCAAAAGCTGAAGAATGGCGTCAAAAATTGGTTGAAGATGTTGTTGATCAAGACGATGACGTGTATGAAAAATACTTAGATGACGAAATTTCACCTGACATTGATACATTGAAGCGTTGTATCCGTAAAGGCACCGTGAACATGGATTTCTTCCCAACTTTCTGTGGTTCGTCATTCAAAAACAAAGGTGTTCAGTTGGTATTAGACGGTGTAATTGACTACTTGCCTTGCCCAACTGACGTTAATCCACAACCAGAAGTGGATTTAGATGGTAATGCGACAGGAACTTTTGCTATTGTCGACGCAGATAAACCTTTGAGAGCACTTGCGTTCAAAATTATGGATGATCGTTTTGGCGCCTTGACTTTCTTGCGTATTTACTCAGGAAAATTAGAGAAAGGTACCGCAGTTTTAAATACGTTTACCGGTAAAACCGAACGTATTGGCCGTATTGTTGAAATGCATGCCGATTCACGTATTGAATTAGAATCTGCACAAGCCGGTGATATCGTTGCTGTTTTAGGCATGAAAAACGTGCAAACTGGTCACACTTTGTGCGACCCAAAATTCCCTGCAACATTAGAGCCTATGGTGTTCCCAGAACCCGTAATCTCGCTAGCTATTTCGCCAAAAGATAAAAGCGCTTCTGAAAAAATGGGCGTTGCACTGGGTAAAATGATTCAAGAAGATCCTTCGTTCCACGTTGAAACCGATGAAGACAGCGGCGAAACAATTTTGAAAGGAATGGGCGAATTACACTTAGATATCAAAGTGGAC
>Ga0114974_10000372_pt1 | contig 38403 bp, 46 predicted proteins | sample S_130206_EF_Meta_FD_87318 | JGI IMG/M metagenome (GOLD analysis project Ga0114974, IMG submission 87318) | Freshwater microbial communities from Lake Simoncouche, Canada to study carbon cycling - S_130206_EF_MetaG | ecosystem: Environmental > Aquatic > Freshwater > Lake | place: Lake... | reverse complement strand
CGGATAGTAAAATGGATCCATATAACCATATTGAGGATACGGAGTTATTTGTATATAAGAATCACTAGTATTTTCTCTATATTCTTTCTTTACAGTTTTTATTTTATTTCCTAAACTATCTGTAGTATACGTAACAGTAGTTTTGTAAATAGATTCACAAGATACTAAAGTTATTAGTAAAATTAGAATTAAATTTTTCATAATAATTGTTTTTAGTGAGTGGAGCATCTGGGATTCGAACCCAGGTCTTCGAAAGTGACAATAATATCAGCGTATCACATGCTTAGTACTGTATTTCTACTGCACCGTAAGGGGTGACCGATTAAGGTCCGGATCCACCACTTGGTTTATTTAAAGTCTCGAACCAAGAACATAGACTAAGTTTGCAACTTTCTGTTCCTAGGTTGTTACTACCCGTTGCGGACTAGGCTGCTAGAGCGTAATCGGCGCCTACGAAAGACATTAAGTCTTCGAAGGTCATTGTTGACATTTCGTCAGTTATTGTTTGCAGTTTTCTAAGGCGACTCTACCAAACGCCTGCATGTGATATTACCTCATCATTCGAATCGATACCGGTATGCCCCGTAAATTAAAGAACTTTTTTATATAATATAAATATACAAAATTATTTTATACTGTAAAAAGAAATAATAATAGTGCGAATGCTATTATTCCAAGAAATAGTCCTTGTTCGAAGTTCACTTTTTTGCTACTATTAAAATTAAATAGAGTGTCTAGTAATTTAATCATAAACTAATTTTTATATAAATATACTCGTCCATAAGTATCTATTAATATAGCACTCATGTTTTCTACCCAGTCTCCAGAATTTAAATATCTTTTACCATTTATAGTTCTATCTTCTGGTTGGTGGATATGCCCGCAAATAACTCCGTCGCAACCTTTTTTTTCTGCCATTTTCAATGCTGTAACTTCAAAATCATTAATATAGTTAGTTGCTGTTTTAACGCTATTTTTTATTTTTTTAGATATTGATTGGTATGGAAGTTTACGCCATTTACGATATTTGTTATACCAACGATTTAAAGTTAATGCTAAATCATAATCAAAAGCTCCGATTTTAGCTAACCAAGTATACTTTGTTATAAACACATCAATAACATCACCATGGAAAACATAAAAACATTTTTTTTCCCAATTATCATATTCTATATGCTCAGCATATTCAATTTTATAATCTTCTCTAAATTCTACACCTCCAAAATGAGATCCTATAAATTCTTGAATAAATTCGTCATGATTACCTCTAATCCAAATTACTTGTATTTTATTAGATAGTTTTAAAATTTTACCTAATACTTTAGTATGTTGTTTTTTCCATTTACTTCCTCTATTTAAAGCCCAACCATCAATTATATCACCATTTAAAATTAGTAGATCTGTTGGATGATTTTCTAAAAACTCTAAAAATTCTTCAGCTTTAGAATCCTTAGTACCTAAATGCAAATCAGAAACTATTATTGCTTTGTAATTTTTCATTTCCAGTAATTAAAATCTTTTTTAAAAAATTTATCATTATTTCTGTTTAACCAAGATTTCCAAGCTAATTTAATCATATACCATATACCTTTTTTATTAAATCTTCTACTTGAAGTATAAACGAAATCGTTTGTGATTTTAAAACGATTAGGTTTAATTTTGGAACTGAGGTGATAATCCTCGGCAATTTTATCTTCTTCATTAAATCCTTTTAAGTTATTAAATGTTTCTGTTTTAAATAGCATAAAGCCACCTAAAGCAAAAGGTTTTGTTTTTGAACTATACCATTGAAATATATCAAAAATTCTATAAACCCAGTTATATTTTTTATCAGTGGTAAATTTACAAGTAACTAAATCATACTTACCTTTAACAGCAGTTCTAATACAATTTTTAATTGCATTCTCATATGGATATATATCCGCATCTAAAAATAGAATATATGGAGTTGTTACTAATTTAGCTCCATTATTTCGAGCAATAGCAGGTAAACCGCCTTTAATTATTTCTATATTTTTATGTATTGATTGATATTCTGTTAATAATAAAATAGAAGACTCCTCAGTTGAGGAGTCCACTACTATTATTCTACAATCAATTTGAGATAAAATTAACTTAAGTACTTCAATTATTCCTTTGCCTTCATTTTTACATGGAATAATTATACTTAATTGTTGGTTCATTAATTTTATTACTTGTGATTATTTAATCTAGATTCAACTACACTTAAACGAGCTTTAATATCGGCTCTTTCTTGCATTGCTCCTATTTGAATAGCAGTCATTTTTTCATTTATATCCATTTTCATATCAGCTCTAGCTTGCATTGCATTTGCTCTTAGTTGTTCAAGTTCAATTGTTGTTCCTTGAACTGGTATTGCTTTATTTTCAGCGTTAACTACAATTGCTACTTTATTTTCTAATACTGTTACTTGATCACTTAAACCATTTACTTGGGTAAGTAACCATCCAATTGCTGATACACATACTGGAAATAAAATGAATACTAATTTTTCTATTAGATCCGATTTACCTTTATCAATGGCTATTGATTTTTCTAATTCAGCTGTTTTTTCTTGTTGCGAAATCTGTGACATAGGGGTATTATAGTTTAACACCGATGCCTACAAATTTTGTATCAACACCGGCAATTGTTAATAAATTACAACCTAGGCTAATTTTTTTATAATCTGCTCTTATAGCAAAACCTGCTGTACCATAACTGTGATTATGTTTTTCAGTGTCAAACCAAAGAATAGGAGCTAATGCAGTTCCTATTGATAATTTTTTAGAAATATTTACTTTTAAAAATGAAGATGATACTCCTCCAATTCCGACCTTACCTTTACCATTACTGAATCCCATAATAGATCCTTCAATTAATTTAGGTTTTAATTTTGATGTTTGAGCATCAACCACAAAAATACTTAAACATAAGCACAATAAAATAATTAATTTTTTCATACTTAATTATTTAGGTAAGCTATCAATTACATGAGCAGCAGTATCAACAGCAGCTTTAGTTGAGTCACTTCCAAGAGCTCCATTAACAAATGATACAATAGTATCAACATTTAACATGTCTTCTGCAATGTAGCCTTTTTTAACTGCAAATATACCTACAATAAAGATTACTACACAAGCAATGATAACAACTGGTTTTTTTCCTTTTAAGGCACTAATTAGAGATTCTGCTTTTTTTGTTGGGATCTTTTCCATAATATTGGTTTTTAATTATTATCTTTCTTTTTGTTAATAAACTTATCTACAGAAGCTATACCAAAGCACGCAATTGTTAATATTTTAAATGAATCATAAATAAACTCATTTACTAATAATGGTTTATCCATAGTACCTGTTACTATATCGGCAATTGCAAATATACACATCATGCAAAATGCTAAAAAACCAATAATGGCTTTTTCATTGATAGAATTATTATCATTAAATAAGTCAGAAAAAAACTTTTTCATAAGGTCTATTTTTAATTTTAAAAAATATACAACCTTTATGAAACCTATTACTTTAGCAATTCGTAATATTCTTTAAAGTGTTTTATGCGATCTGGGAGTCCTATTGTACCTCCGTTAACTCTTTTGGTTACTTCTGTAACTACTTGATCAGTAGCACCTTTATCTGCAATTTTATGTAAACCATTTTTATGAAAAAACCATGCAGCAGATAATAAAGGATATTTGTCTGCAACTAATTGAGGATTAGCTACAATATCTTCATTGATAGCCTTACCGAAAGAGGTATAATTATCTTTACCTGTTAATTGAATAAAGCCGCGGCCACAATATTTAAAACCATCTCCTGATGATTCTGGTCCATTGCCCATCCTATTTCCATAAACCAAATTTGCAATTTTTTCAGGCTTTCTTTCATATTGTAAAGCTTTTGCATCTGTTGGGAAGTATTTTCCAAATATACCACGGAGACCTTTTGCTCCATAGTTTAAGTTTTCTTTAACTAATTTGAATCCACCAGACTCATGACCACATTGAGCAAGAAAATGAGCTAATCTTAATGGTGTATTAAGTTCAAATTTTGCCGCAGTATCAGGTATTTGAGCTATAACTGTCTCAGGAATATGCCCTTTAAGTTTACTAATGTCCATATTTACTTCTATTGATTCAGAAATAAATATCTACGAAGTCTACTTAAATTTAGTTAATTCCTTAATTAATTGATCTTTTGACACAACTCCGGAATTTCTATATACAACGGTTCCAAAATTATCTAATACTATAATTGTAGGTATTGATGTTATAGAATATTTTTCACCATAAGAAGCATCGTAATCTACATTAATATATTGTACTCCGATTCCTAATTCTTGAGATACCTGCTGAACAATTGGTTTAAATACTTTACACGGAGCGCACCAATCAGCGCTAAAATACATAACATTCATATTAATTTATTTTAAATTTAAAACCAGTTAATTTTTCTACTTCTTCTACTGTTACTTTATTATTATTTATTCCATCAGGTTTAGATGTATCATTATTGAATATATATGCCATCCATTCCTTTGTTTTCTTTATATATAAAATTTTCCAACATTTTGTAGGAACATGTATTGATCCTATTTTTTTTGAAGACCCAATAGATCCCGCCCACACTTTAACTGAATCTTCTTTTGCTCCTAAATCTCTAGTTAGTGTTTCTAATGTTTTCCAATCTCCAGCATTAAGACTATGATATTGTGGAGTCATATTTGAAAAATAAAAAGACTCTTTCATAGCTTGATCTCCAGAACATTGATTATCAGCTGCTGGGGCCATATGGCCGCGATCAGTTCCTGATCCTTTATAATCAGCCATTAGATCTGTTTCTTTTGCTAAAAGAGGATCAGGCGCAAATTGGTCTTTTCTAGGAATTGGATTTACACAAGTTACTTTAGCTTTTGTTTCCCACCATTCAACTAATACCGGATATTTTAAAGATTTTGAAAATACTGTAATGTACTCTTTATGGACCAATCTCACTGTATCTTGTGCCTTTAATGGTACATTAAGAAAAGGAACTATTGATATTATTAATAATAATCTAAACATTTTTTATTATAAATATCCTGGGTTCGTATTGTTCTTTTTGGAATAAAAGTATAGCTTTTCTTAGGCTTATTCTTTTTTTGCCATTCTTCATATTGATCTTCCTTTAACCAATGATCTGTTTGTTTTTTCATTGTTTTTAATAAGAAGTCTCTTCTTTGTTCGTAACTGGACCAACTCATAACTTTTTTTATTTAATGTTCCAAATGATCATCCCACGAGTCTCTACCAGCTTTTTTATTAACTTCATCTTCATCTAAAAAATCTTCACCTTTATAATTCGGATAATTTTTTCTCATATAGTCTATTCCTCCTCCCCATAACCAAGCTAAGGATCCTGAAATTGCTAAAATTAAAACGATAACGCCTATCATATTATTAAATTTTTTAATTATTAATCCCACCAAGTTCTAAGATCTGATCCGTCCCAATCTTTATACTCTTTATATTTTTTTCCTTCTATAATTTCCCATAATTCTTTCCACTCTTTCTCTTCTAGTCTATGCGCTTTATCAAAGATCATTTTATTATGTGTCTTTTCTTCCTCAGAATCTTCGTCTACTAAAATATAATTATCATTTTCTGTTTTTTCAAACTTCCACTCTTTATCACTTAATTTACCATACTTTTCTTCTGTTCTATCTATATAATTAGAATCTAATTTATTTTGTAGAAGTTGAATTGCTTTTCTAATTTTATATTCTTTTTTTTGTCTACTGGAATCTATTTCCATGCCCTTGGTTCTAATTCCTTGTTCTTGAATTTTTAATGATCTCTGAAATACTTCTAAAGTAAAATGATAATCCCACCATCTATGTGACCAAAGTTCACGGCGAAAAGCCCAAATATTTTTTAAAAATAATGGAATATCATTAGAAAAAAGCTTATAAAATTTATACGGCTTACTTTCGTGCCAAGATAAACGCTTCAGTGATTTAAAAAAAGAATCTTGAAATTGTACATTCATAAACTTTATTTATTTTAAATTAGGAGGGTATATTATTTTTTACTAAGTCTTTAACATAAATATATAGATCTAAAGTTGTTCCATCAAAAGTTTCCATAATCTTTTCTAAATCCTCTTTAGATATTTTGAATACTTTTTTAAATTCTAATTTTAATTTACGTAAAATTTCAGCCTCTTCTTTTTGGTAATCTTCCATAAGTCTTTTATGTCTGGCTCTAAATAAACCTATATGAGTAACTTTATCTTCATAGTGCTTCATATCTTTTATAGTATCTTCTAAAAGATAATTTTCATATTCTGCTTGATAATAATAGTCAGAGGTTTCAAAATCGCCATTTACAATCTTATCATAGAACGTAGATTTATCAGGCATAGTTTGCCTAGATTGATATCTTCTCCACCACATAAATTTATTATATGTTTTATTAGGTAAAGTAGATAGTTTAGCCTCTAAAGTTTCTCTTGATAATCTTGTTGGTATAATCATAATAAATCGTAATGTCTTGGATATATATGAAGATTAGTTATCATCCAGTGCATTTCACCAACGGGATAACCAGTTTTTTCTGATACTAATTCCATTAGCTTCGCAAAGGTATACTGATCATTACAAAATCCATAAACTAAGTCTATAGATCTTGCAAATACTGTTAATTGTAATTTATCATCTTTAATATAAAAATTAAGTACATCATTACATGGAGTATCGTATTGATATCTATCTAATTCATGTAATATGTAATGTACAACAATTGCACGACGTGTTTCTTTATTTCTTTTTAGTTCATCAATAACTCTTTTAAGCTGATCATTATAATTCCAAAAGTATCCGTAATTGGAATTTACTTCTGTAGTAAATGGAACCATCATTTGTTTCCAGATCTTTGCTTTCTCTGCTATTTCACTTGCGTCTCTATCACCTTTTACATACCAATCCCATTCATAGTCAGCATAGTCTTTATTAAACTTACGTTTAGGAGTTTCAATTACTTTTTGTGTTGGATCTTGTATACTAAATACTGAATTGAATATAGCTTTAGTACCAGCAAAGTCTTCACCTTTACCTAATATATAATGATAAAGATATTCAAATGCTATAGTCGGTGTTTTATATATTTTATTCTCCATATTGTTCTACTTCTATAAATTGTTTAAGAAAATCTACGCCTTCAAGATTACGATAGTTAGTTAAATATACAACTTTTTTAATTCCTGATTGCAAAATAAGTTTAGAGCAGTCTAAACAAGGCGAAAGAGTTAAGTATAAAGTAGATCCATCTACAGAGTTTCCTGTTTTGGCTGCTTTAAGAATGGCATTTACTTCAGCATGAATAACATGAGTTAGAGTAATATCATTTTCTTCACAACTATTATTCATTCCTGCAGGAGTTCCATTATAACCAAATGAAATTATGTTACCACTCTTAACTAAAACTGCGCCGACCTTAGATCGAACGCAGTGTGACAGAGTAGATGTTTCCTTTGCTATGTTAATAAATACTTTGTCTAATTTATTCATTGTTTTTATCACGCTCTAATTTTTTGTAAATATCACAATCTACTGGTAATGCTAAAGAATTATGATGATACATTATTTTTCCGTTATCCGAGAATCCAGTTATTGTTATTATTTCATTTAGACTAACATTTGCTAGCATTTTATCATCTATTCTATCTGTTATTATTAATAATTTGTCTCCTATTTCTAATTCTAGTCCAAATTTATTTATTATTTTTTTCATCTTTTGATAAATCTAAAGTTGAATTATGGTGTATTTTAATTTGATCGCTTCTATAATGTCTAACTGTTCCACCATCACATAATACAATACACCATATATCATTTTCAAATGTTCCACCATTAACAACATAAATAGCATACCCCTCTTTTCCTCCTTCTACTATTACTGGTATTGGATGTTTGAATTCAAGCATGATGATTTATAATTTTAAAGTCCTGTTGATCCAAATCCTCCGGATCCTCTTTCTGTATTTCTAGATTGTAATTCATGTACTTCTTGTACTTCAGAATAGTTTACAGGTAGTAAAATAAATTGTACTAGTTTCTGTCCTGATTTTATAAGCTGTTCTTTATTTGATGTATTTGTCATATGAAGATGTATAATTCCTTCATAGTCTTCATCAACTACACAAGCTCCAACCATAAGACCTTGTTTAGTAGCAACTCCAGATTTATTAAATGCAATTAATGCATTTCCTCTTGGAACTTGAGCTTTAATTCCTGATGGAATTAATACTGATTCTCCTGGTTGTAATACTACATCTTCAAAATCATTAGGCACATAAAAATCTATACCAGCACTTTCAGATGTTCCTCTACTTGGTGTCTTTACGTCTCTCGTCTTTAGAATTTTCATTTTGTAAATTATTTTGATAATCGTTTAATGATGCCATGTATGCAACTGCATCTAGCAAATTGTCTTCTTTATGATTATATGCTTGTCTAGATAGTTTTAAGGCTATCATACAATTGTACATATCTACAGCAGTAATTTCTTTGTGAGACAATAGAGAGGCTATCTTAGCCGCTTCTTGCATGCCTTCTTGCATTGGTCCATACTGTCTAGCTTTTTCTTCATTTCTTTTATAAATGATCTCATTTGCTTGTTCTAATATATTCATAAAGTAAATATAACTAAATTTATTAATCTAATAAAACTATTCTCCTAAGTACTTAATAATATCAGACTTATCGCCCCACTCTCGTTGAGAATCAATATCACTTGGCTTAATTGTTGGCTTTGGCATATTTCTAGCTACATTCCAAAACCAATCTTTTAAGTGTCCATATTTTTTCATGTATTCCCAACCTTTTGCATCATAAGTTTTTATACAATCAAATGGAGTTTCTATTTCAGCATTTTTTAGAAAGTCTTTATGGTGAGTATAAAACTTAGCTCTACCTAATTCACCAGGCTGTATGTTTCTTGCAACTGCTACAGCATTAAAATTTGTATTAGGTAGAGCGATTTGTAATGTTCTAGATAAAACTCCTGTAGAAAATACAGTCCACATATTTGGAATTATTTTATCTTTAAATGCATCATGGAATATTCTTACTCCACCAGCTACAACTTGCTCATGTTTAAGTCCGAATGGTAGATATTTTGCTCCTATCTTTTTTGCAAATTCTTTTGCCCAAATATTAATAGTAGGCATAGCAGGAGTTTTTAAAAATATGGGAGTTGCGCCATCTTCAATAACTCTTAGTTGGTGGTCTGATGCGGCTTTAGATGCAGGCATAAATAGGATCAACTTCTTATTATACTTCTTTGCAAGATAGGTAAGTGAATACGGAGCATAACCTGTTCTTGGTGCTACATAAATTAAAGTATCTTCTTTTATTTGACTAATCATGAAGTCGGCCATTTTAGCTTTACTTCCGTATTGAAATGTTCCATCATCCACTATAGTAAAACCTTCTGCTTGTTTTAATTCAAACTGAAAATCATGTTTATAGTCTTTTGTCATTTCAAGATAGTAGTTTAGATCTCTACCATCTGACATGTCTAAATTTGATTGATCTGTAGCTTTGTTTAAAAACATTAGTTATTTTTTTTCTTCTTTTTGAAGTTCTTTGCTTAATTCAATAATAGGCACTGGGGTTCCTACTGGATATGGAAATCCTTCTTTAGCTGCAGTAATAGATTTCATTCCAGATGTAACAGGAACTGCTTTACGTAATGGAACTGCTGCTTCATTAAGTGGTCCATATACTCTTGCTAATATAATACCAGTAGATGTTGTATCAAAGATAACTCCTGGCATTGCAAACATATTACTTTCACTCGTACTTGGAGAATCTAAATTTACAATAAACGAACGATTTACAGGAGGTAAAAATTCCCACTCTTTAGTTGCTGGATTAAATTGTGGTACTGTAGTTGTTGAATCATAATACCAAAATAAAGACCATACTGTAGTATCACTTCCATCAGGAGTTTGAAAGTTTTTATTTACATTAAACTTTCCATAAGTTCCGCTTACACCTTCCATTACTAAATTAGAAATAGATGGACCTGTTAATACAGGACATACAGCGCATCCTTCATCATATTCTACTCCTTGAACAATAATCTTTTTTCCAGTAGGAATTGCTGCTGATGCTCCACAGAATGCAAAAGATCCTTGGTGAATTTTTACAGCTTTATCAAATTTAATGTCTTCATTTTTTGTTTTACAACTGAATAATGTTACTAGTAGACCTACTACTATGATTGTGATTTTTTTCATTTTTTTGTTTTATTTTAATTTAGTTGCGAAGTCATAGTATTTATCATGACCCCACGTTTGTTTGAGAATTGAATTATTATACATTCTTCTACCATTGTTTTTAATAATATGATCTTCGGACTGATATTCTTGAAAATATCTTACTACGTCACAAGCTCTACTATCTTCACAATCAATAGGATTTAAGTTATATCTATTTGATAAGAATTGTAGTACTTCATTAATATATTCGAACTCTTTTATTTTAGGACTTACTTTAGGAAATATTGCTTTAATACAACGAACTGCATTTGTTCCGGCATATACCCAACCTTTAGGATTTACATATTGAGGAAAATATTCTGCTAGATCTGCTGCAAATGCAGTTACAACAAAATTCTGTCTTTTAAATCCTATGTTATTTAGATATTCATTACCTATATCAGTTACTTGATAGATGTCAAGTTTTTTTGTAGTAACAGCTTCATAGATATGTCGAACTAAACCTTCTGCGTGATCAATAATAAAACGTCTTAAGTGTCCTCTAGTTTCACCTTCAAATGTAAATTGAGGAAGTAGATATCCTTTGTTATCTGTAAATGGAGTTATGCGATTACGAAGGTCTTGTTTCCATTCTGGCCATGTATAATGTTCTTTTAATATAGAATCTACAATCCAGAAGTTACCAAAACCATGCGTTCCTAATATATCTTTAATATGATCTGTTTTATATCTAGGAACATAATTAATTCCTGATCCACATAATCTAAATAAATAGAATAACATGAACCAATCAAATTCATCTTTAATATTATGATGTGTAAAGTAGTTACCCATTCCTCTTATATCTTTTTCTTTATACCATACTGCTTCTGTAAATGCGCAGAATGCTGCAAATCTACGATGCGCAGTATCATAAATAGGTACATAATAAATTAGATCATCATTTACATCTTTATATAGATCTCCTTGATATGGAAGTTTTAAACTACCATGCTGTTGCATTAATAGACTACGTTTATCGTACTCATCTAAGGCTTCAAGCAACTTTTCGTTGATTATAAATTTTTGCATTAGTTAATAAATTCGTTAGAGAACATATAATATTTAGGTTTTAAATGTACAGATTGTTTAGGTTCCATACACTCAAACATTTTTATTCCATCTTCATCAATCCATTCATCAGGCCATTGAATTGTTTTGAGTCCTGAATTATTAAGGATTCTATTTGCGGCGTCTCTTAAATTCATTCGCTCCTGTCTTGTTCCAAAAAATGGTTGTTTAAGATATAAACCCGTACCAGGTAATTTACGACTTTCATGTTCAACAGGCAATAAATTAACTAGAGTTGCATTATTTAATTTTTTAGCAAACTCTATATATCTTCTAAATAGATCTCCTACTGCAGCTCTTGGATTTTCTTGTCTCATTAAATGAAAACGAAGATCAATATTACCAAAGTATAAAATTACTTCATCATACTTTTGATTCCACTCTTCAACTAAAGAGTCTGCATCTTTTAAGAAGCCAAATAAAGTTTTTCCATCTGTTCTATTAATACCAAAACCAGGCTTCCAAACACTAAGTGAATGTGAATCTCCTACAACTATTTTTTTAGTTTTTTCACCATACTTAGTAGCAAAGTCAATAGTTTTACCGGTAGGAAATTCTCCTTCAAGAGCAAATCTTTTATTGAATTGAGAAAAGTCTAATGACTTATTAATAAATTTAATAGTACCTTTATAATCAAGAATAGCTTTTAGCTTTTCAGTATGTTCAGGTTGAGGACCTCCAATAAAATTAAAAGTATTTTCTTGATAGTTGACTCCTTCTAAAATGCAAAGGCAGTCATACTCATTCCAAGTACTAGGTTCTGGATTAAGTGTAAATTCTACTTCTGGAATGGATTCTTTTAGTATTCTAACCATGATTCGTGAATAACCTCCGCCATGATGATTTTGACTGTTACTCACATTATTTAGCATTCCTATAATTGCTGCTTTCATAACCTGTTTATTTATTCAAATATAAACAATTTCTAATTACTTAGAAACTTTATCTATTAAGTATAATAAAAAAGCCCACCGAAGTGGGGCTTCACTTATTTTTTTATTTTGAATTTCTAGCAGCTACGACTAAGTCTTTTATGGCATTTATTAATTCACCACTAAATTTTACGCCTACTTTTTTTAATTCTTTTTCTAAGTCTTCTGCTGCATAGACTACATCATCAGGCATGAAATTAAAAACCGAAGAAAGGTAATTTATTTGATCATCTGGCGCTTTAGACGCTTTGCCAAACAATTCATTAATTTTAATACCCGCTGTCTTTTGTAGCTTATTTACTTCGTTTAGTTGTGATTTCATTTTTTATTATTTACTATAATAAATATATGAAAAACCCCACTAAAGTGGGGCTTTATTTTTACATCATACCCATCATAGGATCTGCTGGTTTCTCATCTTTATTTAATTTTTCAAAAATAACACTTTCTGTTGTTAGAATTGTTCCGGCTACCGATGCAGCATTTTTAAGCGCTGTGATAACCACTTTTGCAGGATCAATAATACCAGCTTCAAAAGCATCTACCATTTTATGATTCTTTGCATCATAAATTTTATTTTTGACTAATTCACTTGGAATATAATTCCACCAATCTTTTACTCCTGCATTATCAAGGATTTTCTTAAATGGAGCTTGTAGTGCATCTAATAAAATTGACCTAGCAATTGCAACATTAACACTTGTCTCTGCTCTATGATTAAGAGAAGATTGATACAATGCTGTACCTCCTCCTGGAACTACTCCATCTTCAAGCGCTGCTTTAGTTGCAAATAGTGCGTCTTCTACTCGGTCTTTCTTTTCTTTAATTTCAATATCAGAATTACCACCTACAGAAATAATTGCAACACCGCCAATCAATTTACCAAGTCTTTCTTGTAGTTTTTCTTTCTCATAAAATGAAGTAGCTTTTTCAATTTGATCTTTGATCTCAATTGCTCTAGCTTCAATTTTAGCTTCGTCTCCTTTACCATCTACAATAGTAGTTTCTTCTTTAGTAACGGTAGACATTCTAGCAGTACCTAAGAAATCTGTAAGTTGTGCTGGAGTTAATTTATCAAGCTTATGCCCTTTATCTTTAGAAACAACTTGACCTCCGGTTAAGATAGCAATATCTTCTAAGATCAGGGTTTTTCTTTCACCAAAGTCTGGTGCTTTTACTGCGCATACTTGAATAATGCCACGCATTTTATTTACAATCAGCGTTGCTAGAGCTTCATCTCCAATATCTTCTGCAATAATTAATAGCGATTTATTTTCTGAATTTGCTTTTGTAAGTACTTGAAGCAATTCTTGTGCAGTTGTAATACGTCCATCATACAATAAGATATAAGGATTTTCAAGTCCTGCTTGCATTGTTGTGTTGTTAGTAACAAAGTATGGAGATTTATATCCACGATCAAATTGCATACCTTCAACAACTTCAAGAGCGGTTTCACCAGTCTTAGATTCTTCAATAGTTACAACACCTTCACGACCAACTTTATCAATTGCGGTAGCAATTAAATTTCCAACTTCTGGATCATTATTACCTGAAATAGTTGCTACTTGTTTAATTTGTTCTTCAGAAGAAATCTCAATTGCTTTATCTTTAATTTCTTGAATTACTTCTAAAACAATTTTATCAATTTCATTTTTAATCTCAACAGCATTATAACCTTGGCGAATTTCTTTTAATCCAGCTTTTACAATTTCAGTTGCAATAAGTGTAGATGTTGTTGTACCATCACCTGCTTCATTTGCAGATTTAATACTTACTTGTTTTACAAGTTGTGCACCAAGATCTTCAATATCATCTTCTAGTTTATGAAAAGCTTTAGCAACTGTTACACCATCTTTTGTAACTTTAACTTCTCCAGATTGTTCACGAATTAAAACAGTGCGTCCACCTGGACCTAGTGTTGATGATACTGATGCATTTAATTTTTCTATACCGGACAATAACTTTTCTTTAAGTTCTGTTCCGAAAACATTTTTTGTTGTACTCATAATATTATTTAATTTTTTTATTCAATAATTCCTAAAATATCCGTTTCTTTGCAAATGAAATAGTCTTGTCCGTCAAGAACAATTCTTTGAGATCCCATTTTAGGGATTAGTGCAATCTCTCCTACTTCTATATTGGATACTACAAATTTATCTGTATGATAATTGTAGATATCAGAGGTTGCTACTACTTCTCCCATTTCAGGTCTTTCTTTGCCTAGATCAGGAATAATGATATTACCGAATGTCTCTTCTTGCGTTTCTATTGGCTTCAACAAAATGAAACCATTTAGCGGGGTTATTTTATTCATATATTGTTAATTTACAATTTCTAATTCATCTATTTTAATACAAAAATAGAGTAGGTTATCTTTTTTATAAACGGAGTCTGCTCCAAGCCACTGCTTAATTCCTTCAAGATCTTTTATTCGATCTTCAAATAGAACTCGCTTGACTAGAAACAAGTCGTCATTTACTTTAATAAAATTTTTGCAGATTGAAAACATAACTTAGGTAGGTAGGCCTTACTTTATTTAATTTCTATTTGTTTTGGTTTTTTAGATTCCGCATAAGGAATATCTAAAATTAAAAGTCCTTTTTCAAGTTTTGCTTCTAATTTAGAAATTTCAAATTTAACTGAAATTTTCCAACTTAGATCAAATCCTGATCTTTTAATTCCACGATAAATAACAGATTCTTGATTTACTGGTTTTACTTTTTCATATTTAATACGAAGCTGATCTCCATCAACTAAGATATCAATATCTTCTTTGTCTAGGCCTACTGCAGCTACTTCAAAAGAAATGCCGTCTGGAGTTTCATAAATGTCTACTGGATGCGATATTTTCTGCGTAATTGCAGAGAAGTGTGGTACTGTTTCGAAGAGGTCTTTCCAGAGCAAGTCGAATGGATCAAGCTCTAATGGTCTTAATGTTCCCATGTTTTTTTGTTTTGTGTTCCCTTCCGGTGAACGGTTTATAATTGTTTATTTCGTAACTAAAGGCCTACCGTACCTTTTATTATAAATATATATAATTTTTGTAGAGATAAATAATTTTTCTTTTTAGTGACCATCTCTAAGGTTTTTAGCCAATGCTGGAGGCGCTTTTAAAGCAATACTAAGTTTAGTAGTATTCTCCATGCAATCTTGGACTATTTTAGACGCATCTTCTGCAATATCATGATCTACTTCAATAACTAACTGATCATGGATCTGTGCGCATACCCAGCCACGTATATTGAGTTCTTTAAACTTTCTATTGATTGCTAATGCTGCTCGGTTTACAATAGATGCAGCAAGACCTTGAATTTGAACATTACAACTATTATTTAATCCATTTATATAATCTCTTGAAAGACTTTTTACTTTATCTACACCATATTGATATTCCATTTCTTTCTTGATATTCCAATCAAGAAGATCATCTCCAATTTTATCATAAATTGCTTTTACTTTAGGAAGATGTCTAACACGACCAACTTGTGTCTTAACGAATCCTACAGCTTTTGCTTGAGCTTTAGAAGAATCCATCCACTCTCTAAGTTGCGGATATCCACTCAAATAACCTTCAACAAGTTTTTTTGCTTCTTTTGTAGGAATGCCTAGATTCATACCTAAAGCGTATGCTCCCATTCCATAAGGAATACCTAATGAATAAGCTTTAGCTTTATTTCTTAATTTAGGATCAAGTTTACGTAGATAGTTTGGTGCTTTTTTATCTGGCGAATATTGATTTAGCTTTTCTGTTTTTATTGCAATAGTAGAATAAAAATCCCAACCATTTCTAAAGATATCTTTTAAGCCTTCATCACCAGATACGTGAGCAAATGTATGCGGCTCAAGAGATTCGTAGTCACAATCAATAAAAATATTATGACCATCTGGAATAAAGAACGCTCTGATCAAATTATTATATTCAATAACTATTGGATCATCATCACCTTCCTCTTTAGGTCTAGGTAATTGTTGTGCATCAGAACCGTATCTACCAGATACTGTACCATGTTGTTTATAATAAAAATAATAGCGCCCGTCTTCTTGAGCTGTTAAAAATCTTTCTATATAAGTAGATCTAATTTTAAGTAGCCTATTATATATTCTAAGGTTTTTTGCCCAACTATATTTTTCTGCTATTGATTGTACCATATCATCATCAAATTGAGGCTTACCTTTTGCAGTCTTTGACATTGATTTAATACCAAGAACACCAAAAGCAATTTCACCCATTTGATCTTTAGACTGTATATTAAAGAATGCTCCATCATTATCTTCTTTCCATAAACGAAGACTAATCTTAATACATAAATCTTTATCTAGTACCGCAGGATCTCCATGAATCAAAAAGTGTTTTACTTCAGATTCTGGAAGTCTAGCTAGAGAAGATTTATTTACATTATATTTTTGAGTCTTTTCTGATCTTTCTAGAGGTAAATCAAATTCTTTACATAATTCTTGAGCAAACGTTCCTTTATTATTTGCTGGATATGCATCTTTAGCTTTATAAATTACCCAAGCTTTTACATCTGAATTTTGTAATAACTCTTTCATTACAAGATCAGAATATTCTTTTAAATGTATTTCAATATCAGTCTTTGCTTTATTAATTAGAGGAAGATCTAATTTAACTCCTACTTGTTCCATAGGAATAGTAACCTCTTTATATAAAGGCATAACCTCATCTTCAAAGAAAAACTTTTCTAGACCTTCTGCGTAAAGCTGCTTAATAAAATGATTATAAACTCTTAAAGTTAAGTCAGTATCTGCAGCAGCATATTCTGAAAGTAGTTCTAGATCTGCTTTCCATATTTCATAACTCTCTCTTGTAATTGATCCACCATTTTCTTTAATAGAAGTCTTAAGAGCTATTTGCTCTTCATTAGCAGATTTTTCAATATCTAAACCGATATGTGCTTGAATCATTTTAGCAATATCCTTAAGACCGAATGGAGAACCTGCCATATAACCTGCGCCTTCTTCTTTTACTGTATGAACTAATAAAAGCGTATCTGCATAAAGACTAGGAAGTAAATCAATACCATAAAAACACTTAACAAATCTTGTATCAAAAGATGCGTTATGCATAATTAATTTTTTTCCAATAAGTAGTGATATTGTTTTCTTTGCAAGATCATGAGCAAGTTTATCTTCAATCATAGCGTCTTGAAGCTCATTATCTTTGAATATCATAGTTGGCATATAATAGCCTTTACCTTCTTCTCCTGAGACTGAGAAGCCTATGATTTTACCTTTACGTGGATTAAGACTATTTGTCTCAGTATCAAACGCTATTACTTCGTTTGCTTTAATGTGTTCTATTACACTTTTTAGTTTGTCTACTGTGTCTACGGTTACATAACTTTTATTCATATATCAAATATACAAAATAATTTTACAATAAAAAAATATTGGCTTACAGTATTTCGTCCTTGAGAATCAATGCTTTAGCCTCTTCATAAGATACTTGATACTCTTTTTTTCTGCTTCTAATCTCTTTAGTTATACCTAATTCAAAACAAAGTACTATAAAGTTTTTTACTTCAGACTGAGTGCATCCTATTTTTTGATTTTTTACTATAGATTGAAATTTACTAGCAGATAATACTGCGTCTCCAGAATTCTTTTTTCCTGCTTGATAATATAATTTAAGTAGTTGTAAATTAAGTTGTATTTGTTTATATTTTGGAGTTTGTAAAAGAGTTTTTGTTTCATTATATGATCCAACTGTATAGAATGAATTAAATCCAACTCCTAAAACTATAATAAACTCTAAGAAAAAAGTCATAAAGATAAATGCTGTGTCATTCTCTTTATTTTTATCTATATCTAATTTAGAACCTGCTTTAATTTTTGTTTCTATTTCTGTAAGTCTTTTATCTTTACTGATTTGTAATTCAGCAACTATAGAATCTCTATATTTTCTATCTTGTCTTGTTTTTGCAGGTTGAGTCCTATAATATAGAATTTCTTTATCATAATATTTAGATACAGAATCTAATTTTATTGATGCTGTTTCATCTATTTTACTTACGATTGTTTGGGTATTATCTACAAGTCTATGAGCACCATTAATTGATAAATAAAAAGATCCTGCTATCAACATTAAAGAAACTACTAATCCAAAAACTAATCCTGCTGTAAATGATTTACTTTTTATAGTAAAAATAGTAAATTGTTCTACTACAAATCTTTTTGTTAATTCATAACCAGTTAAAAATAGAGCAATAAAAATTGCTAAAAATGTATTTTGATATGGAAATAAATTAGGTAGGGTATCTGTAATTGATTTTATAAAGAAATATCCGAAATAAATAAGAAATATATTTCCTAAAAAAGAAAAATAATATAAAACCTTATCTAAAGTAAAAAAGTTTTTTTCTAACTTAAGTATTTCTAATCGTACCTTAAGTTTTTCAAATTTTTCTAATTTCATAACTATTTATTTTTTTTATAAGGAACAAGTTTATTTAATTTGTCTTTTCTTCTAGTACAACCACAGTCTTCCTTACCAAATAATTTTGCTATTTTATCTGCTAAAATATCTATACCAAAAAAATTAGTTACTTTAGCAATAGTATCTCCAAGACCTTTAGACTTTTGGTTTTGGTTTTGATTTTGATTGTTTTTCATCTATTGATTTTTGAAGTTTTTCAATATTAAGACTAGTAGTCATAGCAAGTATTCCTATCTGTTCCCAAAGAAGATCTATTTCTTTATTTTGTAAATGAAATTTTCTTACCTGCCAAACTTGAATTCCCATTAAAATTAAAGTAACTACTAAATATACTATTCCTTCACTAATTGTTAATTCCATAACTTTATTATATAAATTAAATATACAAAATTAATTTGATTTTTTTTATTTTATTTTTATAGTTTGTTTATCTACTCTAAATATATTATACTGTTACTATTGTAACTGTATTATTTGCTTGTAAATATTGAATATCTCCATCTGGATTTCCTGCCCAACAAGTCATTAGGGCTGTAGGGACTGTTAAAGACATGATACTTCCAGATATTCCTCCAAATACCTCGTCATTTTGAACAGTATCTCCTAAATAAATACAGGAAGACAAATTAAAATACGTTGCAGATGAACAACTAATAAAGGCTCCATTTACTACATATAAAGCATTTGGAAAATTAAATATTGACGCAGATACACAATTTCTAAACGCAACATTTCCAATTGTTGTAACATTTGGAGTGCTAATGGATACTAATGACGTACAATCATAAAACGCTAAACTATCTATTTGAGTTAGTAGTGGTAAATTAATCGAATTTATATTTTCAGAAGCTAAAAAAGAAGCTATTCCAATATATTCAACTAACGGTAAATTAATTGATGTTAATCCAGTGCACTGTTGAAATGCATTATTGCCAATAGATGTAAGTACAGGATAATTTATTTCAGTTAATGAATTGCATGAATCAAATGTATGCTCTCCAATAGATGTAATTTGATCAAATGGAAGAGTTAAATTTGATGACGGTAAGTTATAGCAATCAAAAAAAGTATAGGCTCCTAAATTAACACAATTAGGTAGATATACACTATTAATATTAACGCAATCTCCAAATACTCCAATTGTACTTTCGCATATTGTAGTTGTAACATTTGAAGCAGAAATACTAGTTAGTGATGTTATTCCACTAAATGTTTGATCTCCAAGAGTAACTAAAGCGCCTTGATCAATCACTTCAAGTAGGTGTAAATAATTAGCAAATAATCCAAATTTAGTTTCTATATTATAACCGCCATTAAGAAGCACAGAATTTCCATTTATTGTAACACTAGTAAACGGATTTCCATAATTAGGAAGATCAAAGAATGTATTCCAATTAGATAAGTTTGATGCACCGCCTACTAGTGTATTAGCATTAGCTATATCATCAAAAACTAATTCAAGATTATAGTTGGGAGATGGTATAGATTGTCGCGGAGTTTCTATTCCTGGAAGAGTTGTATTTATTTCCGGGCTATAAGAAAAAACATTCTGGATTGATAAAGGAATGCCTGATCTAATGTGTTTTGTTCTTTGATAATATACAGAACCTGTTTGAGGTAAAGGCATTAAATTAGATATTTTACCGGCTAAAAAAATAGTATCAGTTCCAGGTTTATTTACACCTATTGGAAATATACTTCTATTTATGTATGCCATTTAACTTATTTATATATAAATATCAATCTAATTTTTCTTCTTTTATTTTTGTGGTTCCTTTAGTCCACTCTGGATCATAGGGGCAGTGTCTGCATTTATTTCCACAGCATGCACCTCTATCTAAATGAAAGAGAGCGGTAAAAACCACTCTCCCATTTTCTAAATAATAGTGTTTATTCTCTATAAAATTGTTATTAGACAATTTCACATGCACCTCCTGCGCAGGCTAATTCTCCTTTTTGATCAGTATAATCTTCAAATTCAATTACTTTAGAAAGATCTATTTCGTGTAATTTAGAAGATATTTTGTTAAATTCTTCCTCAGTTATAGACTGAAAAGGAGCTTGAACATAAGATCCGTTATCATAAGGTAAACAAGACAGCGCAGTATAATTATTTCTATTATTCCAAGCCCATTCACCAACTTCTGGCCACTCTTCTGTTTTAAGAGAAATTGTTACAGATACATTGTGTGTATTACGTCCAGTTCTATGTCCAGGCTTAATCCACTCTTTGTGCATTTTTTCTACTCTACGAAGTAAATCCATCGCAGATTCAGTTCTTGTAATAGCTCCCTCTGGTGACTTTTGTGGTATTGTAACTACTGCTTGAGATTGAGGTTTAAAGTATTCATCTTCAATTAATTCAGGATGATTCATCAATAGGTGAGTATATAAAGATTCATTCTTACCAAGTCTAATCCTTCTAAAATAATAATCATCATGCCAAGCGTGAACTCCAGATGAAGTTCCAAGAACACATGAAGTGGTTCCTGAAGGTTTTACCGTTGTACACCTAGCAGCTTTATGTATACCAAGAATTTTAGCTACTCTTTCATTTTCCTCTTTTACAATTCCTGCCGCTTCTTTCATACTTAATTTTAACACGGCTCCAGAAGCAATACCTGTCATACCAACACCAATTAGTGCATCTTTTTCAGTTGTCTTTTTCCAGATCTCACGAAGATAGTGGAAATCAGTATATGAAGCTTGAAGAGTTCCAATAAATGCTGCGGCTTTAACTCTCTCATTTAGATCTTCTTGAGATTCGAGATTAGATACGTTAACTTCACAAAGATTACAGAATTGAAAAGGTCTTAGTGCAATTTCAGCACAAGGATTAGTTCCCCAATCTTTATCATTAGTAAAGAAAAATCCTGGTTCACCCGCATTAGATAATTCAATCTTTTTCCACAATTCCATAAACTCTTCTTTTTGAATACGATCACGAAGAATAGTTGCAGAATTATTTGCTCTACCTCTTTGTGGATTATTTTCCCACCATGCACCAAATTTACAAGTTAACATTTCTTCATCATCAAAAGAAAATAAACTAATCAAAGCAGCACGACGAATACCTCCAGATAATACGGCGTCTGCGATGTAGCAAATCATATCATGGCATTCTATAGGAGTTAACTTATCTCCTGTTTCTTTACGGTCTAATATTTTTTGAATTTGAAATAGACATTCTTTTAGTGGCTCAGGACCAGGAGCTTTTCCACCTGCGGTAATAAGCATAGATCCTTTTGGTCTAATATCTCTAAAATCAAATTTAGGTCTTGGCCCACCTACTAAATAAGATTTCATTAGTAGTTTTATTGCGTCTGCCCAACCTTCAATAGAGTCTCCAATAAGATATCTTTTTTCTTTACTAGGTTTAACTATTTCAGGAAGTTGATCTACATGGTGTTTTTGAACAGAGTATCCTACTCCGCAACCTCCTAAAAGTAAAAACATTACTTCTGAAAATACACGCCAATCATCGACTGGTGCGAATGAGCAATTGAATATTCTAGCATTGTTAATAGCAATAGGCTTTCCTGCAAACTGCATAGAGCGCATAGAAGGCAGGATTTTTTTGTTGTAAACTAGTTTATATACACTTTCAATTTCGTCTTGTAATTTCGGAAACTTTTGTAAATGCATTTCTTTGTTTCTGGTAACTATCTCTTCCCATGTTTCTCTTCTTTTTGGTCCTGGTAAATACTTTGCATACTTGTTGTAGACTGTTATTTCAGACAAAATTTGTTGTGTAATGTCCATTTTTAATTGTTTTTTTATTAAAGTTTAAAAAATAAAATTTTATCCTAGAAAACTATAGCTTTCTAGCACGGGTCAAAACCTTTTGTTAATATTTAATGATTAAAGCTAATTACTTAGCTTCCAGGAAGAGTAGTACCATCAGTAGTAGACTGAGTTAATGTAGTCTTAGTCTTCTGAATTTTATTGATACTATTCGTAGTCAACTTACTGTACTGGTTTGGTGACGCAGAGTTAAGTTGTGCAATGTTATCAACATATTTAAATTGAGGATCTGCTGCTCTGAAGCTGTCTCCCTTTGGTGCCTTCTTGAATAAATCGATTATAAAATTCATGGTATCTGTTTTTCTCTTATAAATATAGCTTTTTTGCTAATTTATAGTCCTAACTCAAAAAATTTATTAGACAAATATGCTTTTTCATCCCTGTCTAATGAAGAACTAAACGTTTTAGGCTGATTATAGTTTTGATTTTGCCCTTCTATATTTAATTCATCTTCATTCATCGTATCTGAATTGATCTCTATACTACCATTATTGGTACTAATTTTGGCGGCATATGTCATTCCATCCATTCCATATCTATTTTTCATAATGTGCATACGGCCAGTTCCATTTACTTTATCTTGTCTCTTTCTTGATAAAGACATTGCAAAATCTGCAATCATCATTTTATTATAAGATCCAGCTGCTTTGTCTCCTTCAATTACATCATCTTTAGCACCAGCTCTATTTACCTGAGAAACTGTCCAAATTGGAACTTTAAGTTCTCTTGCCATTCCTTTAGTTGCTGTATATACATCATCAATTGCATCTTTTGGATCAATAGATTTTGTTTTACTTTTTAGTAGATCAACATAATCAATAATAACTAGATCTGGCGGGTATCCTAAATCTTTGCACTTCTGTATATGTGATTCAATAGTATGAATAGTTGCTTTACCCATAGGGAATTCTTTAATGATTAGTTTGCCTTTCAATTTAACCACAGATTCCTCAATAGAGCCTCGATGTTTATGAACTTGTTGAACATCTATGCCTGTAAATAACGCGTCATAACGTTTGCCTACGTAGTACTCAGATAGTTCTAAAGTATAATGGCATACATTAAATCCTGACTGTACCGCCATAGCTCCTAGATTAACTAACATCCAACTTTTACCGCCTCCAGGATTACCGAATATAAGTCCTAGGTCACCTTTACCAAGTCCTCCCATTAAAAGTTCATTAATGTTTGGCCATGCTGTTGGTATTGCCGCTCTTTCTTCTTCACGATATCTAGTTTCAATATCTTTTTCATATTCATGCCCAATAGACTTATCTTGGCCTGCTTTTAAAGCAGCATCCATCATATACTTAATATCGTCATATTGACCTCTTTCTAAAAGAGTTACTGAATTAAGAATGGCTTTTTTAAGTTGTTGATTTCTACAAAAATTTGAAAATTCTTGCTCTACATATTCGCGATCTTCATTAGCGGCTTTATAAGCCTCTTTTAATTGATCAACTACACTAATCTTTAAAACTTCATTTTCAATTTTTCTTACTTCAACTTGAAGAGAATCTAGGGACGGCGTAGTATTATATTTGTAATAGTATCTTATAATTTCTCCAACAATCCATTTATGTGCTGGGTTATCAAACATCTCTGTATCTAATATATCATTAATGTTTTGAAGAAATTCTTTATGCTTTAATAAACTTGATAAAACCTTAACTTGGAAACTCATTCCGTACTGCTGCAACTGATTTAGTGAACTCATAACTTATTTATATTTTGCGATTTGATTAAAGTGCTTAAATAACCAATTTGGCAAATTAGCAATTGAATTGCCTAGATTATCTTCGTTATACAAATTAATAAATTGTTGTGAATTAAGCTCTTTATTAGGATGAAGTATCAAAAAATCTACCTCTTCTTTTGCTTCGTCCGGGATATTAGGTTCTCTTAAATCCATAAGTCTTTTATTAATTCTTAGTTGATACTCGTAATTAACTATTGACTCGTGTAATTTTTTATCTCCGGCTTTACACTTTTCTAATATTTGATCTAATGATATTTCATTTTCTGATCCTAGCTCTGGAAATAACTTAAGCATTGTTTTAGATCCTAGTCCTCTTACTCCAGGTACATTATCTCCAGAATCACCTAATAAAATTTTTTGTGTTAAAAAATTATCTGTAGTAACTCCATATTCAGTTAATACCATATCTTTATCATAGAATTTTTTCTTAATAGGAGAATAGACAGATATTTTTTTATTAACTAACTGTAAAAAATCTCTATCAGAAGACATGATTGTAATTTCTCCATCTAATTTTCCTGCCATATATCCTATAACATCATCGGCTTCAATTTTATCAATTGATATAAGATCTACAGGAAGTTGTTTTAGATAAAAAATTAATCTTACAATTTGATTTGTAATAGACTCTGACTCTTCTTTTTGAGATTCAAATGCATCCCAATTTGTTACTCTATTAATTCCACGATTTCCTTTGTATTCAGGATAGATATATCTTTTATTTGTAGATCCACCTTGACCATCAAAGACTAAAATCACTCTAGTTGGTCTAACTAGATTAATAACATATCCTAAGGATCGTAAAAATCCTGTTAGACCTCCTATATGATTTCCTTGAGGATTAATGTGTCTTATTACTGTAAAAGCTCTTAAGAAAGTGTTTAGAGAGTCTATGATTAAGACTCTACTATTTACACTATCATCCACTTTCTCCTCTTTTAAAGATTCGAATATTTTTTGGTATTCTTTATTCATTATTAATCTTGTAGATCAAATATATCTGGTGACAATTCTGTTTCCTCTTCTACTACGTCAAATGTTCCAGATCCTAAGACTTTTGTCCATTCATCGCTATACTTCTTTTTATATTCTTCAAGATCTTTTTTATCATCTTTAATAAAGCCATGAACAGTCATAAGCACTTTATTTACTGCAGTAACTCCTGTTATATGATTTTTATCACAGCTAATTCTAGTTCTCTTAGCAAACTCAATTTCTTTACCATTTTTAGTAGCTTTGATTTTGTTTGTTCCTGCTTTAGCAATATTACCAAATGTAATAATAAGTGATGAATCAAAATACATCGTATTGCCACCTTTATTATTCATAGTTGGTTGCGACATTGGACTATCAGGTTTAGCTACCCAAATTTTATTTACTGCTACTAATGTATTAGTATATGGTTGACTTGCTTTACGAGATAATACAATTCTTTGATTAATGAAATTACCAAATTGTTGAGACATTGCTCCTGCATTCCACTCATTATTATTTGTAGATTTTTCTATACTCATTCTACAAGGAATAGATCCTACTGAATCCCAGAAGAAACAAATATCATGAGGTAAAGTACCTTTCTTTTGTTCATCAAGAATATCTGCAATAAATGCTGATACATCTTCTACGCAATTAAGTTTCTCTCTATCAATATATAAAAAGAATCCTTGATAATCCACAACTTCTCCTGTTACAGGATCTGCTATTTCTTCATATTGAAATCCCATAGCTCTTGCATGGCTCCAATCCCATTTCATTTCTGTAATAATAAAAACAGGAAGTATTCCCATCTTTTGTGCAGAAACTGCGGCCTCTAATAAAGCTGTTGTTTTACCTGTATCAGAGTGTCCACGAAGTAGAGTAATATGCCCGATAGGAATACCAGGAATTTGTAGTGTGTCTTGAAATGCTTGTGATAGTGGAATCCAAGAAGGCTGCTTGAATATTACACCAGAAGATAAATTTTTACCTTTCTTAAATTGTTCTAAACTATTAGTGCCTTTGATTGCACTAGATATAGTGCTATTTAATGTTGATTTTCCCATGCGAAACTGTTTAGTTTAAAAACCCCTTCCGAAGAAGGGGCTTTTTTGTTAGATGTCAAATAGGCTGTCAATTTCTGAATCTACACTTGCTTTTGTAGTATTCAAACTGTAACCTTGTTTAGGCGCTGATTGTTCCCAAGGCAGATCGCCTGTTGGTTTTGTAACTACTTGATCTGCTTGTTGCTTAATTTCTTCTTCAGGATTTAGATGTGATAGAAGAGCTGTTTTCATTTCTTCATAGCTATACCTTTTGAATTGAGTTAGCGGATCTGGTTGTGTTTCTAACCATAGTTTTACTTTAGCTGCATCATCAGATAGCGGAGTAGACTTAGTACGCACCCTAACAGTAGAAGTATTATACATTAATCCAGTGGTTTCTTTACCAGCTGTCTCAACTGTAACATCTCTTCCTGTAATAGGATCTGTATAATCTCCTACATCCTCATCTTCAGCGATACTTAACAAGTCCATATAAACTTGCTTACCAAATTCCCAAAGCCTAACGCCTTTATCTTCTTCTCCTCGCACAATGACAGGAACAAAGATACGCATTTTTGGTTCGAGCTTTTTAGCCATTTGCCAATTGTCTTTTTCACTAGACTTTCTTAAGCCTTGTGCAAATTCAACGATTGGATCTTTTTCGCCAAAATTTGATAAACTAATCATGGATCTGTTATTGATCCCGTAATGCATTAGAACCTCTTTAAATGGGTTCTGTTTGTCAAACATTGAAGGTACAATCCTTACTGAATGTTTGCCCACGGTAGGCCTCCAAAGGGTTTGAGCGAGGTCTTTCTTCTGTCCTCCACGTGGATTTTGTAGAGCCGACAGTCTTGATTTTAACACTGAAATGTCCATACGTAACTGATTTTTATAAATGTAACAAAAAAACTTGAACTAAAACAGTTTTTCTTTTAAGTTAGATAGCAACTATTTTATGAATAGCAGTATTTAACTTTTTAAGATCATCTCCTTGAGTAAGGATAACCGAGTTTTTATAATCATCCCAAGTGATTGGGAAAGAAGTATCTAGTACGCCGCCATTTAATTTCTTAATTAAAGTATTTAGGGCGTTAATAGTATATAAAGTGTTAGTTTCTTTCTTTCTATGCACTAAGATAGTATTTGGAAGAATTTTAGTTTGTGCTCCTTCAATTTCAATATTATAAGTACATAAGTACTCATTTGAATCTATTGAGGATAAAACAAATATCTTTTTATATAGAATTGTGTATTCTTTATTTATTTCTCTTAGTGTATCTTCTAAGCCATCTTTTGGCGAAAAAGTACAAAATAATTTATTCATAAGCTGGTCTGATGTAATTTCTGCTGCGATCATTTGCTCCATAACCTTTTGTTTACTGTTAATAAATATTGAATATTACTAGAAAGCATAGTTAGATCCGTATTTGTGCTTGACAAGCATGTTTTTACCTTCTAAGATAGTCTTGATCTTTTTTAGTAGGGGTTTACCATCCTCTTGTGAAAAATCAAACAGAAAAGAGTCATACGTGATTAAAATAAGCTTTGTTTTCTTTTTAGTTAGTAGTTTGTTTATCTCTAATATCTTGAATATGTTTTCTTTAGTTTCTAGATTCTGAACAATATAGTTGAATAGCTTTAATTTATTCATATCAGGCAGCTTTTTTAAGATCCTTCCTGTAGGCAAAATAAGTGCTTTATGAGCATTATATTTTTTCCATTCCTGTTCTATAAATTGATTAAGAGATTTAAAGAAGTCAATATTTTGATATTGTTTTTCTATACCTCCGTAAAGCTGTTTAAACGTAATAGACTTAGATTCTTTATATTGCTCAGGAGTTAATTTATCTACATTAAAATATAATTTACCTAGATATTCATGCATAGACTCTTTAGGACATTCAAAACCAATTAATCCAGAAATAAGTCTTAAATGATACGCATCAAAATCAAACTCAACTAAAAAATCATTTTGAGGTATAAAACATTTTCTAAAATCTTGATCTTTAGGTATTGCTAAAAAATTAACCCCATTAAATGAATTAGTAGGTCTAGCAGTTAAATTATATAAATTATAATAAGAATAGATCCGGTCTCCTAATAAGGAATATTCTTTATGTTGAAAGGTAAACTTATCATGAAAGCAATTAAGATCTATTTTTATTCCAGTCTCTTCTACATGTTTATAAGCGTCAACTAGTTTATTTTGTAATTCAATATCCATTTCTAATTCAAAGTAGTCTTTAACTAATTGATATAGGCATTGGCATTTTTCATAATGTTTAGAAATGGGTATTATTTCATTTATAGTAGGTAATGCTGGATACTTTATATAAAAATCTTTATGCACGACTGTATTGCAATCAAAAGAACTATATTCATTATTTTTATCTAAACAAATAAATTGAACATCTACTGAATTTGAAAGATCTAAAAAGTAGGAATGTAATTTACTATCTAGTAGATATATCTTACTATGTTTTTGTAAAAAAGATTCAACTAATTTAATATCTAGTGAAAAACCCTCTTCATGATTAATAACAAATATATAACCCTTTTGAGAATTATTATAGTATATAAGACTAACTCTAGTAAGCTTTGGGTGGTAATAATCATTTGAAGTAACTACTTGAATAAATGCCTGATCAGACATTTCTAGCTTATCCAACTGTTCTTTATCTTCAATGATGAAATACATAACCTTTTATTTGAATCAAATATAACAAACTTATTTGATCATATATAAATTATTTACATAGTATGTCTTGCAAATTTTATGTAGTCTCCATCTATAAAATCTTTTATTCCTAAAAAAGTTTTATTTGCAGACTCTACTAATCTTTCATTTGTATCAATAATTCCAGCAGTTACATTGTATTGTGATGTTCTAGTATTTCTTAAAGGCCCAGTTATTTTCCAAAGTATTTGTACAGTTTGATAAATAGTGATATCGTAATCTGCAGTTCCATTTACTATGGAATTATATTCATCAGAAGATATTTCTATAACAAAACCTTTTTCATTTTCTTTTTTAGTAAAATATCTTATTAAATATCCTCTTTTATAGTCAGCTTCTGTTGGTTTTGGGTAAAAAGAATTTGGCTTACCAGAAATTCTATTTGAATTTAATCCTGTTTTAGAAGCTATATCTTTTTTCTGAGTATCTGATATATTCATACTATCTAAACCAGGCGCCGTAATATATTTAGGAATTCTTTTTAATTCTTTATTTTGTCCAGATTCGGGAGTAGCGCCTGAAAATACTCTGCCGTCATAAGCTTCATAATATTTTCCAGAATATGGTTTACCGTCTAAAGTAAATTCAGTACCTCCAGTATTTAAATTTGTCACTACTCTAAATGAAGGATAATATCTAATCATATATTATTAGATTTTATAAATTCTAAAATACCTTTTGCATAAGAAATTCTATTAGTTATATCAACTCCTGGTACTCCTTCAAATTTTGATGTCCATATATTTACGGCAAGACTTAATTGATCATCTTTTATCTGTTTTAAAGGATTTAGAGTAGAATTTTTATACGGACCCTTTAATTCTTTTTCTATTAAATATTTTATTTGTGTTTGTAAACTATCACCACCTGCTGATTGTTGATAACTAAAATAATTATTTTTTCTAGGTCCTACCCATTGAGCTATTCCATATGCTGTAATATTTTTTCCTTGGTATGTTAATTTTAATGGTGTGTAACTATCTATTAGTTGGCCTTTAGTAGATCCAGCAAAAATTTCTGTTTTTCCTTTTTTAGGACCTTCTAAAAATGTCTGTCCTATATTCCAAGCATTGGGATTTAATCCGGATTCTTGCATTAAACTACCTAATGCACCAGCTATTGCAGTATCTGATAATCCTAATTTTCTAAATTCAGAAACTGCTAATTTAATTTTATCGGCGTATTTAGTAACTCCAGTAGGTTTTATTGATTCATAATTTGGGTTAATTTCATTATTTTCACTTACTCTGAATGTTCTTGGTGACGTATCTAAAACTTGTGGTTTTCCTATAAATTCATTTTTATTTTTTAAAAATATCATATTGGCTTTAACACTAGTATTCCAACTATTATTTTCTAGAGTGTGTGATAATCCTATAATAACAAATCCTACTTTATTAAGATGATCTCTAGGAACTCCTTCAATTTCTCTTGTAGTATATGTATATGGAAGTAATTCTTGAGGAATAGTAAATCCTTGCATCATATTTAATCCACCTATACCATCTGTATTAAAATTAACTGAAACAGGTATCATAGCTGATGCTCTAGTAGGATAATCATCATTTTTGATTTTTGTCATCTTATCTATATAGTAATTTGTGGCATGAGCTACATTAGTTTCTGAAGGATTTATTGTACTATAGAATTCCATTATAGCACTATTGAATTGATTTGCAGAAACAATTATTGTATCTAAATTTGGTTTTGTTTCTGTTTCTACTTCTTGCCTATTAGTTATATACCTATCAGAATAAGATTCATTTATATATCCTACAGAATCTCCGTTAGTTGATAAAGTAGATTTATTTTTAAAATCAGGATTTGCAGATATAGCTAACATATTACTTAACTTACTACTAATTTCTGATTTTATTTCTATAGATTTAGCAATAGATGTCTTACCTATTAAAGGAATATTTGTTGTATTAGTTGTCGGTATTAAAAATTCTTTTTCATCTGGTGGTAGTAGTTGATCATCTACTATTTGAAGTGTATTTGATTTATCATTATAGGATAATCTAAAGATATTAAAATTACCCATAAATTTATTTAAATCAGATAATACTTGCTCTAAAAAAGGTTTTAAAAATACTTTATTTGTTCCGTCTTTAGCAGCAAATTGTTTAACAGAATCTATTAAATAATCTATATTAATTAATATATTCATTATTTTTCCTCTATAAGGATTTGTTTCCTTAAATAGCGGTAATTGACCTGAAAGTGCGTCTTCTTTTTCTGGATTAAATAATGGAGTAGAATCTTTACTTCCAGAAGTTGGTTGTATATTATCTCCATCAAGTATATTTTTATCAAATAAAGTTTTATAATCCATAAAATTACCTTGAAAAGGAATTAAAACTTTCCAAGGGTTAGTACTTAATTGATTATTATTACTCAAACAAAAATTTAATTCAGGATTAAAATCTATATAAACTAATGGAGTTTGTGAATTATCTTTTTTTGTATCATATATAGTACATATATTATTTAATATCATTAATAGTAAACCAAAAGGAATATATACTGGATGATTGGTATTAATTCCTTTGGTTATTTCTTGACTTATATTATAAGGTACTGTATAAGATTTTAAAAGTTCTTTATAATTTACGCGTTTTATATCTTCTATTTTTGCTGAATTTGACATTAGGCTTGAAGCAAATCCATATTTTGCATACAATTGCAATCTATTTCCTGTCGAATCTTTTATATTATCTTGTACTAAATCATTTATAAAATTACTAAAAATACCATTAGAAAATATTTGAGATAAAAATGTTTTTCCTTGTATTTCATCTTGTGGATTCCATAATTCATATGGATATACAGACTGCCCTATATCTAAAGAATCGCCTCTATTTTTAATAGCTTTAGTTAAAGAATGTACTTCTATAGTTCTCAATATAATTTCTAAAGCAGATTGATATTTTAATGATATATCTATTTGTGTATTAAGAGGATCTGCAGTATTATTTTGATCTTCAAGAAGTGTTGAATTAGTTACATTTTGTCTATTTAAATCTCTTAATTTTATAGATGTTGCATAAGGTGTTAATATTTCTGTATCTTTTGCAGGTTGCGCAGAACTAATAATACTACTGTCATTGAATTTTATTTTTATATTAGCAGATACATTAGTTGTTACACTTTCTCCATTTGGAAGTTTAAAAGTAGATTTATAAGAATACTTAGTCTGTAATTTAAATTCATAACTGAAAAATGGCCATTCATTTACCACACCAAACATTTCCGGAGTAAACTCTAGATTAGTATCTGAATATAAAATATCTCCATTAGAGATTATCTTTTTTATAATATCTCTTCTTTGAGTAGCTGACAACTCTAGATTTGCTTTTTTAGCAGTATTTTCATCTTCTATAATTAAATTAGGATCTATTTCTATAGTAAAATAATATGTTTTACTATATTTGTTTTTATATTGTATTGTGTATACATATTTTTGTACAGGAACAATATTTATTTCTTTATTATGAATTTCAGTTTCTGTATTAAAAATTATTTGATAAAAATCTTGATCTACAGGATACGACGCATTTCTTTTTTGTTTCAATCCTACAATATCTAATGAAATATCTGTATATTTTTGTTTTTTATCTAAAACTAAACTACTAGCCCCTATTATATATCTTTGCGATCTTTCCATCGCATAGTCTAATTGATAAAACTTTTTTTTATTTAAAGATGTATACTGATCTAAACTATCTATTTTAAAATCTGCAGATGAAGGAAATACAACTATACTATTCCCAGTTTTAGCAAGTTCCTCTCTAAGTCTTCTATCAGCTCTTTCGCTATCTAAATTATTATTAGCAAATGCTATAGTTTTTAATTGATCGGCTGTAAAAAATTTAGCTGGGATAACACCTGGAATATTTAAAGCCAATCCATCGACTAAATTAGCTAATATATCATTTGTTGGATCTGGTATAGTAGATAGTAAAGGATCAGGTGGAGCATCTACAGTTTGGTTACTTATCTGTATTAATGTATTATTAAGATTTATAATTTCCTCTTTTAGTAATCCTGGTAATACTCCTGGATTATTAATTTTTATAGAATCTCCTAAAACACCTAAACTCATTATTTTTACTAGGCAATCATATCCACCATCTTGATTATAAGAAAAATTAAAATTAGTAACTATTCCAAGCATGGCTTCGTAATTACCTTCAGAATCCCTTGAATTTTGTGTTATTTGATAAAAAATTTCTTCTTTATTAAGACCAGATTTAAATGGATCTATACTATATAACTCACTTGATTCTATTTTATTACTGTATGCTTTATAAAAAAATGTGTGCCCCCATTCTAAAAACATTGAGAAACCTAGTTTAAAATATAAAGCATCAATAATATCTAATTGATCTTTATCCCAACATTTAAAATTAATTGTTGCTGCTCTAACAGATCCTAACTTACCTTGAGTTTCAATACTAACATTAGTAATACCTGGCATTGGTTTATAACCATATTTTTGAATCTCATTATTTCCCAATATACCGTAAGCTCCATCTTGTCCCAGACCTGATCTTAGTCCATAAGAATTTGTATTTAGGTATTTTGATATACCTCCAAAGAGAACAAATTTTTTTGATAATTCTTCAGGATTTTTTAAAGTATTATCTCCTATTATAGTTTTAAAATATTCAAAATCAGATTTTTTGTTTATATTAACAGATGAAACTAATCTAACCCAAGCACTTTTATTTGCTAAGTATAGAATATTATCATTATCTCTTAAATCTTGAGTATTTTGATTAGATCTAGTATCTAATTGATTTATTACCCATTGAGGTATTTGAGTTCCTAATACATTAGATATTTTATCAGATGCCATAACTATCTTGTGTTATTTGTTAATTTGTATTGATTTAATATGGCTGTAATATCATTAGGAATACGAATTTGTAAACCCGGTTCTAAATATAAAGAATCTCCTGTAAGTGCATTTGCCGAAGCTATAATCCACCAGAAACTTGTATCTCCATAAAAATCAAATGCTAATAAGTCTAACCTATCTCCTAATGTAGCTATAATATAATTATCATTTTCTGATAAAGGAATTTCAGGATAAATATTATTTAAATAGTACTGATCTCCTTTATCTTGATACTTTGTTATTTGTATATTTTGGTATCTTGATTGCATTATTATATATTTAATTTAGGTATAGAAAGGAGACCACTCAATACTTCTTGTCTTTGCCTTTCATCTAAAGTATTTTCTTCAAATTGACGTTCTAGATTTACTCTTTCAGATATACTAGATTCTTTTACACTAAGACTTAATCTATTAGTTCCTGTTTTTATTATAAAATCTTCTTTTGTATTAGCTATTAAAGCTACATTTTCAGATACAGCTGTTTGTTCTGTTTGTGTAATTTCATTATCAGCAACTAATGGATCTTGATATGTTTTAGTACTTTCAACAATTCCAAATGTTGATCTTTTTGGAAGTATATCCATAATAGGTTTAAATGATATAGATACATCTACTACTTGAGGAAGTTGAGCAGAATCATCATCTAAATTAATTTCCCAAGGGGTAGTATTATCTATAGTAATATTTACATTTTCTAAAAATCCAGGGACTCTATATAAATAATCTCCTATAGTCATCCTAACTACCGGAGCTCTCATAATACCTTGCTTAGAACTATAATCAGGATAAACTTGGCTAATTAAATTATTTAATTTATTATAAAGGGGTTTTAATTCATCTTTAGATCCTACAGCTATCCTAAAAGAAAAACCTATAGTTCTATCAAAACCTTGATATGTATAAAAGTTTTCGCCTCTACCCATATACTTAAATGAATTTAATTGTGCTGAATTATTATCTGTTATTCCTGCTGTTAAAAATGCTCTAAAAAATATTGCAGTTGAATAATCTGGATTATCATTACTAATTGCTTCAAAAACAAATTTTATTATATCTTGAGTATTATCTTTATCTAATTCCCATGGAGCAGAATCATTTTTAAAAGCAAAAGGATATAATAGATTCATCTTATCTTTGTAAGAGCCTGCAGCAACATAGAATCTTTTATCTACTGTATTATTTCCCCAAGGAACATAACTTTTATTTAATTCAGGAATAGTGTTTCTAAAATCTTGTATATTAGTAGTAGCAATTCCATTTGTTATATTATTAATATCCTGAACTCTTAGTTGATCATAAACCATAGTTCTAGTAGATTTTAATCTAGTTGTATCTACTACTCTCTTAATAGTTGTTACACCAACTCCATAAGTAGAACCAGGTCCACCAAGATATTGGAACATAAGATTTCTATTTAATGATATCCCAAGAGTATTAATTAAATTAATATCAGGAATATTTCTTATGTCATTAAACTGTGTTGGTCCAGTAGACATTTTTAATGCTGTTAGATTTAATAATCTATTTGTAGCTCCACTATTATTTATATTTTGAGCATCTACTATAGCATAATAATTTTTTTGAAATGGATTAAAAGGAACTATTCCATGTCTAATAGCATGGACTCCTGTACCTTGCACTCCTACTTGAGCTAAAGTATTTTTTCCTAAATTATAAACTCTTGTATTTTCTAATAAACCTGGAAGAGGGTTTGATTGATTAAATCCTACTAATGTATTACCTGTTTCCATTTTAGGATTAGATAATTGTAGACCTACTTGTTTATCTATAAATGCTTTTCCTCTAGGAGCATCTTCAAAAAATTTTTTTATTCTTGATTTATCTATTTGACTAGATAGTGTAAATGTTTGATTTCCTATTTGAAAATTTATAGCACCACCTCTAATAGGAAAATCTAAATTACCAGTTGAGTTAATTCTATAAATAGGATTAGTATTTCCAGCTCCTCCAATAGTATCAGGATTTAATACTACTAAATTTGCGGGCGGTATATTAGTTTGAATATAAGGTTGGCCAGATGAACCACCTCCTGGTCTATCAGATCCGTATTTTAAACTTTTTAAATTTGTCCTTAAATCTATTAGTGGCATTTAATTTAATTTATTTTATCCTCCAGAAGTCTGGTATTTCATTTCTCCTGTTGCAGCATCATAGTATACTTGATCTACTACTACGTCTCCTACAGCTTTTCCAGTAATAGGAGTAAATTTGAAATTATTATTTACAACGGTCGTAGGAGCTCCCATTTTCATTTTATTTGATGTATCTGTAGCAGTTGTTGTTGCTACTACCTCTCCTCTTGCTTTATTATCTCCTACTGAAATTCCTCCGGCACCCATTGATTTAATTTGAGCTCCCATATTTTCTGCTCCAGATTTTATACTATCAATAAATTCATCTGGTATTTGACCTAGCGCGACGTAATCAAGTCCTTCTAATATATAGTATGCTGCTTTTCCAATAAATTCAACTGCTCCTGCAAAAAAGTCTCTAACACCTTCAATAACTTTTTTTATATTTTCAGGTTTAGAAAGATAATCCATAAAGCCCTCTATTTTATCTATAATACCAGATTTTTCTATAAAATCAGCAAAAGATTGTTTTATTTTATCTAAAAATGATGCAATTTTTTCTTGTGCAGATGCATTAGTTAGCGATTGATATGCCTCCTCTCCTACTAATCTTGCTATTTCCTCTCTTGATTTTCCTTGGGCTTTTAATGCATCTACTTTAGCTTGTGCATCTTTAAGATCCTTAGCTCCTAATTTAGAAAGCATTTCTTGCTGCTTTAACATATCTGCCATCTCATTTCTACTCATTCCCATGGCAGCAGCAATAGATTCTTGCTGAATTCTATTCATGTTTAGAAAATCAGCAGAATTACCAACTTGTTTTGTTATTTCTGCGGCAGCAGTAGCTAAATCATTATTTAAAAATGCTTCACGAGCTTTAGTTAAATTAATATCTTTTCCTGTTAATAATTGGGCTTCAAATTCTTTTGATATTGATGATTCGAAATCTAAGAAGGAATCTGCAATTCCGTCTAATTGTTTTAATTCTAGACCCATTGACTTAACTGTAACAAGTGACTTAGTTAATTTTTCTGGGTACTTTGCAAATGATAATCCTAATACGCCTCCTAATGAAGAAGCTTCTTTAAGAATTTTTTGATATTGAAAACTTATTCCTGTTGCCTGTTTTAATCCTACTACTTGAGATAATACTGATTTTGTTAGGCTTTCTGATGATTGTTTTGATATTGTAGAAGCCTCAACTATTCCTTTTCTAGTTTCTAAATCTAAACCAGCAATATCTTTTAATTTAATATCAGTGGCTAATTGCTCTTTAGTTAATCTATTTGTAACTCCTAAAGCGTCGGCTAATTCCATTTGGGATTCAACCATTTTTTGAGAAGTAACAAATAAATCTCCTGATGATACACTTAAGTCAGCATATTCCATTTTAAGTTTCCTAGCTTCATCTGTTGAAAGATTCATAGCTCTAGCAAACTTAACTGTTTTATCTTGTATTTCTAATATATAATCAAAAGCTGCTTTTAATCCTTTAACTAAACCACCTATAGCAGTACCAATTATTGGAATTAAAGTTAGTGGATCGGAGAACATTTCTTTTATACCTCCGCCGGCTGCTTTTCCTAAACCTTTTAATTTATCACCAAAAGTTAATTTTTTATTTTCTTCTTGAAGATCTCTGGCTTTTTCAACCATTTCTCCGTAATACTTATCTCCTATACCTAATTTATTTGCAAAAAATCCTAAAGCCTTTCCAGATATTCCTATACTCTTTGATATTTCTTTTTCTATATCTAGTTCTTCTTGTAATAGATCTTTAGTTTTTAAAGCTTGTTTATTTGCTTCTATTGTGGCCGCGTATCTTCTTTCATCAATGTTTAAACTAGATTCCATTGATATTATCTGACCATCTAAAGCCGTTAATTGCTGTCCTAAACTATTAATTAGTGATCTATTATTAGTTAATCTAGCTCTTTGAATATCATTTTCAAGTTTTTTTCTTTGCTCAATACTAGTAAGATAGTTTTCTGCATTTTGTTTTTCTGTAGATGATAAAGACTGTTCAAATTGTTGAAGTTTTGCAGAAGTAAGAACTTCTTTTTCTTTTGCTTTTTGAAGCTCTTTCTGAATCTCTTTGGTATTAATTGTCTCTTTATTAAGAGCTTTTACTTTAGCAATAGAAGTTTCTCTTAAATCATTAATCTTAGTTAATAGATTAATAGACTTATTTAATTCAGCGTTAGAATCTTGTTGAACTCTTCTAGAGTCTCTTATTGACTGCTCTAATTCTTTACCTATATCTAGTGGATCTGCCATTTATTAGTATTACCTACAAATAAATATTTACTTTTTAGTTTTTACT
>Ga0114974_10000370_pt1 | contig 38495 bp, 48 predicted proteins | sample S_130206_EF_Meta_FD_87318 | JGI IMG/M metagenome (GOLD analysis project Ga0114974, IMG submission 87318) | Freshwater microbial communities from Lake Simoncouche, Canada to study carbon cycling - S_130206_EF_MetaG | ecosystem: Environmental > Aquatic > Freshwater > Lake | place: Lake... | reverse complement strand
TGCTCCCCGCAGCTGTAGACGAACTGCTCTGACTCGACGCCCTTCTTGTCCTTCATCACCACAGAGAGAGAGGCCGGCCAGACGGTGCCCTTCAGGTCCGTCCAGCTCTCCCAGCCGCTCTGCTTCATCTCTGACACCGTCTGCGTCACCAGCAGGTTCCAGGCGGTGGGCTCCTTCTTCTCCTTGGGCGCAGCGTCAGAGGCCTTCTCTGCCTTCTTGCTCTTCTTGGGCGCCGCAACAGCCTCTGCCGTGCTCTGCTTCTGCTCTGCTGAGCCGGCCAGGTACTTCTCCCGAATGGCCAGTGCCTCTGAGATCGACGCCCAGAAGACCTCTGAGCTCTGGCACGCCGGCTCTAGCGCCTCAATCACCTTGATACACTGCTCTGAGTTCATTCTGACTTAGAAGAGTGTGTGTTGCTGGGGGGGTACTACAGAGGTATAGAAACCCCCATTTCAATTTTATTATGAAATTGAAACCCTCTGTAAATATCAAGAGGCCCAGGCACCCCTCTACCGAGTTTTATAACCCTATTCAATTTCATAATAAAATTGAAAGCCGTATCTCGTAACAGATGTAGTTGTGCCGCTTTCCCCCCTACCAGCAGCACACTACTCTGACATCTAGCAAGATGCCCCCGAAGAAGCAGAACAACAAGCAGAAGGCCGCGGCGCCCGTGGCCGCGCCTCTGCCCACGCTCATCGTCGAGCAGAAGGAGACGAACATCGAAGAGCTGCGCGAGCAGGCCAACAAGGCAGAGCTCTTCTCCAAGTGGGCCGCCGCCGCAGATGACGACGAGGCGCCGGCTCTGCTCTACTACCCTAAGCCGGCGGGCATGGGCAAGGGCGTCTGGGGCTGGAAGCTCCAGGCCAAGCACGACGCTCTTGAGAAGGCCAAGGCTCTGGCGGCGGCTCTGGCGGCGCGCGCGGCCGACCCCTCTTACGAGGAGGAGACGCCGCGCTACGTGCCCGTGCCCGAGAGCGCAGAGGAGACGGCGGCGCGCCAGGCGCGCTACGCCGCTGAGGGCCGCGACAGCCACGGCACTCTGCTTACGGCCCAGAGCTGCGGCGGCTGCTTCAACTGCGCCTGGGCCGCGCGGCCCAAGCAGGCCCCCTGGACCGACGCAGAGTGCCAGGCGGCCGTCGACCTCTGGGGCCCGCGCCTCGGCGCAGAGCTCATCCTCATGCGGAACGAGGGCCGCACTCTGGACGAGCTCTACGGCCCCGAGATGCAGGAGGCCTGGGACGAGTGGCGCGCGGCGCGCGAGCGCACGGCGGCCGCCGTGGCTGCAGCAGAGAAGGCCCAGATGGAGGCCAACTGGAAGCGCGCGTGCGTAGAGCAGGCCATCGTGGAGGCGCGCCGCAACCTCAAGCGCGGCGAGCGGGTGCAGAAGAACGGGCGCATCTGCACGCGCTGCTACTCTTGCGTGGGCGACAAGCGCACGGCCTGGGAGGACGGCGGCCACAAGGCGCGCCCGAGCACGCTGCACGTGAGCGACGTCTGCTTCACCCACCAGGCCTTCCTGGAGGGGAAGAGCACCGACGACTGCGCGTTCCTCCACCACGGCGACGCCGGCTGGCACGCAGAGTGGGACCGCAACTTCCTCTGGGACCCCACGGCGCCGACGGCGATCCCCGTGGCGCGCCACGTCCGCAGCCGCGAGGGTCCGTCGCTGGTCTGCATCAGCGAGAGCAGCTCTGGCCGCATCCCCGTCCACCTCGGCGGCAAGCCGGTGGCCGCGCCCGCCTTCGCAGAGCGTGTTGCGCCCAACCGCTTCGCGGCTCTCGGCGCCGCGCCGCCGCCCCAGCCCCAGAAGGCCTGGGGCCGCAAGTAAAGAACAAAGTAAGACAAAAGCCGTATCGAGCGAGAGCAATGAGCACCTGTAGTGGGGCTGGTCAGGGGGTTGGGGAACCCTAACATGGCCAGTAGCGTGATGGAAGCTAAGCGAGGTACGCACAAGACAAACCAACAAAGGGAGAGAGGGCACAGCCTCTTTTTCACTGCACAGCCCTCTGTCAATTTTTTTGGTAAAATTGACCGACGCAGCTCAGAGCTGGCCTTCACCCACCACCATGTCTGCCAACACTATCCGCTGGTTCGTGAAGCCCGCGTTCGATGAGCCCAGTCTGAACTCTCCCCAGCCGTGTCCGCGCGGCGCCCACTGTACGTACAAGCGTCTGAACGCTGAGACCAATGAGCTGGAGGAGGCCTGCTGTCGCTTTGTCCACCCTGGCGAGGAGGGCACGGGCCGCCGCCTCTTCCCAGAGCGTCAGCTGAAGGAGATAGGCCCAGAGGGCACCTTCCGCCTTCAGCCGCCGTGTGTGCGTCTGACGGCAAGTCCGTTCTACGAGCGCCGCCGCAGAAAGATGTCGTGGGCCGCCTGGTGCGCCGAGAAGGGTATCCCCTATACACCTATCGCAGAGGGCGCCGCGTGGGAGCCTGTCGCCATTGAGCGCATCGGCGCTCAGAAGCTGTCGCAACTACAGCCCAAGCGTAGCACCCACGGCTCACTGGCAGTGGAGCTGTGGGGTGGAGAGCCCAAGCAACTCTTCCATGACTAGAATTGAAGCAGTAAGTAACCTCCCTATCACTATGCTACCATATCATCACAGAGTTGAGACTTGTCCGTGCGGCACCTGTCACAAGGCGCGCATCGACTCTGCTAAAAATTGAAGTGCGCGACTAGCCCAGCCTTTTTTACCCTTTCACCATGTCGACTTCTGACGACTCCAGCGTCGCGTCTGAGTCGCCTTCGGACCAGATGTTTCTGAGCAGCTTCACGACGCTGCCTGTGGAGACTTCCTATTCCAACCTCTTCGATGGCCCCAACCCCTCCATAATCGTCTTTGACTGCGACTGGACTCTGTATCCGTTTGACTGTCACTCGATTGTCTTTCCACCCTTCAAGCAATCTGAGATTGGGATTATCGACCGAGATGGGCGTTGGGCAGACCCGTTCGCACAGGTCCCGAAGATTCTGGGCGCCATAGTTGACGCTGAAATCCCAATCGCCTTTCTCTCGCGCAACCCGTGCGCAGATTCGGTAGAGAGCCTTCTCCGTGTCATTCCGCTCTACAGTGCGAAAGGGACGATGTCTCTTTGGGATGCTATGCCGAACAGAGACTACTTCCAGGCATTTAGTAATGGTGGCCAGCGCAAGGGCAAGGGCAAGCACTTTGCCGCACTACAGGCTGCGAGTGGCGTTGACTTCAGCAAGATGCTCTTCTTCGACGACATCTCAGAGAACATTGATCTCGCAGAAAAAGACGGTATCACTGCTATCAAGGTCGGCAAGTACGGAATGACCTGGGCCGCTCTTCATGAGGGTCTCACTACATGGCGGCAAAAATTGAAGGTAGCCCAACCTCTACAGAGTACCTATGGACAACTACAGCGGTCGCAAGAAAAAGGCCGATAAGGCGAAGGAGAAGTATGAGCGCAGCCCATACTCGCAGAAGCATGTGCGCATAGCGGAAGCGTTGGCCGCAAGCAGAGCGCAAAAGCCGAAGGCCAAGTGAAAATTGAAGGGCGGTGGGCCCTTATTTTTCGTACACCCAGAATGTCTGACCTTGAGATGCTTGATGTCGCTGTGCGCTATGTCTACGAGAACCGCGCGTGGCTCACGAACGAGCAGCTCGACACCTACATGGACGCCAACTCTCTTATGGAGGGCATGAACATCGACGAGGTCAGGGCTGTCCGCGAGAGGCTGAAGAAGCAGCTGCAAGATGTACGGGAGAAGTACGAGGAGCTGCTTGGCGCGGCACCCCTGTACCCGCCCACGCCGCCGCTTCCTGTTTCTCCCCCGCCTGAGCGCGATTGCGCAATGTGTACCGACCAGTGGAACTGTGGCTGCTACATGCCTAATGCGGAGCTGAACCAGCGGGTCAACGAGCAGGAGCCCAATGAGTTCTGGACTGACTGTAACCTGGGTCGCATGGGCCTCAACAGCCGCAACTACCTCAACGAGCAGGAGGAGGACAATGAGCAGCCCTCTTTCATTACCAAGGAGGAGAACTACATCGACCTGACCTGCGACGCCGACGGCTGCCAGTATGGCTGCGGCGTTAAGTGCGGCGCAGCAGAGCCCTATAAGGCTGAAGAGGAGGACTACAGCGACATGCCGCCGCTTATCCCTCTCAGCTCGCAAGTAAATCGCTGGCCACCTATCACTCACCCGCGCACGGAGATTGTGGGGGCGCATCCCAAGGGCTGGTTCAATCCCGAGGAGGATACGGAGGACGAGGAGGAGCCGCGCGCTGCGCCGCCCCAGCCGCTTCAGCCGCAGCAGCTCAGAACGCTCTCGGGCTACCGCCACCCGGAGCTGACGCGAATGACCAGTTTCGCAACGGAGGAGCCGCCGCAAGTACCTAAGGTCAAGCCGCTCTTTCCGTATAACCACCCTGTGTGGCCCTCCCCCCGGGCCAAGGCGGTGGTTCAGTGGCTGATTCGCACGGGCCGCGCGTCCAAGATGACGATGAGTGAGAGCCTGGGTGAGCCCATCGGCGCGCTCACTCACGAGGTCTGTATGCGCTACCTGGCCGCCTACTACGGCCTCAGCCACGAGCAGCTGCTGGAGACGAGCGTATTCAAGTTGCACAATACGCCCGCAATGCGCAGCAATGGCTGGCTGTGCGCTTGCGCGCTGTGCCGCTCTTCGCGCTCCTACGAGCTCTATTAATACTAAATGAGTCGACAATCTGCGACAAATCCTCCGATATGGTGTAACGGTTAGCATGCGGCCCTTTCAAGCAAAATGTGAGGCTAAGACCCGGGTTCAACTCCCGGTATCGGAATCAGAGTTAGCGCACTCTTCAACAGCGCAATAAACCGGTTTAGCTCAGTGGTAGAGCGCGTGGCTTTTAGTAAGTCTGTGACCACGCAGTCGTGGGTTCGACCCCCACAATCGGTGACTTATTTTTTGCGAGTGGCTCGGAGCCCCCCACAAAAAATTGAACGCCCTGCGCCGCCCTCACCAAGTATCACACCCGAAATGTCCGCCTCTGTCACTGATATCCTGCGCAGATACTCGATCAACCCCACCACCTACTCGGGGCTGACCAAGAACATGCGGAAGCGCCGCAACAAGAAGATTAAGCATGCTGCGACCTACGGTGGTGCTGGTGGCGTTGCGGCTCTTCTGGTGAGTCGTGCCTATACGGAGTTTATTGACCCGAAGCGTGTTGGCCGCACGGCCCCTACTGTCCCATCTCATAGAAGCAATGCCGATGGCCGTATCACGGGAGTTGACAGTAGCGGCAAGGGTGGTTGGGGTAAGCTCCCGAATGTCGCACAGGTTGAGTACGAGGATGATGATACGCGAGGCTGGACCTATGTGGGGCCTCACAAGCGCAATCGCGGCTGTAAGATTATGAATGACTCGGATGACGCTTAATAGCCGTGTACGACGATTCGCTCCTTGGCCTCATTGGCCATAACAATCTCCTCTTTCAATAACCAATCCCGAACATTATCGCGATGGTCTCCCTGTAACTTAATATAACTCTCCTGCGTCTTCTCATCTGTATGGATGCTTGATGCGCAACTAAAGCCTTTTTTCATGGACTTCGCAATGCGCTTCAAATCCAAATCCGCCTCCAGACCCTCGATAAGGGTAATGCTTCTCGGCCCTGTCTTTTGGAAGCGGATATGAATCTTCCCCTTTGGCGCGGTATCGATGGTTGTGAGCAGAGGATCGCTCGAGCCGTTGAACAAGTTGAAATCGGACATCTTATACTATCTATCAAGTATCCTATAGGCTCAATTTTGGTTAAAACACGGTAGCAAAAATTGAACCTACGCCCTCCGCCACCCGAACCTTACTAGTACTATGTCATTACCTTCCAACGTGATTACCTTGAAGCCGATGAAGGGGTCTGAGCTGATGAAGCAGGCCCCTCCATCTATGGATCCGATTCTAAGCCGCTATACACCGCCTTCTAAACGTGGAGATGAGGTGAATGTGCCAAAGGCTCTTACAGCCGAGCAACTAAGCTCGGAGGCGAGTTTTCCATCGCTTCCCATGGCGAGCCCGATGACGAAGAGTGTATCATGGGGTCAACTGAGAGCACGGCTCTCATCACCTCCTTCGACACCAAAGCCGGGCGAGGATACCTCAATGAAGGGTATTATTGAGCAATCCTTGAAGAGAAATGAGGCTGCGGAGGAGGAGGCGCAAACTCGTGAGGCGAGTACGGACCCGTCGCTGATGTCAAAGGAAAAGTTGTATCGAGAGGGTTGGGAGGTTCTGAAGCTAAAGCACGAAGATAGGCGTGCGTGGTTCAATCGGAGTAGTTACAATATGCAAGAAGAGCCCACGGAGAAGCCGTATGCGTGGCCTACGCCGATTCTGAGTTTTGCGACGGACAAGGTTCAGAAGCTTCTCCAGCCTTTGTAAAATCCGTAGAACACAGTAGATAGGAATGCCACGCGGCCCTCCGATATATGGCTACTTTATAGCTCTCTTGCTCCTTTTTTTGTTCGCGCATCTCTTTCATGAACCCCAGCCTCCGAAGGAAGGATTTCAGGAGCAGTCAAAGATTGTTATTGCGCTCTTATGTGTCTGTCCGAATGACCGTGTGATTGAATTTGCCAAGAACTATGCGACGACGCATCCTACCTATATTATCTGTGATGATCCTGACTGCGAGACACCGACTCTTGAGAACATAACCTTTGTGAAAATCACAGATGATGAGTGCCGGCGCACGGGCTACAACAACTCCAATCCGGCCATTTCAAAGCGTCCTTCGGCGTGGGACAAGGTGATTCTGTATTTCTGCGAAAAGAACACGCAGCCTGACCATGTGTGGTTCATAGAAGAGGATGTCTTTGTGCCTCGCGCAGATATTTTCAAGCAGCTTGACCAGAGATATCCTACGACAGACCTCGTGACAAAGCAGCATGTGAAAGATTCGGAGGACCCCTCCTTTGAATTCTGGTATGACGGAGATGGCAAAATGGAGCGCCCCTTTTACCGAAGCCTCGTCTGCTGTACGAGAGTTTCCCGCCGACTGTTTCAGAAAGTAAAGGAGCTTCACGATGAGAAAAATACTCTGTGCTTCATCGAAATCATCTTTAGTACTCTAGCTGTCAAGAATAACTTCAGCATTGAGATGCCGAGTGAGCTCCAGTCTATTATTTTCCGTCACACCTGGACAGAAGACACTATCAATTCGGATGCTCTTTTTCACCCTATAAAGGATACGGCCTTACACGATGTCTATAGGGAGCGTCTGGGATCTGAAACGGAATAAATCGATAAAATTGAACTCCGTCGCAGCAACCCCTCCAGTACCCTACCATGTCTTACTCTTCCGTGAAAGTCTTTGTGAATGCGGAGCAGCACAAGTCTCTTCTGGAGTTCTGTGACCGGCTGGGCGCCGAGTATGAGGTAGATGTCACCATGAATCTCTCGATGATTGATGACAAGTACAAGAAGCCGACAGCTGCGCTAAAGGCCTTTTGCGGGCCTCAATGGCTCAACTCGAAGGGCCTCTGCCAGCCGAAGACGGTTATTGACCTTATACTCTCAACGGCAAAGCGTCTTCAGCTGAACAAGGCGAGCGGCATTCTGGAACTAAACCCGACTCTTCAAGAGATTCTTCAAACGAACGAAACCTCTATTCTCTTATCGAGTCTTCCGAGCCGGATCAATGATTTGCTTACGGAAGCATAAAGAATAATGTCTCTGTCCTACAGAATGTCCGAAGCTTGCTCTCACAAAGAGAATCCCATATGCGACGATACCTGTATCTGTACATGCGATGAATGTCAGGAGCAGTTTGAAAGAGAATGGGCAAAGCGTGTAGAGGAGCACGACTTGTGCAATGGCTGTGGAATGCCAAAGGAGCTGACTTTACAGCGTCTGAAGGAGGAGCGTGATTCCCATTTTTTTCAGCCGTGTGACATTTGTAAGCCCGCGTTTCTAGCGCTTATGAAGCAGAATAAGATGTGCCCAACATGTCAACAGTATCTTCAGGCGGAAGTTTGTAAGGATTGTTTCTGTACTGAGCAGCCGTACGCGTGCGAATGCCGGCAATGTAAGGCGTACAGAAAAAGTGTAGACGAACAATAGAATGGGAGCCCTTCGTCTCAAGGCAATCCGACCATCGCATCGTGCCGAGAAGAAGTATGATGCCGTTTTTGAGAAGGATGGGAGGGAAAAGGTGGTGTCGTTTGGTGCGGCTGGAATGTCCAACTATACCAAGCACAAGAATGCGACCCGGAAGCAGCGCTATATTCGCCGTCACACGGGGAAGGGAGAGCGTTGGGAAAAGCCCGATACGCCTGGGGCGTTATCTCGCTGGATTCTATGGAACAAACCTTCATTCCGAGAGTCTGTCGCAGATTATAAGCGGCGCTTTGGTTTCTAGGTGCCGTGTTCCATTGAATCCTACTTAGAAATGGCCCGCTTTAACCAGATAGAAGATGCGACTCAGGCCCCTTGATGAATCGAGGCTCTGGAAGGGAAAGATTCAGCGTTCAGAACCGTACCAGAAACCACCCATGATTCTTCCGGAAATCCGTCCATATGGTGGAACAAAGCCGCCGATCGAGCCTATTTGGGATGAGATAGGGCGTTCTTGGGCGGCCGAAAGTGAAGAGTATTGGAAGGGCGTTAAAAAAAGACAGGCGGAGTACAGGATGGGGGCCTATCTTTTAACAGAGCCTTTAAACAGCGCCTACTATATTACTCGTCCATGCCGGTGAAACACTTACATATCATACCGCCCTGGCCGATTACTCATCGTCCATGCCGGTGAAAGTCCCAGGCTTATACGAGGCACACTTGCGATGAGGCCTCTTCGGAATAGTAGGCAGCCTCGCCTTGAGCAGCAGGAGAGCCTCAATGGCATCCCACTCGGCGTTGGAGATGGGCTTCAGGGTATTCTTAGACCGGGTAGTAATGGGCATGGGGGTTATACTGATATTCAGTAAACCCCCGCGCGCAATTTTATAAAGCCCAGCTTATATTTTCTCCAAAATCTGGGGGAATATGCCAATAAGCAGAAGGACACACAACAAGGAAAGGATATAGACATGCGTCTTCTTCATGCCGTATTTTTCATGTAAATAATCTGTCAACTCGCCGAGAAGTTCCCAGACTGCATGCCAGAATACCATAAGTATAAGCGCAATGAACAAGATAAAAAACGCGTGTTCTTCTAACTTAATATTTCTACTTAAACTTCCCACCATCAAATCTACACTAGGAAGATATTGTATGACGCTATATATTTTCTTACAGGGGGGTCTGGGGAACCAGTTATTTCAATACGCAGCAGCACTCATCTTACGAGATACTAAGCATAATGTAGCCATCATTAAGGCCCCTTTTGCGCATTCGGGGCGAGATTATCGCGCCCCCTTATATTACCGTGTTTCTTCTGTTGATGCCGCACCTCAAGGCGCTCGTATGATTCAACTAGAACCATTTACGCAATGGAAGCCTGAACAGTATCAGATCGATAATATAGTCCTACAAGGTTATTTTCAATATCTTCCCGCGATTGAATCTGTCCTTCCTCGACTTCGCGAAGATTTACTGAGCTTTCTGGCACCTAACCGAGACGCAATACGAGCCAAATACAGTATTCATGATTTATCCTCCTTCGGATTCCTACATGTCCGCCGTGGAGACTATTTAAAGGCTCCACCGAACCTTCATTGGATTATGGGGCCACCATATTATATAAATGCCTTAAAAAACTTTGACCCCAAGCTCCATTGGTTTGTCCTTTCAGATGATATGGCGTGGTGTAAGGAGCAGGAAATTTTTACAGAGTTTCCCCAGATTCAAATCGTCGATGAGCCGGATGAACTGGATGGGCTTGCGCTGATGAGTCTATGCCATGGCGGGGCCGTGCTAGCAAACTCGACCTATAGTTGGTGGGGCGCGATGCTGGGTGCAGAGCTCGCCGCGAGCCCCGTCGTATATCCCGCTATGTGGTTTTCAGATGCACAACCCGACCTCTTTCCGACGAGATGGATTCGTCTATAATCGCTACAAACCATCTTTTCAAATAAAAGATGGACATTCTGCCCTATGTGAAAAATGGGCGAATCGTCTGGACAATGACGACAAGCGCCTATAAAATGTATACACTGAATCTACGGAAGTGGCTCGCGCAGGTTGCGAAAGTTCCGTGGACTCTGTGTATAATCTGTTGCGACCAGGACTCCTACACCTTTTTTCGTCGTGAATCCATTCCCTGTATCTTCTATAAGGAAGGCCCTAGCCGAAATAGGGGTCAGAACAGCATTGCGGTCTTTGGATCGAATGAATTCAAGCTTTGGAATCGCATAAAAGTTGATTTGCTACGATGGTTCTGTCTCCAGCCCGACCTCGATTGGTCCCTCTATCTAGACGGTGATATAGTGGTTCAGCGCGACCCTTGGCCCGAGCTCGTTTCCCTAGATGGAAATCTTTTTTTCCAGTGCGATTGTGCTCACGGTGAGTCCCACGCCACTCCTTGCCGAACGATTTGCTCAGGAGTGATTGTGACTCGTCATATTTCTCCGAGCCAGGCGGACCTCTACAACTTTGACGAGGCTCTATGGAAAGAATCCTTGGAGCAGGACCAGCCCTATATTGCCGCGCGCCTTGAAGAGACCCAGACGCCTTTTACGACCCTATCACGCCCCCTTTTTGGAAATGGGTGGTGGCAACAAAAAGGTCCCTGGAAAAATGATGACTGGGTTCTACTTCACTACAACTATCGTTCCGGCGATAATAAGAAGGGGGCTATGCGCGCCGATGGTCATTGGCTACTTCTAGGAATGTCTTGAACCACCCAAAGGCTCGCAACCATACTATACTAGGAATATGTCGCACAAGCGTCAGATTACATTGGCCGTGCCAAAGTCCTTTCAGTTACCACCCATGTATCTGGAGGCACAGGAGGAACAGATCGCTTTAGCCCTCACCTTGGGTGCAGAAGCGGTATCGTATATGGAGCGCCAGGCCTTGAATGCGGCGCAGACTGATTCGCAGGACTTGGCGGTGAAGGAGGCGACGCGGGATTTTGAGCGAACTGCGGCGACGCTTCAGACGAAGCTCAAAAAAGCAGAGGAGGCTGCTCGCGCCTCCGCACTGCGTGTTGAGGCTATGGAGCAGGAGGCTTCGAGTCTCCGGGCCCAGATTCATAAGGAGCTCACCTCCTCGTTTGAGGGTCTTTTGAAGGCGAAGGAGCAGCAGATTCAGCAGGCTACGGATGTCGCGAATCGCGCTATTGAGACTGTAGGGCGGAAAGTCGAGGGTCTCCAGAACTCGATGACAAAGACGTTTGCGTCCTCGAAGGAGAAGGGGTCGCTTGGTGAAATGATTATGGAGGAGTTTTTGAAGAAGGCGTATGATTGTTCGGTGGAAGTGATTAGCAAGGAGTCTCAGACGGCGGATATTCGGATGGTCCGAGCCTTGGCTGCCTATTTCTGGGAAGTCAAGAACTATACGCGAATGGTCTCGAAGGAGGAGGTAGAAAAATTCAAGCGCGACTTGCGTCTTCATCCGGATGTTTGTGGGGGCGTCTTGGTGAGTCTGCGCCAAGGGATTGTGGGTCATAACAAGGGTGGTGATGTGGACCTGGAGTTTCTCGAGGATGGGCGCTTCATTCTCTATATTGGAAACTTCATGTCGCACGAGGACCCGGTCTTTTTTCTTCAGACGCTGCGCCCTTTTTTTGAGTGTATTGAGGCCACGGCGAAGCCGGTGAAGGATGACTCGGATGCTATCCGGGCCCTTCAGATGAAGGCGACGCTGATTACGAATCTGCTTCGTAGCCACAAGGATTCTGTGCTGAAGCACAAGAACTCCTTGGTAGGTCATAAGCGCCGGATGGACACGATGTTTGCGGAGTTCCAGGGCTACATTTTAGAGGCGGATGCGCAGCTCCAGACTATCCTCCGTGTCGCAATGGGCGATGACAGCGATTCTGCTGATGCGCTACAGGAGGTCAATACAAAGCTTGACCAAAAAGTCTTCAAGAAGGAGTGTATTGCGGACCATGCGGAAGAGAAGGTGCGTGAATTCATCAAGTGGTTTCTGACGAGGACGGAGCCGATGGAGGGGTCTCAGATTGAAATCAAAGATGTTATTGAGAAGGGGAAGCAGCAGTTCTCCGATAAGTTTGTGAGGAGTATCCGCGAGGAAGTGTTTCAAGAGGCGATTTGGGGCAAGGGATCGAGGACTCTGGCGGGCCTACGATTTATTTAGAGGGCCGCAAGAATCTGTTCAAACACGCGCTGTCCAGAATCTGTACAGGGGAAGGAGTACCGATAGGATAATCCACCGGCCCCGGGTGTACCGTGCCCGAGAATCCAGAGGGCTAGAATGCCCCCTTCAGTGCGTGTATGGTTGTATCGGACACTTTGAATCGCCCTATAGGGAAAGAACTGTTGTGTATAGCCATCGGCCTGTACCATCTTTTCGCGTACCCTAATACCATTTCCTAGAATCTCTATATCGGCGGAAGGACAACAGTTCATCTGCCTAAAAGGCCCGTAATAAAATCCCTCTAGGATGGAGCTTACAGATACATTAACATCGCAACTTACACGAGATATTCCTTATTCATTCCTTATTGAGGCGATGACCCCGTTTTTAAACATGTCCGCCCTGGAGGAGCTTGTTGTGATTGCCTTTCATCTACGAAATGTGCGGGGCGGCAAGGGCGAGCGGCAACTCTTTCGAGACATGATGGGCGTCTTTTATGAGTTTGACAAGACACTTGTCATGATGTTACTACCGCTTATTCCAGAGTTTGGCTATTGGAAGGATGTCTTTTATCTATCAATGACGCTTCCTCATTTGCTGGGGCCGGCGATGGATATGTGTGAGCGGCAGTTAGTCGAGGATGAGTATCGCGTTCGACTTGGCTATCGGCCTTCAATGATGGCAAAATATATTCCGAAGCAGGCGAAGAAGTATAAGATCTTCGCAAACAGTTTTGCAAGGCAGCTATATCCTGATATTGCGTGCCATAGCCTCCGAATGTGTAAGATGAGAAAGCGTATAAGTGCGCTAAACAAGCTTACTGGCGCGGTAGAACTCAAGATGTGCGCGAAGGAATGGGCCGATATTGAGCCGAGAACTATTCATAGCATTGCGAAAAAGAGATACGAGCTGGCCCTCCTGAACACCACGAAGGATGGGCGTGCGCGTTGGTCTACGGAGGACAGGGATGCATGTAGGCAGAAGTTTGAGGAGTTTCTGAGAACTCGGACTAGTTACAATCCTCCACCAGCATTAACGACGGCCTCGGAAGAGTATAATCTTGTACGCCATGCGGTGAGATTCTGGACCGAGAATAAGAGCTTAAACAGTTCCGTATAAACAACTCTAAGGATGGGTTGCTGTAGTTGGCCACTGAGTGTAGTTGCTTGGTGTATTGGTATTTATTCGAAGAAGTATGAGCACGACGATGACGATGAGCGTGTGCCGGACTCGAGTTATATTCGTGCGAAGGAGGAGATTCCAGTCCCCAGATTTCGTGACCTGGGCGCCATGAAGCAGCGGTTTACTCGGACGTATTATCTGCGCACGACGAAGCCGGTTTCTTATGCGGAGTCGGGGGATGAGGGCACGGATGCTGGTTTTGATTAAAAGGCAAATAGGGAATCTGTTTCGAAGATTCCTTGTAGCATCCCCCATTCTGTTTTTCCCGAGATTCTAGGCCGGTAAGTATTGGTCTAAGGTAAGTACTGAGGGAACCTGTGGTAGGCTCCTTGTAGCATTGTAGTAAACGAAGACTATGTACAGCAATAAAATGTACAGAAGTAGTCTGCGCCCCCCGGTTAATGTAAAACACGGCTCTTCTTCCAATGGATTCCCCGATCTTATCCATCGGACTCTTATTGGAATATACATAGCGACTTCGGTATTCCGAAGATTTAAACTGCGGTTATGCGAGTTCTTGAGAAGGTCTCGCATAACTAGAATGCCGTGCGCATGTTTATTGCCGCCGGAGGTGTATCCTGATGCATCAGAATGGGGTCCTCCGTTATGGACGGTCCTTCATGGGATAGCGGAGCGCGTGGGTTCCTCAACCTTTCCGCAATATGCGGAGGATGAGCGCCGTGCCATCATAAAAATGATAAAGTTCTTAGAAAAGGTTATTCCGTGTCCATCTTGTAAGGAGCATTATGAAGTGTATTTGAGGGAGCATCCGCTTGAGAAGCCTTTGAAAGAGCTTGGTCACTCCGAGCTAAGGGAGTATATTAAGACATGGTTTTGGGAGCTTCATAACTGGGTGAATGAGTCGCTGGGCCACCCGATATATCCCTACGCGGACCTTACGCCGCAATACAGTCGTACAAATATCCGGACCACGCTGAAGGCGCTTGATATACCTATGATGCGCGCGATACGAGTTAGGAGTGGCCAGTTAGTTGCCTATAAAGAGTTCGTGAAACAGGTGATGATTTTACTTTCTATCTACGGAGTATAGGGAATCCCGCAATGGGTCATAATAAACGTCATAGCCGCTTTTTTGAAAAGTTACGGCAAAGGCGGCGGAGCCGCCATACACGGCGTGTACAACGAGGTGGCAACAACTCTATAGGGTTATTGGATCACGCAGATGCGCCGGATGTAGTGAATCAAGGAAGCATTGATTTCAATGTTCGATTCCAGCCCACGGTAAAGACAAATGAGTATGGGCCGAAATTCAGTACATATCAGACCGCACATGAACCCTATCCTGTATGGACAGCTCCAGCGCCTCCCAATAAATATGCGATTGTGTGCTGGGATCCCGACGTGAAAGAGGGTAAATCATTTTTACACTGGCTGATAATCAACTGTTCAGGTTCTGATAACTCGGATGGGCGTGTAATAGCTTCGTGGTATCCGCCATCGCCTCCTCCTGGCACTGGGGAGCACAGATACATACTCGGCCTGATGAAGCAGGAAAATGATATAGAGATGGCCGAAATAACGGACAGACAGAACTTTAATGCCACTGATTTCGCAAAGAAGAATAATCTTTCTCCGATTGCGTATCGTGGATTTCGTGTTGAAACTCCTCCGATTTTTGTCCCGGATCCGCCGGCACCCGAGGTAAACCCTATTAAGCAGGACCTGCCTCAGGGTACCCCTCAGCCACAGCAGGCAGGTCAGCAGGCTGTTACACCGCCGCCGCCGCCGCCATCCCAGGCGGTTATTTTGCCGCCTGTTCCGCCGCTTCCTCCTGCCTAATGCTCCTGAACTCTTTCCTGTAAGATGTCTAAGACACTGTGCGACCTGGTCGCAGAGTTTGCCGACAAACCACCCGGAAAGGTGCGAGGAGTCGTGATACATTTGCGACGGGCGGTGGAGCGCGTGCCACTTGTTCAGAAGTTAATAGGGGCGCTGGGTCGTCTGGAGGTGTGGGATGCTGCGGATGGGGCTCAGTTAGTGGCGGGAGGGTATCCTACAGAGTGTGGGATGGACCCAGGGGTGGTGCGGACGGCGGGAGAAGTGGGATGTATGGTGAGTCATATTTCCGCGTATCAACGGGCCTTGGAGGATGGGATATCGCATTTAGTGGTGTTCGAAGATGATTGCGCGGTGGTCCCTGGATTTTCTTTAGAGGGGGTTCGAGACTATCTTCAGAGCGCAAAGAGCTTTGCTACGAAGTTTGGGATGAAGGGGATGGATGAGCTTGTGATGCTGGGGACGTGCGGTTGTTACGAGTGGAAGGATTTGACGGCGGGCCTGAAAGCAACGAACCATTTCAATGGCTCGCATGCGTACATTATTGGCCGAGAGATGATGACAATGGTTATTCATAGTCACCTACAGTTGCTTGCGCAGAATAAGACAGCTCCCATTGATGGGCTGCTACCCCTTTTGCTTCAAAATGAGAGGAAGCATGCCTTTTGCCCAGAAGAAGATACGAGATTCTTCAAACAGAATCGGGATATTCCATCCTATATTGTGAGTGATGGGGTGGAATCTAGAAAGGATTAGTGGCGACGCGTGCGCGCCTTCAGTTTGTATCTTCCTTTCACTTTCTTCATACGATATCTTCTGCGGCGAGTAACACGTTTACGGGCGCCGCCGCCCCCCATTGAAAGCCGCTTTCGAATCGCATCATGATCCTCCATCTTTTTCACCGGATGATAGACCTTATCTTTCTTAAAAAAGTCCAGGTCATACTCCATTTTCCAAACCACCGTTTCAAGTTGGGGAGGGGACTCGCGCGCCAGGCCCTCTTTATGACAGATAGTTGGAAACAGCGCCTCCAGGAAAAAGAGTGTCTTGTTCTCCTTTGCGTATTTGTGAATGCCTTCGAGCAACTTTTTTGACATTCTGCTGATACAGACCATTCCATGATAGTACGGGGGATCGAAGGCAACATTGACCTTTTCCCAGAGCCAGGTACTTTTATTGCCATCTTTATTTTCCTCGCAGGGTGCCATGAGCAGGTCACTTGTAGGGTGCGCAGCATCAATATCTAAAAGGGTCTTTTCGGAGTCGAAGAAGATATCTTCTTCAATAAACCATACCCTATCGTAGTCTTTCATTACATTTGAAAAATAATAGAGGGCCTTTTCCCAGCCTGTTGGATTATGAAAGAGAAAGTTAATCCCTAAAAATCCAGTCTCCATACACGAGTCGTGAGATACCTGCGCATACTTTATCTTCTCATTTGTTGACACATAGTCGTGGCTATTATCATCTATCATGACGAACACATCATAGTTGGTGAATGTGGCCAAAAATCGTAGCCATTCATCTTTTGGTTTGAAGCAAATCAAACAGACAGCAGTCCGCATCTACTGAGGCTTGACAATCCAAATGAGGACTTCGTTATTCTCCGTCTTATGTTCGTCCGCTGCGGCGGCGTTACCAATCTGCGCCATGATGTTTCTCTTATAGGGAATCTTCTTGACGATGACGGTAGGATAGGCATTATTCAAGGCCTCTACAAGGCTATCAAGGGGAACGAGGCTTTCATCATTATAGCTGATAACAACATACTGGACGGGGAGTCGGGACACGAGCGTGAGGAATGCTTCTAACGCCGTACGCTTACTATTCCACGCGGACATCATAGATTCATCTTGTTCGTCGGAGCCGCTCACGCGGTCAATGCGACGATTTGTCTTGAGGCCAACGGCGGGCTTGTCCCAGCGTACTATGCTGTCCCAGATATGATAGTAGGTCGAATACGAGTGGGCCGAATAGGGTGGATCCAGATAGGCTACGGTTGCCGCAGGATACTCATTTACGAGGGCGTCGCCGACAATATGTGTCCCAGGCGGACCATCATAGAAGGGGAGGTCTATGAGCTCAAGAGGATTCGATGCGCGTGCGGCCCATGTCTTCAAATATGCCTGTTGAACCCCTACAGAGGAATCTACCTTGTCCAGGGCGAAGATGAGGCAGGTAGTCAGAATCATGGCCTCATGTTGAGAACAATGAGCGCTCTCAGTCCACTCATAAATCTTCTCACGCATCGCATCCGCCTTTTGGCCATTCACCGGCTTCCACATCTTTACGATGCCGCCCTTATCGGTAACGACATCACAATATGTCGAGGTAATCCAGTCGGATTGGGGCTCGACTGCGCGTAACTGTTGTATGAGGGCGGGAATACGAGCGCCACTGGCGGCGGTGCGCTGTACAAAGGCATGGGAATATGCTTCGGCTGCCCAGGAAAGGTCGCTGGTCGTTACGGTCCATCCTTGGGAGCGGAAGGCTTGCGCAACACGGGTTGTCCCGGTAAAGACATCGAGGATGCGTTTCGGCGCCTCTGCGGGAAGATGTTCTTGGACGAAGGCGAAAATCTTTTCAACGAGAGATGCCTTACTTCCGATGTATTTCACGCCGTATGTATTCATTCTTCTTACTGGAGTGGAAGCATGTGGGGAAGTCAAATTTATTGTTGGGAATCAATAGAATGCTAAGTCCTACCGCCACACGTAAAAATAGTCCTAAGAAGCTGAATTCTGCGCAAAAAACGGCAATACGAAACTCGCTGCGCGCATTTAATGCCAAGTATAAGACATTTAATGTAGGCAAACCACCCAGTGAAAAAGCAATGTTGGCGGCGTTAAAGTCGCTGGCCTCGGGTGGTGGTCGCAAGACGCGGCGGCGGCGTTACTAAGCCACTGCGTTACTAAGCCACTGCGTTACTAAGCCACTGCGTTACTAAGCCACTGCGTTACTAAGCGGTGGCAGCATAACATTCTCAATCCACTCAATGAGCGGCTCCACGGGCCTATCCTTCTTCCAGAGAAAGAGGTGGTTGGGCTCAAAGCCGAAGGTGGTTGCGAGTTCGATTTGATATTTTCTCTTTTCCACCATGGACCCGGTGAAGAGATGTCCGAAGGGGTGATAGGTGATTCCGAGTTTCTTCTGGACAAATGAGATAATGGAGGGCGTCGCATATTTTGCCGCGCGTTCATGGGCATTTCCAGCATCATTTTGATTCTTACATTCGATGAAACATATGCGGCCCGTAGCCAGATGTTTGATGCGAATATCGGGGATACAGCCTCCGCCGCCGGCAACAGTAACTTGTTTCCCATTTTTTACAGTTCGGAACTCTCCGCCCTCGAACCAGACATCTTCGGAGGTGGGTTGTTCCGGTTTTGTATACATGGCCGGATTAACCTCGTAAGTGTACTCGTAGTAGATGTTTCGTAGGTCTTGCGGGTGTGAGATGACTTCGTAGACTCCAGAATACGTCTTATCGAGATGACCGCGAATAACATCGATTGTTTCTACTTCTGCGCGCGTCCCACCCTGTTGGGCTACGAGCTGCCAGTTGCCACGGCGTGCGAGATAGTGCATGGGTTGCATGATGGTACCTGTCAGCTGCCCGGGCCGCGAGTTCAATTTTATACTACTATAGTAGGATGGTACGGAAGCGTACGAGAAGAAATCGGGGGCGCTCCAAATCACGGCGGCGCCCTCTTAAGCAAGGGGGCGGAGGAAAATCGAGCCGTTTTTTCCAAGATGCATATGCGGTTACCTTAGACCCGGCGTCTAAGCGCTATGTTGACATCAAGGCCTTTGCAACAGCTGCGGGTGTTCCCTTACAGCCTTGGAAGGGGGTACTTATTAAGCCAGAGGAGAAGGATACGCTGCCTCCTCTTGGAATCGGAACGACGCATTTCAAGGACCGCACGGGCGCGGTCTTTAATCTGGGGGTCATTGGCGCGTATCTTGGTCACAGAACCCTTCTTGAGCATGTTGCCAAGACGGCCGCCGATAAACCGGGCACACTCATTTTTGAGGATGATGTAGAGATTCCTCCCGATCTGTATGATAAGTTGGCGGCTCTTGAGAAGGAGATTCCTGATGACTGGGATTTCATTTTCTTGGATAAACTCTATACGGAGGGCCCGATGATCTCCGAGCATGTCAAAAAGCTCGACAAGGATATGACGGGCTACAAGAACTGGGGAATCTGGGCCTACATTGTCAAGAACGCTTCGTTGAAGGAGAAGGTGCTTCCGAAGTTGGAGCATATGATGGATGTCCCGGATATTCAGCTCGCCAAATTCGCCGATGTATTGAATATGTATCTTCTTGTGCCGTCGATTGTGAAGCAGGATGCGAGAAATGCGCCCAACTCGGTTGTAACTGTCTTGGACCAGAATGCGCAGAAGAGCGCTGTAAAAACTACTCAATAGGTAGGGATGGCATCGAAGCGTGCCAAGCGATACAGACGAAAGCAGCAAAAGAGAAAGACTCGGCGTAGACAGCGAGGAGGCACCTATGAGCTTACCTACGCTTGCCCAGAAGATTCTGGACTCAAAGTCTTCACGAGTTCCGACCGTATGGAGCCAACGCTAGAAGCTCTTTTGGCATCCTTGAAGGCGCACAAATACAGTTACGAGGTCCTGGGCTTTGGAAAACCCTGGAAGGGATTTGAGACAAAGATAGAGAACTATTTGGAGGGGATGAAGCGGTATGCGGTAGAAAAGGGCCCTGATGCGCTAGCCATTTTTGTAGACGCCTTTGATGTAATCTGTATAAAAGATTCCGATAAGCTTCTTAAAACCTATAAAGGGAAAGCGCGCCCGATGCCAGTTGTCTTTGGAGCGGAGATAGCATGCTTTAACAACTGCTACAAGGACATCATGAAGTGGTATGATACACATTCTCTACTCGGAGGACGCGCGGGTATCGAACCAACTCTCAAACCTGTAAATGATGGAAAGGACTATATGTCTGAGAAGCCGATATTTATGAATACGGGCTTTATAATCGGCCCCGTCTCGAAGCTGGAGAAGATGTTTGTCGAGATATCAAAGACCCCTTTTGAGGAGGATGACCAGTACACGGCGGGCAAATGGGCCGTAAACCATTTGAACGAATTTGACATGGACATTGAAGAATCCATGATACGCAATAAGCTGATTCCTCGCGACAAGTTGCCGGATGAAGATGGACAGCAGGGCCCGGCCTTTCTCCATTTTCCTGGAAGTCGGTCAAAGGAGCAGCAGAAAGAGAATGTCGCGAGATATGCGACTTACAAATAAAATTGAATGGATGTGTGTCATACCTTGTATGTACATCACACGCATTCTAGAATGGGCGAAACATGGGAGAAAGATATTCGTGCGACGGAGGTGAACGCAAAATACGAGGGTGTTGTGGAGAATATTCTGCGAGACAAGGCGAACCACTGGGCGTATGACTACTACAGAGATACTACGACGGGGTATGACCTGCCTCTAGCTTTTGGGAACTCGACAATACGCCTTCACAAGAATCGGATTAAGGCGTATGAGGCCGCGCTACTGAAAGTCACTACTGCGCTGGATGCGTCGAAGAAGGACGTGAAGGATCCCGCGTACAAGAAGTTATCATGGAAGGAGGCGGATGCGCTGGAGCTTGAGTATATTGAGCTTTATAAGCAAAAGTGTGAGCAGATGGTGCTTCTTGATGGGGTGGAGAACGAGTGTCGAGAGTTCGAGTGGAAGCAGTATTTACAGGCAAAGCGTATTTCACTGATTCAGTTAATCAGAAATCGCTTTATGGCTGACGGGGACGAGGACTATATGAAGCGGGCTATCACATGGATTGAAGACTATATAAGTACTCTGCGTGAAAAGATGAAGTAGGCTCGGTCACAACACGGTAAGTGAAAAATTTATTTTTCAATCGCCCCTGTGTGCCTATAAGAAGTATATGGAGGATAGGTATTTTGCGCTCTTTAATGATAATGCGAAGCGTTTGAAGGTGGTGTGTATGAGTTAGATACGGCCACTGACAATGAGATTAACTGCTCATAGAATTTCTTCAGGCCATATGAATATAATGGTAAGTACTGAGCCAGAGCCGATGTTAAAGAGGATATCCTTAGAGAATGGTGCGCATCTCTATTTATGGAGGACTCCTTGGTGTGCGTATCGTGCGGAAACAAAGACCTGGATTCCCATATTGGATTCAAACAAGGCGCACATGATTCCTGGGGAGTTTCTGTACGATGCCGAGTACTTGTTCTATGACTCGCCCTACGAGGCATACAAGCAGCTCCAAGTGGATATGGAAAAGAAGGCCGCAGAAACAGAGATAAACTATATGAAGTACATAGCGCCCTCGGTGCAACCTACACAAATCACTGCTAGCAAACCACCCAGGTTTGTTGCTGAAATTATCAAGCGAGATGCCGTAGCAAACAAGGGTTCCTGCGCAATATTAATGGAGTATATTACACAAGATATGAAGACACTGGTGACACCGTGTTTTCATATCTTTGATGCGGCGAGTTTGGAGGAATGGATTACACAGAAGGGTTCGTGCCCCGCATGTAATGGCCCCGTGAAGCAAGAAGCGTGCTTATTACTGTGAGGGCATTGACACTATAGTATTATCTTTTGTAATATTTTCTATTGGATTACGGCCGCCTCTACGAGTTACATCAATATCCCGTTTACGAATCACCGTGCCAGGCTTGTATCCAACTTTGATAATATTCTCAGCATCACGCAGTGATATGTCTTCATTGCGCCCCTTGAAATAGTTTAAGACAATCTTATTCACTTCGGGGCGTTTAAACTCAAACAGGCTATCGGAATTTGTTACGATTTCGTCGTCCCAGTTTCCATTCATTGATTTATAAATGTCTTGGTAGCGTGTTACATATTGACGATTCCCTACGACACCATGAAAGAGGTGCATGGCTCTATTGGCCAGAAACCCGAGTTTAGGATTCACCTTTTTAAAGTTGTCATTGTATACGCGCCACGATTCTATAATGAATTTCCCAAAATCGGGATTAACTGCGAGATAAAATATCTCATCCGTTACTTGAATGGGGAGCATGTTTAAGACAAATGTTACATCTCCTCCTCCGATAATGGAGCGGGGAAAGAATCCGCCGAGTTTCCGAAAGATATCGCGTTTTATGGCCCACGCAAATCCGGGATGATAGTCATGTAGAGTAATTCGGTTTATAGTTTTCTTTGTCACAATGGCAAAGGCGTAGGACATTTTTTTGGAGCGTATACGAGTATTATCGGGTGTTAGCCAGCATGCCTGATTAAATGGCTGTATTATATCGCATGTATTGAGGGATACCGAAATCTGGTCAATCCAGTCCGGAGTATCTAAGAGAACATCCGCATCGAGGAAGATGAGTTTTGTGTATTTTTCGGGCACGATTGTTTCTAGTTTATTAAGCAGCTGTTCTTTATAGAACATATAGCTATCGGAGTTCACAACGAGGTCTGCGCCAGGTATTTGCGGCCTTGATTTATGAAATGTGCACTCAACAACATAGTGGGGGATGGATTTATCCTTAAGTATATTAATGATATAAAGGGCATTTTTAAGGATTCGTTTGAACTTTGCTGGATTAAAAAAGGCGATGAGCACGGCTGTATCATGGTGTGTAGGCTCTATATAAATAGGTTTTGAGCGGCCTTCCCCGAGGCCATTATACCGTTTTCTTGTTCTTGATACCATTCTTATTAAGTTCATAGAAAATATCCTGTTACTACAGGAAGCGGATGCTCAGCAGGAGAAGAAGAGTCAAAAAGCGGGCTACGCGCCGAAGAAAGCAGCGTGGTGGTAACGCAAATAACGGAACGGCGATTATTATTGAGCCGAGGAAGTCGATGGTGCCTGCTTTACAGTTTGTCATGAACAATGTCTTAGAAAACTTGGGTTCGCAGTGGAAATTGATTGTCTTTCCTGGCTCGGAGAACAAGAAGGAAGTGGAAGAAATTCTGAAAGGGCTTCCTGCGCAAAAGAAGTCCCGAGCATCTATATGTGATATCGGCCTTGAAACAATGACGGAGGCTTCCTATAACAAGCTTATGATGAGTAAGCAGATTCTCGATAAGATTCCTACGGAGATGTTTCTGGTGATTCAGACGGACAGTTTAATCTGTAAGCAGGGGAAGCATTTGATAGATAAGTTTATGAAGTATGACTACGTGGGTGCGCCGTGGAAGGGACGTGATGCGATAGGGAACGGGGGCTTTTCTCTGAGGCGAAAGAGTATGATGTTAAAAATACTTGAGAAGTGCCCTACGCTGAATCATAATGAGGACGGATTTTTCAGTGGAGGCTGTGAGGGTGCCGAGCCGAAGAAGCCTACGCCCGAGGAGGCGGAGGAGTTTTCTATTGAGACCATAAGCAGTAAAAAGAAGTCTTTTGGTATTCATAAGGCCTGGTACCATCTACCGGATGAGGTCGACGCGCACAATAGTCAGTGCCTTGGTTATTCGGAGTTGAAGCGATTGAATAGTGCGCAGGGAGGGGGTTCAGATGCGAAGCCGTTGAAGATTGGAATCATGGGTATATTCAAGAATGAATCGATGATTTTGAAAGAGTGGATAGACCATTACAAGTGGCAGGGCGCGGACCATATTGTGCTGCTCAACAATGATTCCGACGATGATTGGAAGAGTATAACGGACCAGTATCCCGACTTTGTCACGGCGATAGATGTTCCGGGGAAGCATATTCAAATGCATGCGTACAATACGGCGGGCATACCCAAGTTGAAGGAGAAGGGTATGGATGTCATGGTAGTGACCGACCTCGACGAGTACTATTTCGGCAAGGATGGGCGGCTGCTGAAGGACTATATTAATGAGGCGTTTACAAAGCCGAATCGTCCTTCTGGATTTACCTGTGGATGGTCGATGTTTGGTTCGAATGGGCATGAGAAGCAGCCGCCGAGTGTGCGAGAGGGATTTACGATGCGCTGGCAGGAAAATGCCGAGCCTGAAAACGGAATCTCGGGAAAGACTACAATGTTGATTTCGGACTTGAAGGATGACCGCCTCTCCTGCCAGCATATACCGGATTTGAAGGGGGAACGGGTCAGTTGTCCTGAGGGCCTACAGATAAATCATTATCCGATTATGTCTAGAGAATACTACAATAAGGTTAAAAAGCCGAGGGGAGATGTGTATACACAGAATCACAACTCCGCGCGGGATGATTCCTATTTTACCAGATACGATAATAACAAGGTGGAGGACAAGAATCTTGCGGACCAGGCGAAAAAGTGGCGAGAAAATAACACTCCAGGGTAGGATGGCCCGGTCAAGGCGCAGTAGACAGAGGGGTGGTAGAAATCATAATACGCGTCGAAACAATGTGCGTCAAAATAATATGAACCGTGGTAAGGCACTTTTTAAGGATGTCTATGCTATCACCATGAATGAGAACTCGGAGCGATACAGGCAGTCGGCTGCGTCGGCAAAGCAGGCTGGGGTAGATATCAAAAAGTGGGATGCGGTAAAAGTGGATAACACGATGGGCGATTCCTTAATGGAGCAGGGTATAGGAAGTATAATCTTCAAGGGCCCGAATATGCGCTACAAGGGTGCGATAGGCTGTTATTTGGCGCACAGGGGCGTGATGCGTCATATAGCCGAGCATCCTAACGCTGATTCGCACGGTACATTGATTTTAGAGGATGATGTGAAGTTTGAGCCAGAGTTTGCTACGAAGCTCGAAACTCTGAAAAAGGAAGTTCCCTCCGACTGGGATATTATTTATTTGGATAAGGTGAATCCGAAGGCGAAGGAAGTCTCGCCGAATGTCCATAAGTTTGAGAAGCAGATGACATCTCATAACAACTGGGGCAACTGGGCCTATATTGTGCGGCACAAGAGTTTGAAGGACCGTATTCTTCCTCTTTTGGAGCATATGATAGACCCGGTTGATATACAGCTTCATAAATTTGCTGGGGACAAGTTGAATATATATTTGGCGAAGCCGAGCCTGGTTACTCTGAATGAAAAGACAACTTATAACTCGAACATTAATAAGTTGAATCATAAGGATTAGATTGATGCTAGAGCCCGCATCAGTATGAATAATCTAATCATATTCTAAGGAAGTATGCGAAAGCAGAAGCGTTCTAGAAGTTCTAGGAAGCTTCGTAGTATATCTACTACGAAGCGTCGGCGCACACGCCAAAGGGGTGGAGACAAGAAATGCCTTTTTATTAACTGGGGTACGCAGATTGGCGTAGGCAATCAGCTATGTATTTACGCCGCCGCTGTGATTTTGAAGAATAAGTTGAAGGACTGGGATATCTGTATTCCTCCTGCGAGAAATAATCCGCACACAGAAACCGACTACAGATTCTTATTTAAGCAAGGCAGGCCCGTAGACGATACTCCAGATATGAAAGAAAGAATAGGTAAAGCGACCCTTATCCATAAAGATAAGAATGTTCGGCACGGTTACTGGAAGAATTCTGACCTTGTAACAAACTCTGGAGATGAACTCAAGGACCCTACAAAAAATCTCAGGATGAAGACGACAGCAGAACCTGAAGCAGGGCTTTATCAGAACTATGGTGCTATTGAACCGGCCATAAACAGCGTTCGCCCAGAACTACAGGAAGAACTTACAAAACGCTATGGCTCAGACAAAACAGTAGAAAACCCTGAAACGGCAGCGTATATACATATACGATACGGAGACTATAAACTGTTTAATATGAATTCGTCCATGGATTACTATAGGAAAGCTAAAGCTCGTTTAGAGAAGGAGTCTCAGATTGAAACTCTTTATATTATATCACAGCCAGATGGTATTCAATGGGCAAGAGAAGAGGGATTACTTAAGGAGAGTAACAAACGCATGGTCGTTGTTGATGAGAAAGATGAGTTAAAAGTATTATATATCATGAGCCAGTGTAAGGCGGGCGCGTGTATTTCTGCCTCAACCTTTAGTATATGGGGTGCTATTCTTGGCCCAGTTACAAATGAAAAGTCTTTAATGATATATCCATCGAAGTGGATTCAGATTTCAGGAAAGGACTTACACTTTCCGGAGCGTTGGATAGAAATCTAGAGACTATATAGGTATGTCTATGAAGCGTAAGCGGACAAGAATAAGTAAAAAGAAAAGAAGAACTCGGAGGCGCTTCGGCGGAGGAAACTCGCAACCAACCGAGTATTGTTTTTATAATGAATGGCATTATGGAGATAATATATTCAACCTCCGATTTTTCTATAATCATTCACAGATGTTAAAAGACAGGCAGATTAAAATAAAGTATTTGTACAACGCCGAGTATATTAAGAACATAGATGAGCTGCTGCGGTATGTTGATCCAGATGTAGTTACACTAGAACCATTAACACCTTATAATAAGAAAAATAGTAAGCAGTTGTGGATGGGAAATAAGATAGATAGTATAGACTATACTGAAGTTGATAGGTACTTTTCCGAGTTTTACAAGAAGATAGCTGAAACTTTTGGAATAGAAGGGATGAACACGTCCCTGTATCAGAAAGAGGACTATCTTAATGATATATATAATACGATGGATGATAAATTCAAGGATTTAGATATTCTTATGATTAATGCGACACCGCAGTCTGGGCAGCTAAAGTTTGATAAGGAGAAGTTTGACGAGGCGGCCAAGAAGCTCTCTGCGAAATTTAAGATAGCCACTACATCTCCTGCGGATGATTCCATTCCCTGTACATTTACTCATGGCCTTATGTTACAAGATATTGGAGCAATATCAACCCACGCAAAGTATATTGTATGCGTAAATAGTGGTCCGATGGTGCCATGTTTCAATGAACTCACAAAGAATAATGTGAAACGAGTTATCATGTTTGATAAGTACAATATGAGATTTAAGGAGCTCCCTGTATTAAGGTTTAATAGTGATTATAATGTTCGAGATATTGAGAAAAATCTTATTTAGCGGGAAGATTGGTTAAAAATAAGTGTGGCTGGTAGGCCCGCCTATTTTTACATCGTATTAGAACGACGCTACAATGCGCATACAGAGAAGCTGTGTAGCCTTCTCATCTACCCATGTAATACTTGTACTGAGGCTACCCGAGAGTCCCGATGGCCATAGCATGTAGGTGGTGTTACTATAGCTGCCTGAAGAGAGGGGGCAGGGAATGTTCTTACAGAGTGGCTCGATGGTGGGGCTGAGAGGAATGAAGTTATAAGTAGCCGCGTACTTGGCCTGGCCATCAGTGACGACGACGCCATCGGGGACAGAATAATCAAGGTGGAGTGAGACATTGTCATTTGGCACTGGATTGGGGGGATCCAGGGAGAGACTCTGAATGGTAAAGACGGACTTGCCGCCGCCACAATCTGAGACAGAGGCCTTCGTAGTATTCCAGCCGGTTGCGTTAGCAAGGAGAGCAAGGAAGAAGACAAGCATGATGGTTATACCAGCCTACATGCGCCAAAGTCCTTTAATTTTATTCGTTGCAACAAATGCGTGTCTAAACTAGTATGAATCCTCTTTCAGCGAGTCCAAAAAATATCATGGTCTTCGGAGACATTATGTTAGATAAAATGATATGCGGTAGGATTGAAAGGATCGCAAATGAGGCACCAATACCCGTGTTATTGTACGAGTCTGAAAAGAAGTGTTTGGGCGGATGCGGCAATGTCTTAATGAACATTCGCTCACTGGGCTGTGAGAAGCTCCACATATTCTCGATGCTAGGGAATGATTCTTACGGCAAAGAGATTTCTCAGATACTATCGGAGTATTCAGAAATCGTCCAGCACTTTAGTGTAGATGATAGTTATACAACAACGGTAAATACGAGGGGCTTCGCCAATAACAAGATTATTTTTCGGCATGATACTGTGCGGCGCGCCGCCCTTCTTGCTGCGCACATGGAGCAAATCCGCCGCGAGGTGAAAACTGTGTTAGAAACCACCCGGATTGATGCGATAATCCTATCAGATTACAATCGAGGATATCTTGTGAAGGAGTTGACTCAGTATGTGATTCGGCTGGCGAATGAGAAGGGTATTGGGACCTTTGTGGATTTGAAGACTGATTATACGAAGTATATAGGTTGTACGATGATAAAGCCGAACAGGAAGGAGTTACAGGATGTGTTTGGCATTGAGTATGGGCATTCTGACATAGACAAGATTCACGCGATTGTGAAAGAGCGGGTGCGTTGTAAGGAGACGCTATTTACTCTTTCGGAGGAGGGGATGTCCTTGTGCACGGAAGATGGCGATATCTTGAATGAGAAGGCGGAGGAGTGTGAGGTGAATGATGTCACTGGGGCGGGAGATGTAGTCATATCGATAATAGCGTACTATTACAATAATATGTCGAGGGCCCAGTTAATTGCGTTGGCCACATATGTTGGGACGACATCGGTAAAATATGCGGGAACCTATGTGTTGAAGAAGTCGGATATCTTACGGGGCTGTAAATCTATTCAGAGAAACAAGGTGATTCGGGCGGAGGATGCGAAATATCTGAAGCATCCGATTATCTTTACAAATGGCTGTTTTGATATCTTACATGAGGCGCATATAGCCCTATTTCAGTATTGTAGTTCCATTCGTTTGCCGGGTGGCGAGGTGATGGTAGCCATAAACAGTGATGCGTCGATTCGGCGCTTGAAGGGTCCTACGAGGCCGATAAATCTACTAGAGACGCGCCTGGCTATTTTAAACAGTATTGATGCGATTGACTGGATAGTGGTGTTTGACGAGGATACACCGTATGAGATACTCGAGCAGATACGCCCTCACACCTTAGTGAAGGGCAGTGACTATACTGTGGAGAGTCTTGCGGGCAAGGAGTTTTGTGAAGAGGTAAAGTTATTCACATATATTCCTGGGAAGTCTACAACAAACACGATTAAGAAGATTCGGGCTATGGATGTTGAATAGGGAATTTGGGCGGTGCCATATTTTGGTAGTGGATCATCGATATTTCTCCAGTCTCGGGGTCTTCGATGTTACAGGATTTATTATCATTCGTTATTTCTTTCAGGAGTTTTACACTGGGGCTCATATGTTTATCGACGAAGGTGCCGAGTCTGGCGACGATCATATGATAGTGCGCTTTCAGCTCGGTATCTTTAATATTCATGATATCTTTCATTGCGTCTTGGATGATGGGGTGATTGGGGGTTGCGGCGAGAAATCCATTGAAGACGGAGTTGACGGGTTGGATGGCGCGGACGGATACGAAATGTTTTGCGCCGACGATTTTACTTAGATTATCATAAATCAGTAGATCGGAGTCGATAAAGACACCGCCCTTAACTAAGAGGTAGTAATAGCGAAACAGGTCTGCCCGGTGTTCGCCGTGGGTAAAGCTGTTAAACTTCTCGATGAGTTTATCGGCGGGATAATCAGGGTGCCGGTGCTTGTGGAAGAACTCTAGAATCTCTTTATCAGTGTAGAACTCGTAGGCCCAGCCTTTGATGTATTGCTTGAGGCGCGCTACAATATACTCTTCAATGGGCTTCTTGGAGGTTTGGAAGCAGACCATTGGAATAGGGTGGGAGCCGCCGCGTTGTGTCCGTGTTTTTCTTTTACGGGCATACTTCTTTGAGCGCCGCCGCCTTGATGTTTTGAACATCCCTATTCTGTGATAAGAAAGTAATCTTATCTCTGATTAGAATGGCGAGGCGTACGCAAAAGAGGAAGAATATTAAGCGTAAAACCCTGCGTGTGAGGAACAGGGATATGACTGTTCTGGTTGGCGGGGATGATAAGTGTATTTTTGTTCCGCTTCATGATGGGTTAGGAAATCAGTTGTTTATCTATGCGGCAGGTTTGGTTGCAAAGAAGAAGCTGGGCCTGCCTCTCTGTATTCTTCGTGCGGGGGGTCCTGGTCACTCAAGCAAGAACTACAGGGAGTTTCTTTTTACCAATTCGAAGTCTGTAGAGAGCTCCGACCCGGTGATAAAGAAGCGTATGAACAATTCTACTGGGATTTTTGGAGGAATAAATGGCGTGCATGGAAGATGGGTGAACACAAATCTTGTCGCGAATACCAGTAAGAATATTATTCTTCCTTCGACCTATTTTCAGAACTATCAGGCCATAAAGGGTATTATTCCTGAGATGCGCAAGCAGATTGTGGGCGCCTTGGACAAGTACTGCCCTGATATGAAGGGCAAGGTGGATTCTGCTACATCGGGATTTATGCACGTGCGCAGGGGTGATTATCATACCTCCTTTGGCCAATCATTAGGAAAAGTCTATTATCAGAACGGCTTGAACGAACTATCCAAGTTAGATAATCTGAAGAAAATCTATATCTTTTCCAATGATTTGCCCTGGTGTAAGGAGCAGGGATTTACAATGAGCCATGGAAAGACTATAGAGATGATGGACGAGCCGGATGAACTGAAGACATTCTATTTGATGATTTTATGTAATCGGTGCGCACTGATTTCTGCGTCAACCTTTAGTTTATGGGCGGCGATTTTTGGTGCGGCAACCAATGTGAGTCCGTTCATCATATACCCGAAGAACTGGTTTTTATCAGGGGATAGTTCTGCCTTAGAGCTCCCGAAAGAGGATGAGGGTTGGAGGGTAATGAGCACTGAATAAGTAACAACTATATAGGATGGCGAAGCGGACGCAAAAGAGAAAAAATACTAAGCGTAAGACTGTGCGAATAAAGAACAAGAATATAACGGTTTTAGTGGGTGGCGACGAAAAATGTATCTTTGTCCCGATTCACGATGGAGTAGGTAATCAGTTATTTGTCTATGCGGCTGCTTTGACCGTAAAGAAGAAGCTGGGGATACCCTTATGTATTCTTCCGAGTCAGGCCTCGATTCATTCAAACACGAACTATCGAAAGTTTCTATTTACTAACTCGAAGCATGTAGAGAACTCCGATCCAGTTATAAAGGGTCGTATAAATCAATCAACAAAGGTGCTTGAGAAGGTACAGGGCTATAATCGGTGGACAAATAGCGACATTGTTGCGAATACGAGTAAGAATATGATTCTTCCTTCGACATATTTTCAGAACTATGAATCTATCAAGGGGGTTATTCCCGAGATGCGTGAGCAGATTATGGGCGCCTTAGAGAAACAGTTCCCCGATTTGAAGAGTACGATAGATTCTGCTACAACAGGATTTATGCATGTACGGAGAGGAGATTATGATAAGCTTTGGCATCGTGCGCTAGGCAAGGAGTATTATCAGAATGGATTGAATGAGCTATCAAAAGTAGATGGTTTGAAGAAGATATATGTCTTTTCGAATGATTTGCCGTGGTGTAAGGAGCAGGGATTTACAGTTGGCGAGGGAAAAACTCTAGAGATGATGGACGAGCCGCATGACTTGAAGGCACTTTATTTAATGTGTCTGTGTAAGCGTGCTGCTCTCATTTCTGCGTCGACCTTTAGTTTATGGCCGGCCATTTTCGGCGCGTCGACGAGTAAAAATCCGCTGATTGTGTATCCCAAGAACTGGTTTTTGGCAGGGGATAGTTCTACATTGGCACTTCCAAAGGAAGAGGAGGGTTGGAAAGTTATTAATACCGAATAGCTATATAGGATGGTGTCAAACACCCGTAAAAGACTTCGAAAACGGGCCAAGTCCCGAAAGGCGAAGAAGTTCTATTTTATTGGTGGAACCGGCGATGACAAATGTATATTTGTGCCATTGCATGGAGGTCTTGGTAATCAGATATATGTCTATGCAGCGGCTCTTACGGTAAAAAAGAAGAAGGGTCTTTCTCTTTGTTTATTGCCAGCGGGAAATAGTCCGCATAAGGCTGTGAGTGACTATAGAGAAACTCTATTCAAGCAGGGGACGCCAGTGGATCCAGAGAGTGTAAAGGCGCGCATGAATCTTTCAAAGACTGTACTGGAAAAGATAAAAGAGCCGCACAATGCCTGGGTAAATGCGAATATTGATGGAAACGCCACAACGAATGCGAAGTTGAATAGCACATTTTTTCAGAGTTATTCATCGATTCTCCCAGTTATTCCGATGATTCGAGAGGATTTTCAAAAAGTCTTTCAAGCAGCGTATCCCGATTTCAAGATTGACTCCAATAGTAGTGCTTTTATGCATGTACGGCGGGGCGATTATGGTAGTTCGAGTTTATCTGTAGAGTATTATAATAAGGGGCTTGCGCTATTAGAGCCAAGTACTCAAATACGCAACCTCTATATAGTATCGGATGACATAGGATGGTGTAAGCAGCAAACATGGGCCACGAAAAAGAATATCATCTTTTTTGAAGAACCTGATGAGTTAAAGACGATGTATGTAATGAGTCTATGCTTGGCGGGAGCCATTATCTCCGCATCAACCTTTAGTAGTTGGGGTGCTATTTTAGGGGCCGACCAGAATCCGGATTCAATAATAGTGTATCCTACAGATTGGATTAGTGGTCGAAGCAGTCAAATACACTTTCCGCAGCGCTGGAAGGCAATATAATAAATTACATAGATAGGATGGTGAGGAAAAGAACTAGACGACACAGGGGTGGTTCAAACACCAAATGGGCGATCGTACAATATGACGATCGCCCATTAAAAGATGTCGACAAGGGCCTTATGAATCGGAACAATCACTACGCGAACAAATGGGGCCATGATTATATATTTAAGAAGGATGGTTATGAAGATAAGCCTCCCTATTGGAGGAAGGTGTTTTTAGTGAAAGAAGTTCTCGAATCTGGTAAATACAGGGGAGTGTTATGGCTTGATACAGATGCTGCGGTATATCATATGGATACAGATTTGAATAAGCTTGTCGAAGAAGGAAAGCACTTTTACAAGTCTCGTGACGCTACACCGACGAATGCTGGATTCTGTGCGGGTGTATGGTTTGTCTTGAGCACACCTACAGGGAAAGAGATTATGTCTAAGTGGGCAGAAAAGTATAATCCTAGCGCATGGGCAAAGAACAATAACAAGCCTATTGTATCATCAAAGAATAAGAATAGTCCATGGAAGACAACGGGTACCTGGGCTGGTAGCAACTATGAGCAGGGCTCCTTTATCGACCATATTATTCCAGCGTACAATAACGCATTGAAGGACTACCCAGATAAGTATTTACAGTCTACCAATGCTCATGAAGGCGCGTTTATTCTTCACTTCTACTTTACGATGGATTTGAGGGAAAAGGTTCTACAGGAGAATCCTCTGCCCATGATTTTATCTGTGGGTGGCAGGCGTAAAAGGAGGCGTAGTACACGGAAGAAACAGCGGGGAGGTAAACCACCCGCAGTTGTCTTTTATTTTTCTGCGACAGCAGGCTTTGGCTCCGTTGTAAATGTAATGTTACATGCGTATAAATATGCTAAAGATGAGGGGCGAGACTTTTATCTACATGATTCAGACTGGGGTGGCGGGCCCATGAATCGCTGGCACGATGGTTTCAAGACACTTACAAACTATGATGAGAAGAAGCATGGCATGGAGCGAATTGATTGTGGCCACCCGAAGTTTGGCGGGATGAAAGAGTATTCTTTATCTGAGTTGAGCGATGTCATGAAAGAGATATTTATCTTCAATGACGAGATAGTAAAGAAGGGAAAGAAGTTTACAGATTCTATTGGCGGCCCTTACACCTCTATCTACATAAGGCGAGGAGACAAGGTACATGGATGTAATACGGCACCGGCCGAGATGGAGAATCTTTCTATTCCAGACATAGTGAAGATGACGGACATTTCTGACGATGGGAGAAAGATCTTTGTGATGTCAGATGATTACACTGTCATCGAAGAGCTCAAGAAAGAGCTTCCTTCTTGTAAGATATTTACCTTGACACCTGAGACGAATCGGGGTTTAACACAAACTATGATTCGTAACTTTACGGCTGAGCAGAAAAAGGCGCAGAGTGAAGAGTTCCTTACCTCCATGCAAGTATTCTTGAATGGAGAAAAAGCTTGGGCAGATAATCGTTCAAACCTGGGCCGCCTACTAAAGATAGGAAATGTGGGCGTGGTGCGCCTGTATCCTACCACGGAAAATACGATGAAAATGAATGGCGATACAATGATATGGCCGTCATGGAGGGAGCTTGGCTCGCCACTTGTTTAGAATTACATATTACAGAGAAGTTGCTGACTTTATATAGATGGCGTCACCCCATCCATATTGTGTCATCTCTGTTACAATGCGTTGAAACCCGTGTCTCGAAAGAAACTCATCAATATCTCCAATAAGTGCGCAACCTTTATAGAGGGATTTTTCATTTACCTCTAAATACAGTGCGGCAACATGAGGAAGGTATTTAAGAGAACCCTGTAATGCCATGAGTTCTGCGCCTTGAATATCAAAGTTCCAGAAGTTATATTTGGTACAATCACTAGGAAGGGTATCGAAGAAGGTATTTACAGTTGTTGTCTCCATTTCAACGGAATCTATAAAGTGTATATGGGGGTGTTCGGTTGTATGAGAGTCAAACTCTAGGACACTGGATGATTGAACATTGTTTGAAATGTTGAATGAGACCGTATCATTATCTTTATCTGTAATAACTGCTGTATACACATTTGGTATTCCGCGATGCCTTGCGCGCATAGTATTTCTATGAATAGCATCCACCCATACTATATCTTCCATTGAAACGCCCAATTTACTATATGCATCCAACTCCTCGCATTCATGTGCGCCCAGATGAAAAATACCAGTAATATTAATATTATGATTTGCCAGTGTTTTTATTACTGTATCAAGCGGTATGAGCATTTCTTATAGGGCCGATGTATTTATTTTACAAGGGGCGGCGCGGTTAGAAATAGAGGTACTTGTTGTACGCTCCAGTCTTAGGATACTCCATTTCCTCTTTTACATCAAAGCCGAAGTTGTATAGAGGAATGTGATTCCATGCCATAAATCCGTGAGAAACCTTGGGAAAGAGTTTTGCTATGTACTCTTTCTGAAGGTTGTCAGGAATCTCGCTGAAACAGTAGTTACTGATTAGGAACAGGTTAGTCTTTGATATTCCCTCACCAAAGGTCGATGCGTCTACAAGGTCTACCTTGAGCGAGGGCTGTATCTTCTCCAGATACAGCTTCTGGAGTCTCGAGGGCGGGGCGAGGTCGAGGATAGTATAGGACTTTATCTTGACTCCATATTTCTCTGCGAAGTGGTGGAGGGCGAGACAAAGCCCGCCATAGCCTCCACCGACTTCAACGATATCTAGCTCTGTACCCACTGTGCGCATATGGCTAAGAATAATATGGCTATGAAAGATGTATCGGAGATTCGAAGGCGAAGTGGAAAAGTCCTTATATTCTGCCTTGATTGTATCGCCAATACTATCATTGAGTGTACAAAACCCGCTAATATCTTCTAGAGTAAGAGCTGTATGCTTAGAGATAGCATCAATGTATTGCGCACCGATTTCTTGTGATACATGTTCTAAGATGGCGCGATATGTCCCATTGCGCTTGAAGTTAGTTAAATCATTCTTGTCACATATATCTGTAATATACTGGCAGTATGCTGAATATTCCATCTGTACATATCGGATGTATACAGATGGATATATTTACGAAGAGCTCTAGGTGATTCGTAGAGCCGGGCATTCGGATGCGCTATATTTACAGGGACTCACATTCACATCAGCGCTAAATGCATGTCTACCACTGTGTGTGAAGTTGACATTCAATCCTGTTAGCCGAAGGGGTATTCCTCTACTCTTCCAAACAGCAGTATGATACCATTCATGCTGGTTCCACAGCGAGGTGAAATACCAATCTTTCCTTCCACGTTCCTCGTCAGTTATGGGCCTGAATCCCCCTTTCTCTACAACATTTTTATGAAAGATATAAATCATCTCATCTAAGACAATCTCTTTTACTTCAGGGCTATAATGGGTAGCATGTATGTAGTTAAGGTATCCCTTGCCCCCCACAGCGGAACCGTTCTTTACAGAGAGTGGTCCATTATAGACTCTTGCGCGCGCATTAATAGAGTTTGTACAGAAAGATGAAAAGTCGAGCTGCTCAAGGAGTTTTACCTCTGCGCGTATTTTGACATACCAGTCGTATGACTCTGGACACTCAGATACAAAGTCGCATATCTTATCTAGCTGTTTCTTGGGACTGACAACCTTATATTTGAAGTGTAGGATCTTATCAAAGTTTTCAAAGTCATCTCGTCCAGAGATACAGGCTACATCGACCACATACTGTAGACGAAGTTCTTCAATGTAGTGATGTAAGATTTGAATATTCTCCAAGTATCTATCATCCATAATGAGGCCAGTGAGTATAAAGAGTATTTTTTGCATTGGTGTATGGAGAGAACTTTACTTAGAAGGGAACACGCGCTACCCTGCAAGAACATATGCGCCGCCCAGGGGTATTTCTGATGAGCGTATTTCACCTGGGTCTTCTCCAGTCATATTTGTAATATCTTTCCGGACAATCTTGGGAAGGACGAAGTTGAAGTAGTCGGCATCGCGTTGCGTGGGGACATGAGATGTCTGAAGTTGTACCATAGTGCCCGGAGAAGTTGCGCCAAAGTGTTCTACACACAGTGGGTGTGTGGCAACAAAGAGGAAGAGGATGATGCCTCCGAGGAAGAAGAAGAGTAGGACTTGTGTATTTCGTTTCATCTTATTCTGTACGCATATTTTGTTGCGGTTATAGGGATATATACCTTTACGATGGCAATGTAGAGATGACAAGCCACTGGGACGAGTTTGAGAAGAGTCAGTTTATGAATACATCTCAGGGCCAGATTACTCATCGTACCCGCGCCGGTATTGAGATAATGGAACTTTTACAGAAAGAAGCTGGAGAAACAATACAAACTATTGTAGAGATTGGCACATGGAATGGCTGTGGCTCAACACTATGTATTCTTAAGGGTCTCTACGGGCGCAAAATAGATAGTTTTTATAGCCTAGAGTGTAATCGCGAGAAGCACCTTGCTGCTTTAGAGAATCTTGATGGATACATGAATGAGGAAACACATATTCTATGGGGAACTATTGTTGATCCGCGGCATATAACATCTGAAGAATATAAGAAGCATTTTCCGAAGCTCCTTACATCTGAGAGATACAGTGGCTGGTTTGACATAGATATAAAAAACTGCGAGGAGTGCCCGAATGTCTTAGAACAGCTACCGGCGAAGATTGATTTACTCTTTCTTGACGGGGGAGAGTATACCACGCTGAATGAGTTTGAGATACTATTACCGCGTTGCTCAAACTATATATTGTTAGATGATACGAAAGAAGATAAGTGTAGGGAGTGTAGGGAGCTGTTGCGTGCTAATTCTTCTTGGACAGAAGTTCTGTACTTGGATGAGCGGAATGGCTTTTCGATATTCAAGAAGATAACACCCGCGGGGCTTGGGCAAATAATCTAGTATTACGCCCATTTTTAACGAATAAATATATGTACAAGAGTAATATAATGCGTATAGCTGTATTATTCTATGGTAGGGTAGATAAGGTGAAAGATACACATCAAAATATCATAGATGCTATTGGACCCGAGAATACCGTTGACTACTTTCTATCTACAGGAGAACAGTCAGTAGAAAAACTTAACACCTTTATTTCTCTGTATAATCCTATCGCATATACAAATGAAAAGATACACTTTTCGTATAATATACCCTCTAATACTTTTCACCCCAGTTTCAACTGTAGACCACGCAATATGATTTGCAGTTTCATTAATAAACAGCGCGTGTTTAATCTATTAGAATCTCACATGGAAGCTAGCAAGGTTGACTATGATATAGTATTTTCACTAAGGTGCGATATAGCATTTAAAGGAAAGCTTGAATATGATGTGATTCAAGAAGATACTATATATATACCTAGGAGCTACAATGGCTTTATCTGGACGGACTTTACGAATAACCTACCCGGATTTACTAGAGGATTGCGAGGGATTACTGATATTATGGCGTATGGTAAAGCTAGCGCTATGAAAAAGTATAGTAATATTGTAAACAACATGATTCACCTATTAAATACGGGTAACTGTGGTATGCAACCGGAAATAATGACATATGCCAATATAATATATAATAATCTTGAGATTGAGCGGTTTTATACAGATTTTGATATATGCCGGTAATTCATTAAACCCCGCAGGGCTTAAAGAGTCAGACATTGTAGATAAATCTACAATATTGAAAACTTGTTTTTCAATGTCATTTCTACTGAGGTTTGCCATAAATAAATTTATTAGCGGCAAAATCTTGCGTAATAAGACGCAAAGTGATGATGATAATAATGTCATGATTTGTACAGAAGTTTCAGAAGTTGCGCGCGATTAGCGCTCATGACTTAGCGTTAGCTCTGAAAAGTTTTGTA